>OOIG01002906.1_pt1 | contig 10960 bp, 6 predicted proteins | sample 1692091 | NCBI WGS metagenome assembly OOIG01 (sample SAMN06348188, study PRJEB24527) | human gut metagenome | biome: human gut; feature: ankylosing spondylitis patient; material: feces | host: Homo sapiens | place: China | collected 2015-10
GGAGAAGCCGGCAGCCAGCTTCGGCCTTTTCACGGGCGCAAGAGGTCTGGAGGGCGCCCGGCCCTCCAGCTCCCTCGAGCGTCAAGTTCTTGCGGAAGTTCAGCATCCCGCCTCCAGCCGATCGCGTACCACAGAAGTCGGAATCAGTTGTCGCGGGGGAAGATTTGTAATCGACAGCCCGGGGGTATAGTATTTCAAGGATCTGGAATTTTCCGGAGAAAACGATTCTCGCTCTGCTGTTTCTGCAAGAGGCAATCGTTGTTCGGGCGCTCTGATAAGGAAGGATTTGTGGAGAAAAAATGAAAAGGGGCATATTGTTTTATCTGTTGGCTTTTTCGGCAGCATGCCTGACCGGCGGGGAACTGGTGCCGTTGCAGCAGTACCGGAAGTCGGTCTTCCGAATCAATCCTGTTCCGGATCGGTATCTGTTCGAGGCGACCGCCATATTGGCCGCATCGGAGTTCTTCAAGGGGGACGAGAAGGGTTTTCAGAATCGGTTCAGTCAATTGCCGGTGATGGAACAGTATCATGCCGCTTATGTTCTGTCGGCATGGAAGGATGACGACCGGATGCGTGAAGTTTTCATTCCGGTGTATAACGCCATCCGCAGGCGGCTGAAAGAGAAGGATTTCGATGCGGAGCTGAGCGAGCGGTTCGCGCGTGTCTGGAGAAATTTCATACAGGATCTGGAAATCGATCCTGACAGGACGGGCGAATTCTATGAATATGCCCGCCGGGCGGTCGCTTCGTGCCGGAGTGACGCGCCGGAGAACGAGCAGTTGTATCTTGCTCAAATGCTCTCCATTGCAAGTTATAGAAGGCTCGAGCATGTCGGGGCGGCGGAGAGAGATGAAATCGTAAAATTCGTAACGGACATGATCAACCGGACAACGTCGAATCAGGTCAAGACAAGGCTCACTTACGATTTTATCCACTACATGAAGAAGGGACAGCTGGAAGCGTTGAATACAACAGAATATGCTCTGCTTCTGGCGCTGCCCAAACTCCTCCACTACGGCAGGTTCCCGGAATTTGCCGGAATATATTGCGAACTTTTCAAAAAGGGGAAGGAGTATGTTCCGGAGAACGAGATTCTGGAGGAACTGCAAAGATATTTTCCCGGGGAAAAATGGAACTCTCCACAGGAAGCCGTCGAAGTTGTCGATAAGAACCGCGCTTCTTTCGTGTTTGATGAGGGAAGCAGATGGTACATCAGGAGGTAGCCCGTTGTCAAGCGCAGGAAGCGGAAAGTGCTGCAGGCGTCTGCCGGCGGCCGGCCGACATGAGGAAATGGCACAGTATGTCATAAGACAGATGGACCGGTGTTTCCGGAGAGGGAAAGCCGTAGAGGAGGCCAGTTCTGTTGCCGTATGAGTTTTCCGGCGGGAAGGCCGTTTTTGTCGCCATTCGGTAATTTTTACGCTGAAACTGGAAGACGTGACAGCGACATATTTACGAAACCTGTTGAACGTAAAGTGGCATCCCCAATGGGATGAGAACCCTCTTCTTCAATTCTCCCTCAAAAATTTCTTTTTACGGCTGTTTTTCCTGTTTTCAGGTCCCAAAATCCCGCAATTGTGACCCATTTGTGCCCCATTTGTGCCCCTGAAAGGGGGCAGCTATACCTATAAAGTACCTGTTATGGCTGGATTTTGACAGGGGATTTCCAAACTTTTTTTCAACTTTTTCAAGCTAATAACACATCTCCATTCTTTCGATTAAGAAGTAAACTTTCTTGTACTTGCTGAAATGGAAAGAAAAGGATTGGCTCATTATCAGACAGAGTGAGATAGCTTGTAATACCATGAAGAAATCTCAGAAAAGTTGCCTCTGGTATAAAAAAACTGGTTCGTTCAATTTTATCCGATTCTGTTCGTGTTGAAGTGGGTTGTTCTGCTGTCAAAACAGGTATTATGAGGCTGGGATTACACTGTTTCAGATTTCGCCCCCTTTCCATTCAAGGAAATATATCAACTTCTTCCTGATATTGCGGCGAGGCTTCTTAAAACTTTTTGTATTTATCAATTCTGTATGCAATCTCTGCACATTGCACACTTTACTATACTACTTATTTCCAATATACCTCACCACACTCCGCAAAAAAGTTATAATCAGTTAATTGTTAATGTATTATTTTTGCGGAGTGGTAGGTGTGTTTGCGGTGAGGGTCTCGCCGATGACAATGCTTTTCAGTTTTTTCTGCATAAGCTTCCTCCCTTGAGTGTGCAAAAACTCTGCACAATTAGCAATTTAAAGTGTGCAGAGTTCTACTAAATGTATAACGTTTTTAAGGATTTTGAGAAACTTTCCGGTATTGGAGTACCAGAGTTTTGCTTTTAAAGTGGAAATCCGTTATTTTTTTCTGATGTAATAGCGGGTGCGGTGTTCTCTTCTTTCGTTATCTTCTGAAACATCGTACAGTCTCCGCAAATATGGCAGACACCGTTTGAAAAGATTTGTAAATTTCTGGATGGAACAGAAACTACCAAAATCGGAATTGTATTCAGCCAGATAATTTTTGATCTGTACCATGTAGCCCTCAAGAGTGACGTTCAATGCGGCAGGACGATCAGCAAAAAAGCTCTCAATCGCTTCGGCGATTGCGTTGCTTTCCAGAACAATATCCATTCTGTTTTGCTGATTCTTCAGAATCGCAGATTTCATGAATTCTTCTTCCTTTAATACGCGCCCTAATTTTACGGCGAGTTCCCCCCAATCATTGTGACGCAAGCCTAAATTTTCCATTACACGAACCTTATCGGCAAGGACCTGTTGCAACAGTCGGCAGATCATGGAAAGTGAGGCATTACGATGGATCAGGATTTCTTTTTTCAGTTCAGAATCCAAATCCCGTTCCTCTCTCGTTTCGCGTGTGTTCATGCGCACGACCAGTAACCGGGCATTGCAGCCGGGATCGCTGGCAAAATATGGTTTCACACTGTTGATAACCAGTGCCGCATCCCCCCGGAACTCAACCTGTTCTTTGTCGGAGTAAAGTTTCCGCTTCCTGATGACTTCACCGGTGGAATACTTTGCCAAGGTATCGGGCAGCCATTTATAGACGGTATCCACATTATCCATTAATGCAATCCCTCCCTTGTCCACACCGATGCCAAAGTTATCCAACCCTTTATTTTCATCCTGCAACGGCTGAATGTCCCACGCCGGAATACCCCATAGCCAAGCCGCTCCTTTGGAAATCTTTGTCTTACCGGAACCCGGCTCACCTACGATACAGAGAATCGGCTTATTTTCCGGAGCAAATGGCAGGAGGATTGTCCACGCCAAAGTAATGCTTTTCTCTTCTGTGGTGCGAATAGTCGCATCTTTCCACAGTTGATTCTTCCAGAAATTATAGTTCTCTTCCGTATATGTCCAGTCTTCCAGAACCGTTTCCGGCAGGAAAATCACCTGATCGGTTCCATTTGGAACGACCTTGATCCCATCAGCGGTGATACGTACCATTTCATGATCATTGCAGGAAATGTAGATCGCATCCTGCGTGGAATGCCAATATTTCCTCGGCGTAACCACTGGTATGTCTTCTGATGCCAGTAGATCATTCTCTAGATAGCTGAAAAGCCGAATGAATTTCTGATCATTGGTCGGCACCCCCAGTTCTCTGGATAACTGCGCCAGAAAGATTTTATTGTGGATTGGCCGCACAATGTGAGTCGTGTGATCCAGATAGAGTAACTCGATGGAATCGCGTAACATTTCTACTTTCAGGAACGTACCATGAGATTTCAAGTAAGTCAATGTCGCGGTATAGAGCATTCTGATTTTCTCAATCTCGGTTACTTTGCTGGCACATATCGCAGGAACCAAATCGTACAAAGTGTTTTCAGCAGCAGGAACCGTAGCAGCTTCCGGAGCAATTTCGCCAAGTATTTTCAGCAGTTCTTCCGGGGTCATGGGAACAACGTTCGGATTCAGGTAAAGTAATTCCTGCCGAATTTCTCCGCGCAGCGCCATCGGCATTCTGCTTAACCGGGAGGGATTCTTATTTGCCGGATCGGCTCCCATTTTACAGAAGACCGGATACACTCTCCCTTCGATTTCCCGCTTCCATGTTGCTGCATCAGGAACATTTACCCGAAACAGGGCATGGATCGACTTGGAACCGCTGTACGTCAAGGAAACAATTGGTATTCCCTTGTCCAGCATCTCCATCCAGAAACCAGCCTGTTTTTCCAGCTCCTGGTGGAGAAATAGCGGATCAGCCAGAGCTTTTTCTTTATCTTCAACATCGAACTCAACCAGCATATGACGATAGAATGCGACATTCTTATCGCTGCGGGTGGTATCAGGAGTGAACGGATTGATCGTAATGTATTCTCCAAGAGAATCCAAACGATTCAGATAACTGCGTACCTGACAGGGATGATTGTTTTTTACCCCGCCGATACAGATAAATTCGTCTTCCTGAAAAAGTGTTTTCAGAAACGCTTCCGCATCTTTAGCCGAACCAGTCAACGAATGAGGGCTGCGGGCTTTTAATGTTTCAAAAGTTACCGCTTTGTTTGTGTCCGGCATCACAACTGGTACAGGAACTCCGGTTGTGATCGTCTGAGGCGCAGGATGAATCTGTTGCAGCGGAAAGCCTTTTTCCCGTGATTCTTTAGTCCGTTCGATGGCGCGGTCAATTTCCGCCTCCGTAATCGGATCCCCCGGGCGGTTGATCTGCGGGAGTTTCAGCAGGTCAGCTTTGATGGTACCATAATCTATATTCAAGTTCAGGGCGTTATGAATATAAGTCATCAGGTACTGATTGCGATTGTGTTCCGGGAAGTCCGCCAGTAATTTCTGGTAAGAAGCCTGTTGTTGTGCTATATTATTAGTAGTAGAGTATTTGGCTCTTAATATATCCAGCCGGGACAATCCACTCCCGGCTGTTTCCTTGTATAAGTTCAAGGTGGGCGTTGTCAAATCCAGCATACTCAGCCCTCCTTTCCATACTTGCCGATAAATTCATTCACTTCCGAAATACGGAATCTCTTTTGACCTCCGACCTGATACGTGGGCAGACCGCTTTTCCGCAGTTTCATCAATGTTGAAATGCTGATGCCGAGGTATTCGCATACCTCCTGCCGGCTGACATACGGTTCTCCGTACAGTTCTCTCTTTGCCCAGTCGGGGCAAACCATATTTGATTTTCGTTGGGGCATAATGCCTCCTAAAATAAAATATTAGCCGGTATCCCCGCACACGATTCCTCGGAATCATGCTGTCAACGGTTCGTGTATCCGGTTTTAAACTGGATAAAGCTGTTGTTGCAAAGAACGTGAACGCCAGTACCTGTATACGGCTCCACGCAAGAGCGATGTCTTGTTTTTGATGAGAAGAATACTTCTGTTTCTTCGATAAAACTTAATATAAGCAGTGATGCGTAAAATGTCAAGAGGATGCAAAACAGAGCTGTTTTTACAACGAGAAAACGTTATCAATAATGAATCATGAATGCAAAACATGAACATGGCTTATTTGATATAAAATCTATATCTTATTTAAATTCATTATGTTATGACGTAAACGGCGCAAGATGTTCATAGATTCTCAATAAGATCGCTATTACCGTAAAGAGATTGGGCTTGTATTTTTTCAAAAGTATGCTGTGGCCGGTGAATACTGAAAAATCTTAAAATCTCTCACGGCGGAGCTTGAATTATCGCCTGCGTCAAGGTATTCTTTTTGGCGGAAAAGGTTTTCAACCACCAAGGGGAGGATACCGGGGGATGAAGTACAAAATCATCGACTCACTGGATGAACTGAATGAGAAGCTGCAAGAGCTGAACCATTCAGATGACGCAGAGCTGAGAGTGATCCAGATCAAAAGCCTCGGAAAAGTTGAGCCTCTTCAAACCGCACCGCTTTTGACATACACATCCCCACAAAATGAATCTGCTGCTCCGAAGATCACCAGCCAAGTGAATGCAAAGCCATTGATAAAACGTCCCGTGTTTTATGATGTTGCAAAAACGATTCATCCCCGACTGAATATTGCCTATGAAGCATATCACCCCCGCGGAGCAGTTCTTGTCGATGAGCAGAAAACAAAGATGCTGGTGCTGAACGATTTTTTTAAGCGGAAGGGAGTGCTATTTTACCCCGTTGACGATAAATCGGCTAATCTTGACTGGTTGCTTTACCTCTGCCATTTTCTCTTGCCGTGCGGTATACTGGGGGATTATATTTTTTTCCCTTTGCCGCTGCTAAAGATTAAAGGTGGAATAAAATCGGAATTGGAGAGCAATTTAGATAATCCTTTGGTATGGACACAGTATTATCCTTTTGGACAGGAGGATTTTAAAACAGTAAACTGGGACAATGGGTGTTATAGTGCAGATAGCCCTGAAAATAAATTTTCACAGCTCAAAAATCATAGACTGCACGATGTTACCGAAGGGAATTTTTATGCGATTCCGATAGATACGATTGAGCTTGAAAGCGAATATACAATCAATCCGGTTACATATAAGTTACTGACTGCATTTGCATTTCCGGTCTATGAGGGTTTGATGGTTTTCGCGCCTTCCGTGTTATGCGAAAAACTGTTGCTTTACCTTGATAAAAAATATCGGGCAAGCGCGGCTCCTATAGAGCAGGTAAAAAAATTGCTGCACCAAGTCAAGAAATCCGAACTGGAAAATTTTGAAAACATGGTCCTTCCAGAAAACAAATCTGTTATTGAGATCATTGATATCGAAAAAGACAGTGGCAGAAGCAAGCAGATTAAGTTTCGCATATCAACGGAGAAAGAGAATTCTGCCAAAGAGCCTGACAAGTGTACTTTTCTGGAACTGAAAAGAATACTGGTTTTGCATTATGTGACCTTTTCCTCTGTACGATTCATTTTGCCAACAGAGAAAATCCAAAAAGCACGACTGGCAGAACGACAAGGTGTTCCTGTTGAATCTATCAAGGGAGAAGTTCATGACGGTCAATACTTTCCAACAGAGGCAGAAGAAAAAAACTGTTCAGAAAAAAGATGTCCTGCTTGTACCTGCCGTGAAGAGTGTCGGCTTCTACAAGCAATATGGGGAGATGACAGCAATACGGATCGTACGAAAGGGCGATTAAACAAGGCTCATACTCCCATCATACGCACACAGCGGTCAAAAATCCCTAAATATCGCCGTTTTGTTTTGGCTTATCCTGTGCGGTTTGCTCCGAAGGTTTTAGAACGGCTCTCCGCCAATCCCCCTGAAGATGTCTCGCGTGACCTCTGGTTGGACTTTATTAAAATCCTGAAAACAACCCTGCCGGACAGTTAATCGCTCTCCCGCAAGCAGGGGAAGCTAGTTTCTGCCGATTGCCCATACCTCTTGCCATAACTTGAATGCTGTGTGCAAGGGACTTTTTTTGCCTTGATTTCTGAATTTCACTTCAAGATCATTTTTTACGCTACTGGTCTATTTTAGTAGCGCTTTTTTGCAGGTATTTAGTAGCGCCCCAATATAGGGTAATTTATACCCAGGCCAATAATTAGAAAGGAGATTGGACTGAGTACCGGCAGGGCGGCAAGCCTTGAGGCTGTTTGAAAATTGAATATTTTGTGAAAGAAGTGGTATGCGATAGAAAGGATCAACCTCTAACACAAAACAATCAGCATTTTTGAATAAACAACTTAATAACAATGGAGTTATGAAAATGACTAATATTTCAAATTTCACAATTTCAGAAAACATGAACGCTCGGCTTGCCGAGTACGGTCTGACATCGGCTATGGCCGAAGAAAACGGTTGGATATCGTGCGATGCGGCTGCAATTCAAACTTTGCTCGGCTATCTGCCGGATTGCGAGGGCCGGGAAATTTCCGGTCTTCAAATCCCCTTCAGATCTCCATTTACGTCAGAGATTTTGACTGGGGAAGATGGGAAACCTTACTCCGGGGTATTTCTGCTCACCCCCGCCAAGCAGCAGCATCAGGAAGATGGCTGGATTTCACATACGGACTGGTTGCAACCGGCTATGCGTTTCGGTGGTCACATATACCTCGGCGCAGATGCCTGCAGGACACTTCAGGCTTCTGTGACCCAACCGATTTATCTGGTGAGCGGAGCTGTCAACGCGGAAGCCCTCTGGCGGTATGGTCTTCCGGCGATGGGAATTGAGCTTTCGCAGTTGATTTCCCCGGAACAGGAGGTTCATCCTGCTTTTGAACGATTCTTTTCCCTGAATCCGAGAGATGTCATTTTGCTCCTTTCTACCCGGCAGCAATCTCCGGATATCGCACTCCGGCTGCAGGAGGTGGCCAATGTGCTGCTTGAATGGCAATGCAGCCTGCGTTTGGTCCACATGCCGGATGATCGGGAACCCGGTCAGTTGCTTGTTGCAAATGGAGAGGGATATCTTGAAGAACTCTGCCGGAACGCGACTGTCATCAACCCCCGCCCGCAAGTGCTTACCAATCCGCAAAGGTTGGAACCGGTAGCCCAAGCATTGGGAAATGCCGCCCGTCATTATGCCAAAGTCTTCCGTATGACACCGTGGGTAAATCAAAATGGCGGTGTTCCAGTTGTTTTTGACTCCAGCAATCATTCATTTCAACTTTTGCGGCCGGATACATGCCCGGCGTTGTTTGAAAGCATTGCTGAACCTGTGAAGCTTTCGGCGCGAGATAACTCACGGCAACCGGATATTTTTTCGTCCAAAACATGCAAACTGATCATTGAGCATCCCAAATTTTCAGAAGCGCTGAATCCGTTAGTCGTATGTTCTCCGGTACCGGTTCTGACCAAGAGTAATGGAGAACTCCGATTGATTCGAGGGTATGATCGGGCCAGTGGAATTTACGCTGCCGGGGAAGTCACGATCCCCTCTTCTCTGGAGGAGGCTGTTGCAATTCTCTCCGAAGTGGATGCTTGTACCGCATTTGTTTCTGAAGGGGATCGCAGCCGGGCCATGGCCCATATTCTGGCTCCGGCATTGGCTATGGGAGGATTGATCGAATCTCACACGCCAATTCTGTTTGTGGAGGCTGACGATTCCCAAAGCGGTAAAGGCAAGAAAAATAAACGTACCGCCGCGATTTATAACACGATTCCGCGAACTGTGAACCAAACGGGCGGACGGGGTGTGGGTAGTTTGATGGAAGGAATTGACGCCGCGCTGATCAGTGGAGTGCCGATCATTACAATTGACAACCTTGATCCGGGGAACAACGGCAGACCTTTTCACAGCCAGAAACTCTGTTCTTTCATGACCGAGGATTGTTATAATGCCCGTGCTGCCTACATGAAAAATACGCCGATCAATCCCAAACGGCATATCATCATGTTGACCACCAACGGAGCTGCTCTTTCACGGGATATTTTTAACCGCTGTTGTACAGTTCGCCTGGTCAAACAACCTGAACGCATCTTTCCGAGTTACCCGGAAGGAACTCAGGAAGAGCATATTTTACATAATTACCCACGTTATTTAGGTGCCGTCATTCGGGTTCTGTATGCTTGGCAGGAATGTGGTTTTCCGCAGAGTGATCTGGCGATTTCAACAGGTTTTGCTGCATGGTGGCGTACAGTTGATGCCATTGTCACCCGTGTCATAGGAATGCAATCGGTTTATGACGGATATCATGCTCTCGAAGAACGGACAACCAACCCAACATTAAACTGGGTGCGCGATCTGATGCGATTGGTGGAACGTACCGGCAATCTTGGCCGGACTTTTACAACGCCGGAACTGCTCCGCCTCCTTCAGGAAAACGATATGTGGCGTACGACATCGGACACAAACGCATTTCAGGGGGCGCAGCTTCACTTCGGCAGACGAATTCACGAAGCATTCCGCCTTCAGGGCCATGAAAATTATCTGGAGATTGATTCTTGGAGCCTGACCCGTGGGAACCATCTACAATCATATGGTGATGGGCGTAATGGACGCAAGGAGATCGCGACCTATACGGTACGTCGTAAACCTCCGGTAACTATGACGACACCGAACAATACCGAAACCGGAAGTAACGCTTCGGTATAATTCATTCATTGGCTCCATTGGCTTCTGTTGAGGGGACGTAAATTTCTGCTCAGTCGAGCCAATGGAGCCAAACAGATTTCTCAGGGGCGCAAAATGCCGACCAACATTAACGTTTTTGTGATGACGGGAGAACAGTCGGATCAAAGATCGTTTTGCTTTCCTTATGTTTCAAAAAGGGGTTTATTGCCAAAAAATAATTATCTCTGCTTGACAAAAGAAAAGGATTATAATATAATGAGCCAATTTCAAAAGTATTGGCTCTCTCGTGTTAATCACTTGTTTTTTCGTGCGTCAAAACCGTTTCGGCGCACTAATCCAGACTTTTTCACAAAAAACGGCAAAAAATCAAATTTCGGGCCGTTTTCCTCCTCTCCCGTCAACGCGGGATGTTCTCGATATCCTGTTGTTTACGTCAGCTTAATAAGTTCTATTCAAGCATGTTGAATAGTTGTTTCACTGTAATGGCGATCACGCCGAACATCAGGTGGCAAAGAACTTTCCAATGTCCCTTCACTCTGACATGACGTGCACCGTAGTTGTCTTTCAAATCCGAATTGCCGCGTTCCACCGTCGAACGCTCCCGATAACGAATCTTTCGTGCCGGGGCAAGTTCAACCTTGTCTCCCCGGCGCGGATTGGGATCAATCACCGGAACATGACCGAGCTTTTCCGAAAACGCTCTGATCTCTTCCGCATCATAAGCCGAATCGGCCAAGTCATACAGAATGGTTGCGCGCTCCGAAGCCATTTGCATCAAAGGAATTGCGGCTTGACTGTCGTGCATGGACGCCGAACTCAAAAGCGCCGCCAATGGAACTCCGCCGTCTCCCAGCGATAAATGCAACTTGTATCCGCACCAAAAGCTTGTTTTCCCCTTGCTGTCCCGTTTACCTCCCCAATCACAGCCTTGCGTCAAATCGCCGACGTTTTCTGCAAGCCGTTGAAAACGGATATGGAAAAGCTGAGCCTCTGTTGAAAATTA
>OOIG01002908.1_pt1 | contig 10959 bp, 16 predicted proteins | sample 1692091 | NCBI WGS metagenome assembly OOIG01 (sample SAMN06348188, study PRJEB24527) | human gut metagenome | biome: human gut; feature: ankylosing spondylitis patient; material: feces | host: Homo sapiens | place: China | collected 2015-10
TAACAATGGAACAGAACAAAAGTGTGGTTCAGACATCCAACCAAAATGTCATGCCGGTCGCATTCAACTTTTTCGACCCGGTTCAGTTTGAGACAATGCAGCGAGTTTCTAAGATGTTCGCTTCAAGTGACCTTGTGCCGGATTCTTACAAGCCGGTGTTGAAGATGATTCCGGCAGGGGCTAACGAAGGACAGATTGCAGCGATTCAGCAGGATAACGCCGCCGCACAGAACAAGGCGATTGCCAATTGCATGATTGCACTTGAAGTGGCAAACCGCATCGGTGCAAGCCCTTTGATGGTGATGCAGAACCTTGTTGTCATCTATGGTCGCCCTTCATGGTCGGCAAAGTTCCTCATTGCCACCGTGAACACTTGCGGCAGATTCGAGCCTTTGCAGTTCAAGTTCATCAAGAACGGAAACTTGGGAAAGGTTGAATATATTGAATACGTTTGGAATCAGTCAGCCCATCGCAAGGAAGCACAGAAGAAGGAGTTTGACGGAACGAACGTTGAAGATTTGGTGTGCGTGGCATTCACCAAGAAGAAGGGTTCGGATGATGTTCTTGAATCATCGCCGATTTCAATCAGAATGGCAATTCAAGAAGGTTGGTACATGAAGAGCGGTTCAAAATGGCAGACAATGCCGAAGCAGATGTTGATGTACCGCGCCGCGTCTTGGTGGACATCCGTTTATGCACCGGAAATTTCAATGGGTATGCGTACCGTGGAAGAGAATCAAGAAATCCATGAGTTGCGCGAGAACATTGATTACACCGATGTCACCGATGAGTTGAGACAAGAAAAGGATGCCAATGCCAACAAAACCGCAATCGGTTTTGACCAAGGCGCGCCGGAAGGTGACAATCCGGGAACGATGGGTGTTGTTGACACCGAAACCGGAGAAATCAAGAATGCCGGGGATGCCGCCGGTACTGGTGAGGATGCCGCCGCCGGCAATCAGCCGCAAGGCGAGAATAAGGAAGACAATCCGGGATTCTAAGGCGTGAACGACATGGAATTGAAGATTCTCGGAAGCAGTTCCGCCGGCAATTGCTATCTTCTAGACAACGGAAAGGAAACGTTGATGATTGAATGCGGCGTTTCCTTCCGCAAGGTACTTGAAGGAATGAACTTCGATGTTGGCAGGATTGCCGGTTGCATCGTCAGTCACGAACATGGTGATCACTCGGAGGGCATTCCGGAAGCGTTGAAGTATTGCATCCCGGTTGCCATGTCGAAGGGAACGGCGGATGCCTTGAAGTTGCCCGACAACCATCTTGTGAAGCGCGTGGAAGCGTTGAAGGTGTTTTCCTTCGGTAACTTCAAGGTGATGCCGTTCAAGGTGAAACATGATGCCGCCGAACCTTTCGGTTATCTGATTAATCATCCGGAAACCGGCACGGTCTTGTTTGCCACCGACACATATTACTTGGAGCAAACCTTCATGGGGTTGAGTAACATCATGCTAGAATGCAATTACGACATCAACATCCTTGATGCCAACATCGCAAGCGGCGTTGTTCCGGAAAAGTTGAGAAACAGAACCGTAAAAAGTCACATGTCCCTTGATACATGTATCGAGACATTGAAGGCGAATGATTTGAGCGGTGTGAACAACATCCTTCTGATTCACCTTTCGGCGAATAATAGCAACGCAAGCGAGTTCAAGAAGGCAATCGGGGAAGTTACCGGGAAGAACGTCATCATCGCCGCCAAGGGCATGAATATAGAATTTAATAAAGAACCATTTTAAAGTTTAAGAATATGAAGAAATATAAGTTAGTTTGCAAGGATTCAGACAAGATAAAGTTTGAAAACCTTTTCGATGCAAAGGTTGATGCCATCGAAGCCATGAACGAGGAGATTGACAACTACAACGACACATACAATTTGACCGAAGAGGAAGGTTTGTCGCCGTTCGATTTCACGATGGATGTTGTCGAGGTTGAGGATAAGAAGGAAGACAACGGCATCGAGAAGGATTTCGAGGATGCACGCGAGGAACTGGATTCGTTCAAGGTGACATCGGATGAAGCCGCGAATCACTTCGATCTGTTGGCGCAACTTATCAGAAACGCCAATCCGCGACACTTAAAGGCGTTGATTGCACTCAATAAGTTGTTCACCATCGCCGAAAAGTGGAACAAAGAGGATGGTTTCGTACCGAATTTCTCGAACAAAGGACAATGGAAATATTTTCCGTGGTTTAAATATGAGGGGGAATCTGCGGGGTTCGTCTGTGCGGCTACGGATAGTACGGCTTCGTATGCGTGTGCGTCTATCGGTTCTCGGCTTTGCTTCAAATCGGAATCGCGCGCCGAAGCGTTCGGAAAGAAGTATGCGGATTTGTACAATGAGGTCTTTTTGTTGAACGATTAAAATATTTAAGTTATGGACATGAAGGAAGTGATGAAGGGATGCAAGAACAAGTTGGAACGCATCGCCTTCTTGAAGGACAATTGCGACAAGGTGATTGAGAAGTCTTATTCAAAGAACTTCACCCCGGCAGAGTTGCAGCAGTACAAGGAAAAACTTGTTGAGGTGTGCGATAAGATTGACGCGCTTGAAGACAAGAAGAAGAGCACCATCAAGGAGTTCAAACTGGAGATTGATCCTTTGAATAGCAAGCGCAAGGAAATGATTGGCAACATCCGAAGCAAGGCGAAACTTGTGACCGAAGATTGCTACATGTTCACCGATGCCGACACCCGAACAACGTCATTCTACAATGACGATGGTGATTTGGTCGAGACAAGACAAGCAACCGCGGATGAACTTCAAGCGTATTTGTTCCCGCAAAGTGACATGCGCGCCGTTGGCGGAACACATTTGGAAGCCACCGGAACAGAAGGCAAGTAATAGAGTTAAAAGATAATTGTGTAATATCATAATACAAAGTAACAATGGAAAATGAAAAGTTAGTGTTGAATTTCGCCGAAGGAACTAACAAGGCGGAGTTGATTATTCGTGAGGGTGCAGCGGTGAAGCAGCTTGAACCGAAAGCACCGGTCAAGACAGACATCACCGGCGTGATTGGAGTTGTGCAGGAATATTTGAAGAAGCGCATCAACACCGGTCAGTTCAAGCAGGAACGTTCCTACATCATCGTGAACCGCGACAAGATTACCATCAAACTTGTCATCAACGAGGATGATGAATACACACGCGGCACGGTCATGTCGAAGTTGTCCGTGAACCCTAAGTTCCTGGAGTTCGGCATCAATGAAGGAAGCAAGGTTTGGACACCGGAACAGTTGGGTTTGTTCTTGAAGATGAACCGCGCCTTCTTTGTTGACAAGAACGAGAACTTGCTTTTGGCTTCTAAGCTGATGCACTATGAAGCAACCATCAATCAGCAGGCGAACCAAGGTGTTGATGCCAACGGAAGCCGCACAAATTCGTTCTCGCAAGTCGTGGAATCCAACCTTCCACCATCATTCAAGATTCGCATCCCTATCTTCAAGGGACATCCGGCGGAAGATTTGGAGGTAGAGACATTCGCGCAAGTGAACGGGCGCGAGGTGCATTTCGTTCTTCTTTCACCGGGTGCAAACGAGAGCCTTGAAGCAATCCGCGACAAGGCGATTAACGAAGAGTTGGAAGAGATCAAGGAGATTGCGCCAAACATCGCCATCCTTGAAGAGTAGTAATCGTTAACAACTGGAATCCCCGGAATCATAAAACAAAAATAATCTCATTCGGTTCTTTCCGGGGATTCCATCAACATTTAAAAGCAATGAAGAAATCGTATTTTCGACATGATTATAACGCACGCAACGACATGAAGTTGCAGAGCGTAATCACCAAGCATGGTGCGGTTGGAATCGGCGTTTATTGGATAATCGTTGAAATGTTATACCAAAACGGCGGTGAGTTGCCTTTGGATATTGCTAGAAACATTTCGGTTGCCTATTTCACCGACTTCAAGGTTGTCGAAAGTGTTATCAAGGATTTCGATTTGTTTGAGAATGACGGAAATGTGTTTTGGTCGGTTCGCGTTCGGCAAACGATTGATAACACGAAGAAGGTGTCGGATGCTCGGAAAGCCGCGTCAAGGCAAAGATGGAGCAGGAAGCAGGAGAAACCGGAAAATCCGGAATCCCGGAAAACCGCAAGCCATCCACCGGCAAAAGAGGAATTGAGTTTGTTCCCACAACCGGAAGAGCAGAAACCGGATATTCCGGAAGATGTTCCGAAGCCGGAAGAACAGAAGAAACGAACGTATTTCAAGCCGCCAACGGTTGAAGAGGTTGCCGCATACTGCAAGGAAAAGGGGTATTCGGTTGATGCAGAACAATTCGTTGCCTTCTATGAATCCAAGGGATGGATGATTGGCAAGAACAAAATGCAGAAATGGAGAGCGGCGGTCGCGACATGGCAGCGCAAACAATCCGGATATTCCGGCGGAAGGGCAACAACGCCCGCACAACAAAGTTTAATCAATAAAAATTGCAATGACGAATGGAACTGAAAAAGACAATAACAGAGAATGGCATTGAGAAGAAAGTGAAGGACGAAATGCCGGATATTTCAAAAATCATCAATGCCGCGAAACAACGCGGATTGTTCAACGACTTCACGCGTTACCGCTACATGGACGAAGATTACGACATCGAGAGTTCCTTGAAACTTGTTGAAGCCATCGGAAAGGCAAGGAATCCGGGATTCGTGATTGATTCCGAGAACCGCTTTGCATACGAGAACTTTATAAGATGGTGTCATGGTGATGAAAAGTTCATGTGCATCAATCCCTTCACGCATCAACCGATGCCCGGCGACTTGCGAAAGGGAATCTATCTTGCCGGAAACACCGGAAGCGGGAAATCGTGGTGTCTTGAAATCATGCTTGCATATTCAATGGCGTGCAGGTTCGGGATTTCCTTTGCGGATGATGAACGTCCGCGTCCCATGGTGTGGAGCATTGCCCGCGCCGATGATATTTGCGACAAGTATGTTGAAACCGGTTCAATCTTGGGATTCAAGAAGATGCCGATGTTGGGAATACAAGATTTCGGGCAAGAGCCGGCGGAATCCCTATACATGGGAAACCGCCTTGACGTAATAAGGCAGCTTGTGGAATACCGCGGCGATTGTTCGGACGAACTAACCTTCATCACGACAAACTTGAAGATGGGCGGCGAAAAGCTGATTCAGAGATACGGCGACCGCGTGGCAAGTAGATTGAATCAGATGTGCAATAACCTTGAAATCAAGGGTCGTGACCGCCGCAAGATGTGGAACACGAACATGGTGTAACCACCTTCAAGGCAAACAGACAAATAACAAACTTAAACTTGACATGAAGATATTTATAATTGGAAAACAAATCGGTTTGAAACCGCAAGATGTCCGAGAGAAATTCTTGAACGCCGCAAGCCTTCTTGAATCCTTGAACCTTGAACCGGTTGTTCCATCCTTCACGGATGATCCGGAATCCGGAACGTTCGCACAGAGATTGGGACAAGAGGTTGAAACGCTTGCCGGGTGTGATGGTGTTCTCATGCTCGACAACTGGAGACAGTCAAAGAAGGCGGATATTGAACGCACAATCGCCCGGAAACTGGGAAAGCCGGTAATGTACCAAGACATCGTTTCGGACAACGCAAACCGCAAAATCGCCGAACTTGTTGAAGATGCGGTCTCGCAAGTCACCGGATTGACAATCGAGGAGTTTTCCGAGAAGAGCCGGTGTCGTGAAAGATGTTATGCAAGGATGTTGTTTGTTTACCATTGCCGCAAGTTCAAGATGCGCTTGGTGGCAATATCAAGGTATGTTCACCGCGACCATACGACAATGTTGCACTACTTGAAGAAGTACAACGATGAGATTGTCTATAATAGGGAATTTGGCGAACTTGCCAACAAGTGCGCCCAAATAATCAAGGAGAAGGAAAATGAGATTTGCATTAAGAAACCAAACCAAGATTAAGAATGCCATTGGCGAAGAATTGTTTTCCGAACTGATGGAAGCCATCAAGGAAACCTTCACAGAAAGGTGTGACACCGACATCATGTCGATGATTGATTCGGCGGCAACGCCGTTTCCTATATTGACAATTGACGGAACGGACAGTTCCTTCAACTTCGCCGTCTTGTATGTGACCGGAAGAATGTATGATGTCATTCACCTTGCCTTCAAGGAAATTCATTGCGGATTCGGAGACAAGGAAGAAGTGATTCCGAAGATTAATAATTAAGTGTTAAACAATAAAGATACGAAAATGAATCCAATTTTGCAGAAGAAAGTTGAACGCGCCGTCCGGTTGATTCAGTCGGTGAAGATTGTGGGGGGGGCAGCCGATTGAAGTTGCATATTCCGGCGGCAAGGATTCGGATGTGATTCTCGAACTTGTCAGAATGTCCGGTGTTGAATACCGCGCCATCTATAAATGTACGACCATCGACCCGCCGGGAACAATCAAGCATTGCGAGGAAAACGGCGTGGAGATAATGAGACCGAAGGAATCATTCTTCAAGATGATGCGTGACAAGGGCATCCCGAACCGGTATTATCGTTTCTGTTGCTCGACATTGAAGGAATACCCGGTTCTTTACAACGTTGTCATCGGTGTGAGAACCGCGGAATCCCGAAAGCGCGCCGAACGCTACAAAGAACCGGTTGTTTGCAGGGTGTTTAATAAGACAAAGGACATCCGGGAACAACAGATCCTTCCGATACTGGATTGGACGGATGCCGAAGAACTGGAGTTCATCAAGGAACGCGGAATCAAGTTGCACCCGCTATATTACCGCGAGGATGGAACAATCGACATTTCCCGCCGCCTTGGGTGTATGTGTTGTCCGCTGATGTCGAAGCGAAGAAGAATCGAATCCTTCATGCAGCACCCTAAGATGTTGCGCCAATACGTAAGGAACGCCCAAATGTACCTTGATTCACATCCGGGATGCAAGACAAGTCAAGTGTTCAAGAATGTGTATGAATGGGTATGCCGCGAGATATTCTTTGAATCCAACACCAAATGGAATGAAAGCAAGAACGGATTCTTTGAGGACGAAGAAGGCTTTCACAAACGCTTCTTGGAAGATTATTTTCATATCAAACTAGATTAATAAAAATATGGATGGAAAGTTTTTGCGAGTGATGGACACGTTCGCAACATTGTTGTTGAACCTTGTGTTTTATGTCCTTGCCGGGATTGGGCTTTATGCCTTATTCTGTTGGACATACAAGCAGGGTGAAGAAGAGGATCATTTGAAAGGGCAGTCAATCACGGTCGTTTCAAAGGGACATGATTATATTATATTCGTAACGGACAACGGCGAAACTTGTTGCACTCATTCCGCAAGTTGCCCATGTCTTAAAAATAAATAGCTTATGGAAACGAAAGTCTTGAATCTCGTTGTCTCCAATAAATGGTATGACATGATTGCATCCGGCGAGAAAAACGAAGAATACCGGGTAATAAAGGCGTATTGGATAAACCGTCTTGTCGAAGCGAAATCCGAAGATAGTGAAGAATACCGAAAAGTTAGAGTTTCCCCGGAGTTTGATATTTTTATAAGCAATGCCAAGTTAAAAGAATTGCTTGAAAAGAAAACCGCAAGGTTCATTCACTTCACGCACGTTCGATTCTTCAAGGGTTATTCCAAGACACGACAGAGCATCGAGAAGGAAATCGAGAATATCACCATTGGGGAAGCAAAGAAAGGCTTGTGCCCGGATGAATGGGTAGGTGTGGAGTTTATCGTGATTAAGTTCAAATAACATTAAATATCGCAGCAATGAAAATCAGATTAGCAAACAAAATCATCAAGACGTGGACGGACGCAACTGATTCACGTTATTTCGATTCTGAGTACGACATCAAGGAAAGCAAGGCTTTCAACCGATTCGCCGCGCTTTACAGAAGAGCAACAATCCGAAAGAACAAGGCAATTGATCCGAAGGCAAACGTTTCCATCGCGGAAGCAACTTTGAGAAATGCGAAGTCGTGTGAACGTTGCATCAACTTCAAAGGAGAATTTGTCGGAAAGTGTTGTTTCTATAATGAGAAGAAGGAAAGCCACGACTGGTGCGGCGGTGAAGCCTTCAAAAAGAAAGGATTGTTGAAATGAAGAAGAGAACGAAAGCAGGATTCAAGGAATTTGTCTTCGATGTCATGTTGAACGGACGTTTCATTTGCACCCTTGCATTTGAGTATTGTCCGCTTTTCCCAATCAACTATGAAGAGTTGATAAACTTCATCTTGATGAAACGTCCTACCTTGAAAGGTAAGGATTTCAATATTGCATTCTAAAAAAATAATAGTTTTATTAAATACATCTAGCAAATGACAATGAAAGTTACAAGTGAGCCATGCTTCAAGAATGGTTCGGGTTTGATGATGTGGCAAGAAAGAAATTGTTGCCGTTGTCAAAAGGCGGTGTGGTACAACGCCAAACTTGACAGATACCCAAATTATAAGTGTGCCGTGCAACGCGACATCGAGCATCAAGCCGCCGGAATCATGGAAATCAACGAGAGAAGTTTCCATGCAGCGCACGAAACAAGTACTTGCCCTTTCTTCAAGGGCAAGGAAGAAGACAAGACCCCGGAAGAGGTTCTTGATTTCTCGAAAGGGGAATCCGTGTTCAATGAAACGCCCATGTTCAATGATATTGAACACGCCCGAAATATTGAACACGCCACCCCGGAAGTTCCTCAAAAGAAGCCGGAAAAGGTGGAAAATCCAATTGATCCGGAGTTGATGAAACTTGCAATGGAGAACGGCATTGATTACGATGTGTTGAAGAAGGCGGAACAAATTGTTCCTTCTGAAATGGCAAAGGCGAAGAAACGCGCGTCACTTGCGTACAATACGGAAGAGCAATTCAAGCAGGATGTCCGCGAATCAACGCGAAAGATGCTCAACACCTTCACATGGGAAGAGAACATGATGATTGCATTCGTCCCGCTTGTGATTGAACACATCGCATGGATGTATGCCGACAAGGTGATGAAGCAATGCGCCGACCTTCACATTTCCGAGACAAAGAAGTTGTCACGCGTTGTGAAGCAGATTCGCGAGGAATACAACTCATTGTTGAAGAAGGATTTGGATGTGCTTCACATTCGCCGCATCCAAGTGCAGACGGAAGAGTTCTGCAAACTTCATCAAAATGACTTCACCATCTTGTGGTATTGCGTGAAAAACCAATACCGAAAGCAGTTCCCGGATGATCCATACGCCGAAATGCGAACGGATGCCTACATTTCAATATTGATGTGCAAGTTCATCGCGGAACACAACAAGCGCATGGATGCCTTGATTGCAACCAAGATTCAGAAGAAGACGAAGAGCATTCAGAATCCTTTAATCTTGAAGCTGCAAGCATGTATGGATGCGTATTGCGGAAATGATGTAATTGATAAGAATGAACATATCGAAGCAGCGTTGCGAATCCTTCAAAAGAACGTAGCCGCAATAAACTTCGAGATTGACGATAAAATGTAACCGGGCAAAACAAACAATATAAAAAGAACAAAGAAATGAGAATTGTAGATTTAAACAGTCTTGCAACGCAAGCACATGAAAACGCCGTCAAACATGGATGGTGGGAAAAGGAGAGAAACAACCAACACCATTTGATGTTGGTGATTGCAGAGATTGCGGAAGCGGTCGAAGCAGACAGAGACAAGAAGCACGCGCGCCTTTCTGAATTTAGAGACACAAAGGAGAAGGAACGCGCATTCCGCCGTTTCATCAAGGATTCGGTCGAAGACGAACTTGCGGACGTTGCCATCTATCTTTTCGACATCGCCGGGAAACTGGGTATCAACTTCACGGTGATGCGCCCTTGTCGCTATTACAGAGCGTTTGAGAAGTTCAAGTTCACCGACAACGCCTTCGGCTTGTGCAAGGGCTTGTGCAAGGAAACAATCGCGATTGAGAAGCGCATCGCATTCGCGGTTCATTACATCATCGGATGGTCAAAGTCGTTGGGCATCGACATCTTCTTCTTCATCGAGGAAAAGATGAAGTACAATGAGACAAGACCATACCTTCACAACAAAGATTATTAATACTTAAATTCATATTGATCATGTTACAGATTGAAGTTATCGGAAACATCGGCAATGATGCCGAAATCAAGGAGTTCAGCGGAAAGAAATATGTTTCTTTCAACGTGGCACATTCAGAGAAGCACAAGGACGCAAACGGCGTGAATGTCGAAACAACGACATGGGTGTCGGTTCTGTGGTATGGTGACGGCGGCAGCTTGACCCAATATCTCAAACGTGGATGCAAGATATTCGTCCGCGGTCGCCTTGTGCCAAAGGCTTACACCGACAAGAACGGAACGCCGCAAGTCGGTTTGAACATGTATGCCAACGAAGTGAACCTTTGCGGCATGAAGAGCAACGAGAACGCCGCTACGACCGCCGGAACGACCGCTACGACCGCCGGAACGACCGCCGCCGGAACTGGAAACAATAATGGTTTACCTTTCTAGCGCATGGAGAAAATCATCATTGGCATTGACCCCGACATTGAAAAGTCGGGGTATTGTGTTCTTAAAGTGAACACAAGGGAAGTGGAGACAACCGCGAAATCTTTTCACGAAGTCGTTGAAAGGTTTCGCGCTTTGTCGTATGAACAGAATTGCCGGGACGTTGAAATCACGGTGGTTGTCGAAGCATCATGGATAAAAGGCAAGAACAATTGGCATCTTTGCATGAGAGATTCAAAGAATGTCATCGCCGCAAAGGGGTATTCGGTAGGGCAGAACCACCAAACCGGAATCTTGATTTGCGAGATGGCGCGTTCCTTTGGTTTGAAGGTGGTGGAACACCTTCCATTGGTCAAGTGTTGGAAGGGAAAAGACCGCAAGATTACGGATGAGGAAATCAAGTGTTTCATGCCGATCAAGGGGCGAACAAACCAAGAATCAAGGGATGCCGCCCTTCTTGCATGGGTGTTTTCCGGGTTGCCGATTAGGGTTAAACCGGTGAAATG
>OOIG01002910.1_pt1 | contig 10955 bp, 9 predicted proteins | sample 1692091 | NCBI WGS metagenome assembly OOIG01 (sample SAMN06348188, study PRJEB24527) | human gut metagenome | biome: human gut; feature: ankylosing spondylitis patient; material: feces | host: Homo sapiens | place: China | collected 2015-10
AGCGGCTCCGGCAGGACCGTGACAAGGTTGATACCGGCTTTCGTGGGGATCAGGCCCTTGCCCTTGCGCTCCACAAATCCGGCTGTCACCAGCTTTTCGATGATGGCGGCACGGGTCGCTGGCGTGCCAAGACCTTTTCGCTCCGCCTCGTCGGGGATATCCTCCTTGCCTGCATTCTCCATAGCGGACAGGAGGGTATCTTCGGTATAGGGCTTCGGCGGCTGGGTGAAATGCTCGGTGACGGAAACCTCCGCACCGTCAAAAGTCTGCCCTTCGGTGAAGTCCGGGAGCGTGCCGCTGTCCCCATCCGCAGGCTTTTCTTTCAGAAAGGCACGGAAAATGCGGTCGATCTCCCGCCAGCCTTCGGAGAGGAGGCGCTTGCCCTTTGCGGTGAAGGAATGGCCGCAGCAGTTGAAAGTTGCCGTGACCGCCTCATACACATACGGCTCTGCCGATGCACACAGCAGCTTGCAGCAGACCAGCAGGAACAAATTGCGTTCGCCCAGAGGCAGCGCCTTGATATCCGCTTTTTCAATCTCCATAGTCGGGATAATGGCGTGGTGGTCAGATACATCCTTGTCGGAGATCATGGTCTCTACCAGTGGGAAGAAGTTTGTGCAACCATCAAAAGGTGGCAGCTTTGCCGCCAAATGGATCACGCAGGACGCCGTTTCCGCCATGTCAGAGGTCAGATACCGGCTGTCCGTGCGGGGATAGGTCAGCAGCTTCTTTTCGTAGAGGCTCTGGGCGTAGTCAAGGGTCTGCTTCGCCGTATATCCGAACAGGCGGTTTGCCTCACGCTGCAAGGTGGTGAGGTCATAGAGCTTCGGCGGCTGTTCTTTCTTCTGTTCCTTTGTGACAGAGGTACAGGTGACGGCCACACCCTTGCACGCCGCCGCTGCCTGTTCCGCCTCCGCCGAATCGGTGAACTTCTCCGACACTGCCTCGGCTCCGTCCAGCATCAGGCGAAGCAGATGATATTTTTCCTTGTGAAACAGCGTGATCTTTGCGTCACGCTCCGCCAGCATTGCCAGTGTGGGTGTCTGCACACGGCCCACATTCAAGGTGCGGTGATAGAGAACGGAGAAAAGGCGCGTGGCATTGATCCCCACCAGCCAATCCGCTTTCTGGCGGCAGAGGGCAGATTGATACAGGGCTTCATAATCGGTGCCGGGGCGCAGATCAGAAAAGCCCTCCCGGATAGCGCTGTCCTCCATCGAGGAAATCCAGAGACGAAGGATCGGCTTGCGGCATCCGGTCATTTCATACACCAGTCGGAAAATCAGCTCCCCTTCACGCCCGGCGTCACAGGCATTGACAATGGTATCCACATCGGGGCGGTTCATCAGGGCACGGAGATTTTCAAAAGCATCCTCCTTGCCTGGTGCCAGCACATAGCGAAATGGCTCCGGCAGAATGGGAAGATCGTCATAGCGCCATTTCTTGAAACGCTCGTCATAGCCGCCCGCATCCATCGGGGATACCAGATGTCCCACGCACCAGGATACGAGAAGGCCGCTGCCCTCATAAAAGCCATCGGCCCTGGATGAAGCACCTAGGGCCGACGCAATAGATTTTGCCACACTCGGTTTTTCTGCGATAATCAGTTTACTCATTCTTTTCCTCCGTTTCCTCATCCTCGGTCAGATATTCTTCTTCATCCTCCAGGTCGAAATCATCCAGAACAGCGGGAACCTTCTTTCCCTGTTTCGGATTCAGTACCAGGAAATAGACCGCTGCGCCGCCTCCAGCCGCAAGGATCAGCAGCACCGCCAGGATCGCCCCGGTATTGCTTTTCTTTTCGGGTTCCGGATTCTCCGGTTCGGTGGGCTCCGCAGCTTTCTGTTCTGTGCCAATACATTCACTAAGGTTTTTTACGCAGACCGGGCAAGCGGTATTGACCGCTCCGGCCTGGCACTTCTCCGTACAGGTGCAGACAATAGGTGTTTCCGCCCTTTCTCCATCCTCCGTAAGCGCCATGAGGTCTGCTTCATCCACCTGGTTCAGAAAATGCACGGTTTCCTCGCCCTCGTCGTCACGGTCGATAATGAGATAGAACACATTGCCGTTCTTCGTTTCCACTGTGATAAACTGTTTGCCGCTGGCGGCAGGGCTGCCGATATCGTCAATCAGTGACAGGTTCCCATCCGGCGTCAAAGCGGCACCGCCATTCAAACCGCCGCCCAGCATCCCCAGCAGATTTTCCAGCGCTTCCGCGTCCAGAGAGAAAGTGCCTTCCCCGGAGCCAGCCTCGCCGTCACTTACCGTCATGTAGCCGGAATAGACATAGCCGACTTTTTCCGGCAGGATGACCTTCAGCCAGTCGCCGTCCGTGCCGATTACCTTCACGGTCGTTCCATTGGGAAGCTGGGTGAAGGCGGTGTAGTCCATTCCCGCGCCCGTGCGGACATTCAAATTGCCACCGCCCGTGGTGACGGTGCCGGTCTGCTCAGAGTCATTTTCGCCGGAACTGAACTGGATACCATCCTTGGCGACGGATACCGTGACCTGGCTGCCTGCCAGAGCGGAAAGCAGATCAGAGACATCCCCAGCCGTTTCCTGTTCAGCCACGGGCTCCGTGGTTTCCTCACCGCCGCTGGCAAAGGCGGTGACAGAAAAAGCGGCAGTGCTGAGCACCACCGCCAAAAGAGCCGATACCATTTTTGTCATAAAGTTATGCTTCATCCTCGTATCCCTCCGTTTCCTCATTCTCGGTGTTGCCCTCCTGCAGCATGCCTTCCGGCAGAGAGATCATACCGCTGGCATAGGCTTTCAGGAAGGCGGTCAGTTCCTTGTTATCCATCTTCACGGCTTTCACCATGCGGACGATTTCCAGATTTTCTTCCTCCGCAAGCTGGGCCTCCAGCGCACGAAGGCGTTTCTGCTGCTCCGCGATCTTTTCTTTGGTTTTCGCAATGTCATTGCGGATCTTCTGTGTCGTTGCCATAAATCAAATTACCTCCATATCGTTTTTTAGTTGTAGGGCGGTCGCCCAAAAGCGTAAAAGTGGGATTGCCAGTAGCTTGTGTTGATATCCGCATACTGGATGGGGTCGCCGCAGTGCAGCATTTTTCCACCGCCCACATAGATACCCACATGGGAAACGCCCGGCGTATCGTAAGTACCGACGAAAAAGATCAGGTCGCCGGGTCTTGCGTTGGCAGAGGATACCGGGGTGGAAATATTGTAGAGCCCCTGGGCTCCCAGCCTGCCCGTATTGCAGACGCCGCTTTCTGTCAGCACCCAGGACACGAAACCGCTGCAATCAAAAGAAGTGTTTGGATTGCTGCCACCCCAGACATAAGGATAGCCGATGTACTTCTCCGCCTCGGTAATGAGCGCTGCAAAGGTTTCATCTTCCAGTGCGGAAGGCGGAATATCATAGGTGGTGGGTGGTTTGGTGTACTTGTCTACATAGCCGGAGCCGGGGAACAAATCTTCCCGGTTTCCCAGCGTTGCCATATAGACCGCATACAAGGAAAGTGTTTCTTCGTCCATGATGTAGACCGGCACATGGGAAAGGTCAAAGTTTTCCAGCTTTACCTTGCAGATATAGTAATTGTACGGCACTTCCACGTCATAGTCATTTCCCTCGCTGTCTGTCCGTGTTTCCGTCCGATAGCGCACTTCCACTTCCACGGTCTGCGTCAGGATGTACTGTTTTTCAAAGAGCATTTGCAGCTCCGCCTGAACCTCGTCGATGGTGAACACCCCTTCATGGAACGCCGTGAGAATGGAGATCAGCACATAAGGGTCATGCTCGATCTCGTCCAGGTCAAAACGGTATTCGTCATATCCGGGGTGCAGAGCTTCATAGTGATCCAGTTCATATTGAAGTTCCTGCTCCAACTCGCAGTAGGCCGCCTCCGCAGCCAGCATATCCGCATCCTCGGAGAGATAAGAGGAAGTAAATACACCACCCACGCCAGAGCCCGCCATCATGGAACAGGAAGAAACTCCGCCAAACAGCAGAGCAACACAGGCACCAATGCCGATCACCAGCAGCACCGTCCGGCTATGGTGCTTGATGTAGAGGAATGTTTCCTTGAAGGCGTTCTTTGCTTTCTGCGCCGCACTTTTCGCCGTGGCCGCTGTGTTCTTTGCGGTTTTCTCTGCCTGCCGCAGCTCCTTTGCGTAGTTCCGCTTGATCCGCTGTTTCTGCAGAAAACGAGATACCGGGTTAGAAGCTGCCAATGCAGGATCATCATGCAGAGCCTTTTGGTAAAGGTAGTCGGCGTTTGCCTTAAAAGAAGCCTGTTCTGCCTTCGCCGCGTCACGCCAGGGCTTTGTGCGGTGATGGTGGACGGCGGCACGGACTTTGCCTTTTCCGTAGGCAAGCCCGCGTTCCGTCAGCACCTCGCCCTTGTGTCCAGCCTCAACACCCACATTTTCCTGTTCCACCTCATGCACCTTCGCATGGGCGGCGTGGACGATCTCATGGACCGGCCGAGAAAGCGGATTGTGCCGCAGGCGTCCATTGGGGCGTTTCTCCACTTCTTCAAAGTGAAGCTGCGTTTTGCCTTTTCCGGCTGTCTCGTCAAAAACACGCTCGGTACGGAGAACTTTCTTTGTGGGGATAGCGGCTTTTGCCGCGTCCAGCCTGTCCGCCGCACGGTCGGAACGGTCGATGTACTTTCCAAGTACGGGATCGGCACGTTCTTCCTCGGTAAATTGCAGGCGGGAGGACGGACGCTGCCTTGCGGCAGAACCATCCCGCACCGCCTGGGTGTCAGCCTTTTCCGCCTTTCGTGCGCTTTTCTTCTCATGGTGTTCCGCCGCACGCAGGGCAAGGTCAGCCGCAGCGCCAGCGGATTCTTCCGAAGAAGTGGACAGTTCCGTTTCCGGCTCCCGGCTGCTGATATGTTCCACCTCTCCCGTGGCAAGGTTTTCCGATACCGCACCGTCACGGGTCATTTTCTGCGTGATCTTATCGGTCGCTTTCAGTTCCCTCATAGGCAGTCACCTTCCTTTCCATAGGGGCAGAAGTCGCCGCAGGTGCCATTCTCGATCATGGCGATATAGCGGAAAATGGGATAGGCCTGGGGCGGGCAGACCGCATTGCCCAGGGTTTTCAGCCGCAGCGCCCGGTCATCCATGCGCTCGGTCATGCGGGGGATTCCTTCCGGTTCGGCGGCCCAGAGGATACGTCCGTCCATCCTTTCGGGAAGCCCATGAGCCATTCCACCCAATCCGGATTCAGCGCCGCCGTTTCGGACACCGGTCGCTCCTGGGAGATGATCTGCGCCGACAGGTTCCCGTCCTTCTTCGCCGGATCGAAGGCCGACGGCTTTCAAGGTTGAGCGGAAACCGTCCGACGCCACCGGGGTCAGATAGAATACCGCCGCCGACAGGCTGAGGCTCCAGATTGCCCCGTTTCGGTTCCTCTTGCGGAATATCCCATTGTCCGACAGGAACACATCCAGGCTTGCCGCGTCCCTGGCGGTGTTGTTGTCGGAGGCAAGGGGTGTGGGAAACATCAGCCGCGACGATAAAAGTTCGCTGGCGCTCATGCCATGCGCCGACGCCGCAAGCCGGAAATACGAATGGGAGAACAGCGTATCCCGCTTTTGCCAGGTCAAAGATCGTTTTGTCGAGCCCCATATTGATGAAGCCAGCAACATTTTCCCCAAGCACCCAACGGGGCCGCAGTTCGGCAATAACGCGGCACATTTCCGGCCACAGGTAGCGTTCATCCGCAAAGCCCCGCCGCTTTCCTGCGGTGGAAAAGGGCTGACAGGGGAAGCCGCCGGAAATGATGGTGACTGTTTCAAGTCCTGTTTTCTCAAAAAACGCCTCCTTCGTGAATGTGGTGATGTCCCGGAACTTCGGCACATCCGGCCAGTGCCGCTCCAGGATAGAATAGGGGTAGTCCGCCCATTCACATTGGCAAACGGTCTCGAATCCGGATGCCTCCGCCGCCAGGTCCAGACCGCCGATGCCGGAGAACAGGCTTACATGGGTCAGTCGCTCCATACCTCATCCCCTTCAAGACCGTCATCCTGGGGATCGTCCTCCACTTCCTCCAGCGGAATCAGGTTATGACGCTTGATGATGGCCTCCTCCAGGGTATCATGCGCGACGCCGCTGCCCTCCGGGAGCCCCAGGCTGCGGTAGATCCGCTTCATCTCTTTCTCATAATTGCCGGCCCGCTTTTTCAATCGGAGAAAATCCTTCTCCGTCTCCGCCTCCGACAGGCAGCGAGCCAGGGAGTGATAGAGAACGATCAGGTTGTAGATGTCGCCCACCAGCATACGGAAACCGCTGCCGGGGATGATGTACTCATCCCGATATTTCTTGGGCTTCGGCTCCTCCTCCGGGACCACCTCCACCTCGTCCAGTTCCTTGTCCATGAGCCCCTTCAAATCCTTGGGGTCGCCGAACACCAGGTAGCGGCCGGGGATGCCCCAGCTCTGGAACTTCTCCTCGGCGATCTCACCGTACCGCTTCGCCGTATCCAGCACATGGAACACATCCTCCTCATCCTTGATGCGGCCAGCCAGAAAGGCGAGCTGGTGGAGGAGCCCATACAGGTGGACCTCATCGTTAATATGGGAGAGATAGGTCTTGCCGTTGATGACATACAGTTTGTTTTTCATATTCATGCCTCCGTTTCCGCCGCGTGCTCCACCTCGCTGGGTTTGGTGGTGAGCAGCTTGTAAAGCTCCGTATCCTTGGGGAAGTCGTCCGCAAAGGGCAGGATGACATTGTTGAAGAACAGCAGCCCGTGGCCGGGGTCGGAATTGGTCACATAGGCAAGCTGCTCCGGGGAGATGTTCAGCCGCTCCGCCAGTATCTTCCGGTCGCCGGCGGCCTGGTTGAGCATATAGATGAAATCGCTGTTTTCCAGAATGTTCTCGATCTCCGGGGAGGAAAGCAGGTCTTTGGGGTTCTGTGTCGCCCCGGTCGGGACGCCGCCCCACTTTCTGAACCGTTTCCAAATCTCGGCGCTGTACGCTGCGGTCTGTTCCTCCTTCAGCAGAAGGTGGAACTCGTCCACGAAATACCAGGTGGATCGTCCAATGGCCCGGTTGATGGTGACGGTGTTCCACACCGCATCCTGGACAATGAGCATACCGGGCTTTTTCAGGTTCTTGCCCAGGCCCTTGATGTCAAAGCAGACAAGGCGGTTGCGGATGTCCACGGTGGTGCGGTGGTTAAAGAAGTTCAGCGAACCGTTCACATACAGGTCCAGCGCCTGAGCTACCCGGTCGGCCTCCGGGATGCCTTGTGCCAGAAGCGCCTCCATCAAATCGCCCAGGATGGGCATATTCTCCGGTCTGGGGTCGGCAAAATAAGGCTGATAGATCTTCTGCACAGCCCGGTCGATGACGGTTTTTTCGATGGCCTCCAGCCCTGTCTTACTGCCCATGATGAGCTCGCAGAAGGACAGAACAAAATCACTTTTTAACGCCAGCGGGTTCTCCTCGTCCGAGTAGTTGAGATTGATGTCCAGGGGGTTCACATAGTCGGTGCTGGACGGAGACAGCCGGATTACCTGACCGCCCAGCCGCTTCACCAGGGGAGAATATTCATCCTCCGGGTCGCAGATGATGACATTATCTTTGGTGGTCAGGATGATGAAGGTGATCTCCCGCTTGCAGCTCATGGATTTGCCGCTGCCAGGTGTACCAAACACCAGACCGTTGGGACACCGCGACTGCTTGCGGTCCAGCAGGATCATGTTGTTGGAGAGGGCGTTCAGGCCGTAATACATGGACTCGCCGCCCATGAACAATTCCTGGGTGACAAAGGGGACGAACACCGCCAGGGCCGATGTGGTGAGGCTGCGTTCGATCTTGATACGGTTCAGACCCAGGGGGAGGCTGCTCATCAGCCCATCCTCTTGCTGGAAGTCCAGCCGGGTGAGGAGGCAGTTGTAGGTCTGGGCGACGCTGGCCGCCTGAGATACGGCGATCTCCAACTTCTGCTTGGTTGCCGCCATGTGCATAACCAGGAAGGTCAGATTGAACATTCGCTCGTTCCGGCTTTGCAGATCCTGGAGGATAGTCTTGGCCGCGCCGCCGTAGGTGGCAAGGTCGCTGGGGAGGATGTCCATGTCATACCCGCTGCGCACCGCCCGCTTCTGCTCCGCAATCTTCATAGCGTCCAGGTCGGTGATCTTCCGTTTTACCATTTTTATGGCTTCGTTTTGGTTGATGCCCCGGATGTGCATAGTCACCAGGATATTGCCCTCGGTCTCCATAAACTCCGCCAAAATGCGGTCGTGGATCTCCGGGGCGGTGATCTGCAAAAAGCTGACTGCGCCGTACATCTCGCCGATGCGGAAGGTACGGGTTTCTCCGAAATGGAAGGAGGACGGGGCGATGAAGTCCTTGACCGAAAGGCCGCTGGGCGCCAGCCAGTCCCAATCGAAAGCGAACCTTCCGCCCTCCGGGTGAAGGATGCCGTGAAGCAGCTCCAGCCGCTCTTTCCCGTCCAGCACATGGGCGGCGGCCCCCATGACCTTGAAGCGGTTGAGGGTGTCGGTCTCAATACGGGCAAACCGAGCCCGCGCCGCCACCAGGTTCTCCGCCTCGATGGTCAGGGTGACATACTTGGTTTTCACATAACCGTTGCTGCCCCGTTCATACTGGAAACGGAGTATCCCGGCTGCGTCCTCACGGATGGGGTCCAGGTCGTCGCCCTGGGGACGGATGCCGAACAGGTCCTCCTCCGGTCCATGCTCCACATACCGGCTGCTGAGTGTCATTTGCACCCCAATGGTGGGGTCATAGCCGTTATAGAAGTCGCAGAGGCTTTCAAAGATGCTCCGCTGATCCTCCGGCCCTGCCAGACGGTAATTCACATCCTCATAGGCGATGGTTTTGGAGAAGGCACCGCCATCCAGCCGACACAGGCCGTCCGGGAACATATTGCGGAAAGGGATGCTGTCCTGCACCGTATGGGTTTTCCCATCGCCCTTTGCCTGCCGGATCACCGCCTCGATCTGCCTGCGCTCATTGCGGGTCAGTTTACGTCTGGGCTTTGCCGTTTTTCCGGGTCTTGCGGTTTTTGCCTGCAATCGCTCTCACCTCCTGTTCCAATTCGTGCTGCCGCACAAGCGCGGAGTACAGGTTGTTGGTTTGGTAGATCCGCACCTTTGGACGGATAAACTTGTTCTGAATGAGGTGCCCAAGGAACACCTCCAGGGGCTGCCCGTTCCGCTCGTACATAGCAAACAGGAAGAAGGGCAGCATGACCAGGATCATACACAGGGCCGCCGTGGTGGTGCCCAGCGCGCCCTTGGCTAAGAAGAAAAGCGGCACGCCAATCAGCGCCGCCGTTCCGAAACAAATCACCTGCCGCTTGGTCAGCCCGAACAGGACCTTGCTCTGCACCTTGCTCAGGTCCTTCGGGATCGTTACATAGGCCAATCACATCAACTCCTTCTTGTGGGAATATAGTCTTTGAAATCTTTTACCGCATGGAAAATTCGCTTATTGTTCACCCACCGCTGAAGATGGCGGGTAATCTTAGGGGCGGTGGGGCGCTCATAGATCATTACATAGGGGTCATACCCCAAAGCCCGCAAGGTGTTCACCCGGTAAAGGTCTTGCTCATGGGTACTTCCATAGTTGGTCAGCACATAGACACGCCGGTTTCGGTCGCTTCGGATGGCGGTATGCTCCACAAAGCGGCGGAAATACTCCGTCAAATCCTCCTCCGGGTTATCCCAGGCAAAATGTACCGCCTTGGTTCGCACCTTGTTCAGCAGGAAAATGTTGTCCGGGCTGGTCAGTCGGATGTCCAGCCCCTGAGTGAAATCCACCAGCGCCCGGCTGTCGGCAAGCTGCTGCAGCAGCGCCTCATGGTCCGGGCAGGCCAGCAGATTGGGGTCCAGCAGTTTGATCTCATCCTCGCCGCGCCAAAATTCAAAGAGGTCAGCGACCTTGACGCTCCTGCGCCCTTCTTTACCGCTGACAATGCAAAATCCGCAGTTTCTCGGACAGCCTCGGCTCAAAAATCCGTAGGCTGTTCCTAAAAACCGCGGATAGAGAAAGTAGTCCGGCCGGATGTGCTCAATCTCATACGGAAGGTCTTTCCCGCCCGGCCCGTAGCCGGTGCCGCCCTGGATGACCTGGTCCGCATTGGTCACGGTGATGTTGTCCCTGGAATAGGTATCCGTGAACACCCGGCTTTTATAGACCAGGTCGTAATGCCCCTTGGGGCTCCACCACTCCACCCGGTCGCCCCGCCGGGTATGGTATTCGGAGAGTTTCATCAGACAGAGATTTGGAAAGTTGTGAGAATCCACATCGATCAATCCAACCTTCAATCAGCCACCCCCTTAGTGCGCCCCGAACAGGGATTTTGCGAGGCTGCCGGTCTTAAAGAGGGTGAAGCACAGGAGTACCGTGTACCCCATGCACCCCCAAATAGCGCCGGAAATGTTGTCGCCGCTGAGCGAAATGCCTTCCACCAGCACCGCATAGATGCCCACACAGATCATAATGAGGAACGCCTGGAAGCCCAGGGCCAGCAGGGAGCGGAGATAGTTCTGCCCCGTGTTTCCCCATTCCCGGTTGACCATCGTGGCAAATGGGATGGGACCTATCGAAGTGACCAAATACACCTCAATAATTCTGCCGTAAATGACCAGGAAGATGCAGATGGAAAGTATCTGCGTACACAGTCCCACGAAGATGCTCTGGAACCACAGCCCCAGCAGGGCGCCGATGCTCCAGTCTGCAAGCTGGGTTTCCAGATCAGCGGTCACGCTGGATATGTCGATGCCAGCATCCGAGATGATGACGCCTGCCGACTGGTTGACCACATTCTGCGCCACATCGAACACCGCCATGACAATGTTCCAGGTGTTCGTGACAATCAGCACCGCACAGAAAGACTTAAAAATCCACTTGAAGAAGATCCATGTGTCGAAGTCATGGAGATTGTTCTTCTCGACGATGAGCTGGATCAACTCGTAGCACATGACAAAGGTGAGGATGATGCCG
>OOIG01002911.1_pt1 | contig 10952 bp, 9 predicted proteins | sample 1692091 | NCBI WGS metagenome assembly OOIG01 (sample SAMN06348188, study PRJEB24527) | human gut metagenome | biome: human gut; feature: ankylosing spondylitis patient; material: feces | host: Homo sapiens | place: China | collected 2015-10
TTTATCCGGCTTCCAGCGGCGTCGCAGCTCGTTGAGTTCTTTTTGGTTCATTGGTTTTATCAGACCTTTCGTTATGATATTTGGTTGGTAGCATTGTGGCAGTTCAGATACATGTTCGGCTTTTCACCGTACTTGACATTCCGCATCAGCATTATGCCTGTATTTGAGCATCATTTCTTTTACGACAGGCGGCCAACCTCTTCACAAGAGAATTCCAAATGGTGCTCTTCACAGTATCTGCGGATCACAAGAAGCATCATTTTTGTCGGAAGTGACCTTCCGTTTTCCCATCGGTTTACGGAGGTATAGCTGACACCCAATTCTTTGGCAAGCTGAGTTTGGGACAGCCTCCGTTCACTGCGCAGTTTCAGAATCGCATCTGCAAAGGTCATTTGCTCCACCTCTCTTATGTAGCACAGTATAGCATATTATGCCTTCACTAAGCAAGCCCGGAATTGTAAATCCCACTCAACAAACAACGGGATGATACTGCCTCTTCTCTTCTGTTTCGGCAGCGTGGCGCGGAATGAGAGTAAAAAACAAGCAGCGTTACCGCCGCCGTCACAGTTTTCCTTATAACGAGGATAGCCCTTGACTGCTTGAATCTCGCCGCAGTCAAGGGCTATCCCTCACTCTTGATATCTAACATCATTTTTATACCTCGCTTTCTTCAGATTCATGGCACCACTTACATGTCTGTTGAACTTGCGCCCTCCTTATATGCAAACACCGCAATGCGATGATCCGACCATTTATGACGGCTTTCATTAGACGATTACAACTTCTTATAGTTGCCATCTTCCCTATGCTCCAACGGCTGGGGGGTGCTTCCCATGTCGTTGGGGACTCACCCTTTCTGCAATTAAAGGATGACATATATTACGGCAAAACGTAAGGTGAGGGTTTATGCGGACTCCCTAAAAGGATTCTATGCATCACTACAAAAAGAAACCATTTGCCGCAGTAACCGTTGACCATACCACAAATTACTTATATAATTAGAGATGAGCAAAACAAATCCTAAAACAAATGGGCGAAGAGAGCGAAATAGCAGGGATTACTCGGCAAAGAGAAAAAGCGCATAAAAACCAGGTCCGATAGAAAACCGAGCGAAAAAGCTATATGAGAGTACACTTTAAGCGCCTCGCCGGAATGATTTAGATGCACAGTAGGCGTGAAAGCCGGACAAAACAGCGGTCAAAGCAACAGTCAGGGCAGGGATATGAGCCAGTGTGTTGAGGTTCGCCGCGCTTGCGCCGCTGCGCACCCACAACCGTTCCTGACCTGTGGATTTGAAGCGGGAATTGTAACGCTCACACTCTGTACGCAGGGCATACGTCCGCTTGAAATAAAGACAGCTGCGGTCAATGGAAAGTCTGTAGTCATCGGGAACGGTCTTATATTTCGTGTAGCCCCGGCTTTTCTTCCCGTTGTTCCAATTCTTGTGGCTGCAGGGACATTCGCCGGTTTTGGACTGGCGGAAGGGGCAGCAGTATTTCTGCCGAATCCCCCTCTGCCATTAGTGGTCTTGCCATCCTTGTGCATAGCCAGCCCTGCCTCACAGACCGGATTACCGGCAGAAAGTGCCTTTAAATCTTTCGTACTGCGTGGCTTGAGGGGGATAAATGCCTCGCCCTCATAGACCGCTTTTACGGTATTGTAGATGCTTTTCACATCGTAGCCCTTGTCGGCAAGAAAGGCGCATTCTTTCAAAGAGATCGTCTGATCCGCGGCCGCGAGGATCTCAGCGGCGACGGAGGAATCGGCGATATTGCCCGGCGTGGTCAATTCGTAGAGCGGTAGCCTAGAGATGCAGTCCACCAGCACATGACTTTTGTATCCCCAGTAGAACTATAACGCCGCTCATTGTGTTGGTTGGAAGCAGCGTGGACACCTAGGGCGCAGCCAGGATCTGCTTTGGGCTGCTTTTCCGGGTTAAATTCATCCTTGGTAAAGGACTTGGGATTGTTCTGCTTTGTATTTGCTGCAATGGGTGCGGAGTCCAGACCAATAAATGAGTCATCCACAATCCCTAGCTCATAGAGTTGCTTCACCTGTGCCACCATGATTTCTTTCAATACAGCGTTATCCATTTTTTGAGGAAGCGGTCATACGTCCAGTAGGACGGCAGCGGTTTCATGATGTCAAACCCGCAGTAATGGGCGATGATGCGGTTGTTGCCCAGGTAATCCGCCAAATCTGTGATTTGAGAGAAACCCTCATCATTTGAGTGAATTTCGACTTCGACCATGGCCAGGAACCATTGGTATTGCTCGACTTTTTGAGTTTTACTCATCGATATTTGTGCAAAAATGGAGGTGTAAATTATGAACCTTGAGCCTATGTTGAATCATCTATGGGAACTATCACATGACGCAAAACAGTATTCAGATTTGGTGAATTTGTGTCAAAAAGAAGCTATTAACAATTTGCCTCAGAGAATTGTATTCAATACAAAAGAAATCCTTCGCCACTTGTGTTCTGAATGCTTGGTTGCGACTTATCACGAACTGCGAACAGAAGGAAAATTGAATAGGCGAACAAGAGAAGAAAGAGTACAGCTGCTTGACCGAGAGTATTTGCAAAACAAGGGATTTGTACAATACTTCCTAAATAAATATCCTGTAATTCGAGATGCGGCTTATAATACTGTTCATGATTATGTGGCATTATGTACTGGGGTTGTTCGGTCGTATTACGACAATATGTATACAATTAGTGACGCATTGGGAAATCGCTACGGAAGTATTCTCGATATTTCTCTCCCTTCGGGTGATCTCCATAACGGAAAGGCTGTGTGCATTGTTACTTTTGAAAAAGGTAAGCTGGTTTATAAACCCAGAGACCGGGAGACAGACCAAATAATTGAGAACTTTATATCTAACCTCATCTTACCAGGACTTCCGCACTCGCTGAGTTTCCGTTTCCCCAAGGGGTGCCAATGCAAGAATAACTCCTGGCAAGAGTTCATTGAATATGCTCAGTGTGACAATATGGAACAAGTCCATAACTTTTATTATCGAGCAGGAATATACTTGGCTACATTTTATGTCTTTTCCTCGTGTGATATGCACTATGATAATATGATTAGTTGCGGAGAATATCCATTCTTCTTTGATGTAGAAACACTTGTTACAGGTAGAATGGATAATGATATGATTTTACCCAAGAGCATTAATAATAGCATATTGTCAACCAACGTTCTTCCTATATCAGTAGATTCTGTTGCCTTAGATATAAATATGAGCGCATTGTTTACAGGGAGGCATCAGTCAAAAAGAGTTGTACAATACACAATTGTTCCGGACAAGGAAATGGACTGGGTATTTGAAAAAAAATATGTTGTTGTTGAATCGAAAAACAATAGAGTTTTGTGTTCCGGAGAAGAAGTTGGTTCCAAAGATGTAGAAGCAGACATAATAGCTGGTTTCTCAGATGCATTACATGTTGTAATTAGGCGTAAAAGTGATTTTATTAGCTTCGCAAAGTCGATTGATTCATGTGTTAAGATAAGGCAGGTAATCCGCCCCACACAGGTTTATGCACAATTTATTTCAGCATGTAGAAATCCTGAATACGCCTGCGATTATCGTAAGGTCGATTTTGTACTTGATATTCTGTCTAAAAACTTCACACCAAGTGCTCATGGATATCTGCGCGTTGAGCAGGAACAGGATGATATTAGACGCGGGTATGTTCCAGCGTTTTTTGTCGAATACGGAGGCACGGACTTGTTTACTTATGACGAGAATAGAATCGTTTGCCCCAAGTATTTCAGCTATAGTCCTCGAGATATTGTTATAAAAAAATTGAACTATTTAGACGAAGATTTAATCAATTATCAGATACGCCTTATTTCCTTGTCGCTTCTAACCACTTGTAATGTTGGCGAACTACATGGGCGCACGTTATATCCAGCGAAAAAAACGCAAGTACAACTGAACGAATCTAATATCTTAGAGATTCTCGCGAAATATGTAGACTATATTTCAAACAATATTATATTTTTTGACAAGGATCAGTGTACCATGGCGATGCCTATTGTCAAGGAAGAAGGCTTTGCTATTCATAGTATAGACTTTGGCCTGTATGATTCTGGAGGGATAATTTGGCTTCTGGCAGTTTACGACTATTATTTTAACCTTGGTTTAACTCCGTATATTGACGGCCTTCTCAATGCGTTAATCTCAAAATACACTGTTTCCCAGCCCACAACAAATCAACAGAACATGTATTCGATCAGTAATGGGTTGAGCGGCTTCCTATATGTTACTTTCAATGTAGCACAACTGAGAAACAGCCGGCATCTATATGATGTATGCAGGGTGTTGATTGATGACATTATTAAAAGACATTCAACTCTGCCTAAAACGAGTGAATTGTTCGACTTTCTAGGTGGTGTCCCTGGCAGCATCTATGTTTTGTGTAAAATATTCTTGGCGGACAATAAGTTTATTTCGCGAGATGAATTGGTTGAATTATGCAATCGATTTATGCTATGTATCCAGAATGTAGACGTTACCACATTAGAAACTGGATTTGCACATGGTCGAATTGGACTATCAGTTGCTTTAGCTGGAATGTATGAAGTTACAAAAGAAAAAGGGTATATTGAACTGATAAAGAAGATATTCCCGGCATCGTGGGATAGTCTGGAATCAACAGGTTGGTGTAGAGGAAAGACGGGATGGATTTTAGCTTCTCATTTGATTAGTATGCATACGCATAACGTAATTGATTTCTGCAAAGATGGCCCAAATAGTGTAGAGTATAAGAAGCTGCTCTTGTGTGATAATGCATCTCTTTGTCATGGCTTTTGGGGTACGATTGATGTAATGAATACACTAGGGTATAGTGACATGCTGAAACAGGAGGAACTGCGGACTTTACAGTTTGAGACTCTTTCCGAAGTTAGATTTTTGGAAAGTTCAAAATATTGTTATGAGTCGTTCATGGCAGGAGCTTCTGGTGTTGCATATGCTCTCCTACATTTGATTAGAGATGTTCCTTCGGTGCTATCTTTTGATATTTTCCCTAACAATGAAAGATAGATGACCAAAATGCTTCCCGGGAGGGAAAATATATGCTAAAAAAAGTGAAACTTATTAGACAAGAAACAATGACAGAATGTGCTCTAGCGTGTATATCAATGGTTGAACACTATTACGGGTTATGCCAGCCAATTAGCTATTATCGTAATCGGCTTCGTATAGGTCGCGATGGTGCATCATTTAAAGATATACATTTTCTTCTGGCTTCGGATAATATGTCCGTTCAGGTGTTGAAAGTAGAAGACTTCGATCACTTCTGCTTTGAAAAGGGACCATATATTATTCATTTGAGTAAAGCGCATTTTGTGGTTGCAGAACGGCAAAAAGATGGACAAGTGAAGATATATGATCCCAGCGGAGGCGTATACAGTACAGCAAAATCCAAGCTTCAAACTGTTTCAAGTGGATATTGTATATATGCAACGCCTAGTAGCGAGTTCACCTGTAGCAATAACGATAAAAATGATTTTCGCCATCTCATTCCGGTCATAAAAAAACTGAGTGCGTTGATTGTTTCTGTAATTTTAGTATCTTTACTTGCATATCTTATTACACTGCTTTTACCCACGTTACTTCAATACTACGTCAATAATATATATTATGACCGGAACTTTAATTCTACTGCAGCAATTTGGCAGTTCATAGCTTTGGCAGGATTGTTTTGGGGAATCTCAAGTCTCAGAAATAAAGCAATGACGAAATTGCAATTGAGATTGTATAGAGCTATCTCTTTTTCAACAATTGAACATCTTTTCAAAGTCAACTACTCTTACTTTGATAATCGAAGCGAGGGTGATATACTATACCGTTTGCAATTTCTGACACAATTTCAGAATGCTATTTCTGGAACTTTATTGCAACTGATTATGTCAACAACAAGTGTTGCTGTTGTATTGGCGTATTTTGGTGTTAAGTATTTTCTGCTATTACTCATTATCACACCGATCTTAATTTTATTTTTTGTAGCCGTAATCATGATGAACAATCACCTTTTAAAGTTGAAAAAGGATGAGTTGCAAGCAAATTCTTTGGTTGAACAAACGGTTACGGAAATTGTAAACAATATGCTGCAAATCCGGTGCTTACATTTGGAGGAAAGCTTTTGGGGTACATATAGAAGTAAATTTGAAACATTTTTAGGGTGCTTTAAAATCTCGCAAAGTATTACACAAAAATATAGCTTAGTTGTTAATATTCTGTTTACTTTTATGCCACCAGCACTTGTTATTGTAGTGATGAGTATTTATAGAAGCGAATTTGAGATTGGTGCTATTTTTGCGATCTTTAGTTTGCTAACCACATTATTCAATCAATGCATGAGTCTGGTTACAAATATTTCCTCTGTTCAAATACTGAAGGCTTCTATTGCATACCTAAATGATTTTCGCGATGAGCCTGAACAAGCATTGCCTCAGGATTATACAGCAGAGATATTTTCGACTCTGGAGGCAAAAAGTGTCTCCTTCCGATATTCGGATATCGGTGCAGATACTATTAAAAGTATTAACTTTAAAATCAATTGCGGGGAGAAAATCGCAATTGTTGGGGCATCTGGAAGCGGAAAAACAACCATTGTCAAGTTGATAGCTAGTCTTTATAATCCCACGAGCGGAGAACTATTGTTTAATGGATTCCCAATTCATAAATTTGACAGAAATGTTTATGGAAAGATAATATCTATTGTTCCGCAAATACCCATTGTCTTTAACAAATCGATTAGAGAAAACATTGCATTAAATATATCTTCTATATCAGACGATGACATCATTGAAACGCTAAAATTTGTCTGTCTTTGGGACGAAATATCTACGATGCCTCAAGGTTTGGATACTATTATTTCTGGTCAAGGAGGTAATTTGTCTGGTGGTCAGATACAAAGACTCTCATTGGCTCGCTCATTGCTCCGGAGGCCACAACTGCTTATTTTGGATGAGTCCACTAGCTCATTAGATTCAAAGAACGAACAAGGCATATATAATAATTTGAAAAGGGATGGAATAACAAGCCTCATTATCACGCACCGATTGTCAACAATAGAAAATGCGGACAGAATCTATGTGTTAGACAAAGGTAAGATTGTCGGAGCAGGAACCCATGAAACTCTTCTTAAAACATGTCAACAGTATTACGAACTTTACTCAGCTCAAGCAACAAACAGGAAGGGATACATTTATGAAATATAAAGTCTTTGCATATATTGGGAGCTTTCGAGGAAGCAATTCGATTACTGAGCGCGTCATGTATTCTCTATTGGAGAATTTATCGGAAACATATGGGATAGAATTCAATAATTCTATTTATACTGCAAAGAATTCTGATATTCATGAGTGTGTAGGATGTTTAAATTGTTTTAATGCTGGGGTTTGTTCTCTTCATGATGATATGAATGACATCAAGGAGGCAATAAAAGATAGCGATATTATCATTCTTGGTTCACCTGTGTATTTTCATCAAGTTTCAGGAAGTACAAAAAAACTAGTAGATCGACTGTCATATTGGTCTCACATTTTGCAACTCAGGGGGAAGTTAGGCATTCCTATTGCGGTTGAAGACACAAATGGGGGACAATTTGCGGTGGATTATCTGGAAAAATTCCTCCAGTATACTGGGGCCGCAGTTTTGGCCAAGGTGGTTGTTAGTGCTGGAAAGCTTTCGAGTGAGGCGGCTTTTGATAGCGTTATAAGACATTATTCTAAGCAGGTTTATAACAACTTACAGGCACCAGCTGTTGCATTGCTTCAAGAGGAATACTATAGTCAATTAAGGAAGATTGTAAGCGTGAAGGACAAAAGTTCTTTTGAGAGAAAATCTTGGGATGAAAATGGACTGTTTGATTATCGTTCATATTCGGACTTGTTTAAATGCCATTACGAAAAGCATGCAGTTAAAGTAGAGCAAAGGGGGTGAATACAAATATGAAATTAGTTTGGAAAGGATTAATGAGTAATAAAAATAAGTTTGTTTATGATGAACTGCCGAAGGACTCAAAGAAGCTTTTTTCTAAACATGGACAATGGGTAATGTATCTTTTAATAATTCCAATATTGCTAATTGCATATATTGGAATTAAGGTGCGGTTGACTTATACAACTGGAATGATGTTTTCGAAATTATCGTTAATTGTTGGTGTAGTAGTATCACTGTTCTTTTTGGCAGTACATGAACTGATCCATGCGATGTGTTGTCCCAAAGGTACAGTCGTATATATGTATGCTGTACCACTAGGGCTGTGTGCGATTCCGACGCAGCCATTACGTAAGTATAGGTATTTATTTATGGTAATCATGCCGACTATTGTTTTAGGAGTAGTACCTTTTATAGTGTGGTTGTGCACTCCAGCACTTGATATTGAGATAAGTTCGGCATTGTTTGGTTTTGCAATGGGAAGTCTTAGTATGTGTATTGGAGATATAAACAATGCAATTCTTTCAATGGTTAAAATGAAACCAAATTCAGTACTCATCACGTCTGAAACTGACTGTTACTACTTTGAGAATAAGCGATAAATTTTTCGAAATAAAACTGCACTCGATTGTTGTGAATCTCCCAATGCTATGTTACAATATAGGTGTGCAGATGGGTGTAATGAATTTTGAAATGAGGTGTTGTTATGGAGAAGACTGTTGCTCGAGTTATCGACCTTAACGAACTGGATGCTTTGGCTGCCGTAGGTGGTAACGACACTGATCCTAAGCCTGCTGCGGTTACCACCCCTGCATGTGCGATTATTGCGACGATTACGGTCATTTCGATCATATCCGGCTGTCTTACTACGGTTAAGGAGATTTGCTACTAAGTCTACATAGACATAGCGATTTTCCCTTTTGATTTACAGGGATATAAGTAGGTTTATATAACTCCCATCTTGCACAACGCTGCCCCGAAGGGTTTCCATGTTCCTTCGGGGCAGTTTTAAGGTAACCGTCGTAAGGTAAGCGTCAAACCTACCCGGGTGCTTATCTTATCCATATTGCAAGATAGCCGCTCGGCAGTTTTCGCTGTCGGGCGGCTATCTCATGCTTAAAGCAATATATTCAGGGTCTGCAGAGCAATGCTGATTACGGAAATAAGCACCTTGCATCCGTTCTCGCCTTTGAAAGATTGAACTTTAGAGAAAAATACGCCCCAGACGAAGGCGGAAACGAAGTTATTACAAATAGTGGCGATCATCAAGCCGCAGCTAAGCCTGCAAGTAGTATTGATTACAGGAAAGGCAATCAGGCACAGTATGGTAGAGACAATCCCTGCGCTGATGCTCTTTTCACACACTCTATAAAATGCCGATATTTTCATTGCCTGAAAGACCTCATCTAACTTGCTCCTGTTTTCTCGAAGCGATGAATAGTATACCAAATATATGTTGACAACAGCTGGTATCGCTGATAAAGCTACAGATACAACCAACTCAGCCGGGAAGTATTTCTGATAGTGGGCAGCAAAACCCGCTAATATGGGAGCAACGAGCGCGATAATCGTCTGCAATATGGCATGGCTGTGGAGCCTCGTTTCGGAAAGATTCTTCCTGAAAAATGCGCCGTAGATAGAAATCCTGTTTTCACCAAACAGTCGGGTAAGTGCGTAATTGCTTTTCTTGAGGCTAAATTGATGGCGCTTCTCTAACAGGATCAGAGAAAATCCGGCCAAGAAAGCAGGGCATAGGAGCAGAGCCAGAATAAAACTCAGAAAAAGTCCGTTTGACCACAAATAAAACGCGCCTAACATAGCCATCAACCCACCGGCCAATAGCAGAAAATGTATGTTAATGTTGTTCTTCCTCATGATTAAAAGGACTACAAACTCCAGCAGTGCGGCAAATAGCGCTCCAAAAATCAGGAGGGCACTTGTCCCAATCGAGAATTTCCACAGCGTGTAGCGGTAGAATTGAGCCAAAAAATTATTTGCCATTAAGGAGCCAAAGGAAAACAGCACACCACTCACAACAGGAACGAATAATTTACCGAACAGGATGCGCAATCGCGAGACAGGGCTGATTAAAATGATATCAAAAATTCCGTCTTTTATCTCATCGACTGTCAGCCAATGGAGAATTTCGCCGCTCAGCATGGAAATAAGCCCAGCAAACAACGCCATTAAATATTCAGCCGGGATCCATGAGTTGGAGGCATTGTAAGAACAGAACAGCAGTAAAAGAGGCGCAAATAAAAGAGTTCCCATGAGCCGCTTTGATTTCCTTATGCCCAATAATTGCGTCCTTATAAATACCTGCATGGTTACACCTCCAGCGGAAACGAAATAACGCGGCAGGCAGGCAAGGAATCTAAAAAAGTCTGGTCATGCGTAGAGCAAATCACCATCGTCGAAGGGGAAATAAACTGCGTCAGCATTTCGGCCAACTCCGCCTGTGCGTCTGAGTCCAAACCGCCGGTAGGCTCGTCAAGAATCAGTACAGAAGGCTGGACTGCTAATGCGCAAATCAGTGCCACCTTTTTCTTCATGCCCAAGGATAGATCCTTAACCAATTTATTTGTTTCACCATCAAGATTGTAGCTGGTCAACATTTGCTGAATCTTCTCTTTTTCGTTTTTGTAGTTCATTTTATACAGGCTCAAGCGAAACTTGATGTTTTCAAGAACAGACAGCGAATCGTACAGTCCGTTATAATCCGGCACAAAGCCAATCGTTTCGCGCTCTGCTCCATAAACCTCACCCTCTGTCGGCTTTAACAGCCCCAGGAGAATTTTCAGGAAGGTGGTCTTGCCGCTGCCGTTAGGTCCAACTAAAGCATAGATATTTCCCGGTTCAAAACAAAAAGAAGGACAGGCTATCAAGCTCTTGCTTTTATCAAAAGAGAACTTCAAGTTTTTGATATTTAACTCGCCCATGAACAACAACTCCTTCTTAACTTACTCGCAAACACTGTGACAGCAAGAGGTCGCATAT
>OOIG01002917.1_pt1 | contig 10928 bp, 9 predicted proteins | sample 1692091 | NCBI WGS metagenome assembly OOIG01 (sample SAMN06348188, study PRJEB24527) | human gut metagenome | biome: human gut; feature: ankylosing spondylitis patient; material: feces | host: Homo sapiens | place: China | collected 2015-10
CATATTTCATTATTGATATTTCTTTTCTTCTTGCATGTACTGTTAATTTTATTGTGTTTCCTATGATGAATATAGATATTAATACTAGCAATGTTAATATTACAGCAGAAACAATTCTTACTCCATTTGCTATTGCAACTAATCCATTAATTGTCTCGTCTCTACTTTGTATACTATCAATATTGTCTATTTTTTTAATTTCATCTTGTACTTGAGAACTTAATTTTAGGTCCGTTAGTGTTACTAAATATGAGGCTTTAAATGGATTAGATTCGTCCCAACCTGCAATTAAAGCTTGCTTGTCTTTTAGCTTTTCTTTAGTTTGATTTAACGCATCTTCTTTAGATACGAATGTTACCTTATTTACTCCGTCTATTGCTTGTATTTGTTCTCCAATTTGCTCCATTTGAGCATCTGTTGCAGTCTTTTGAATAAAAACTTGAATTCCTTGTTGTGTTTCCAATGTTTCAACTGCATTGTTTAGGTTTTCTATAATCATGAAAAATAAGCCAAAAATCAACATAGTGGCACACATAATTGCAAGTGACGCACCCGATGATTTTTTATTGTGAAATACATTTCTAAAACCTTCTCCTAATAAATAACCAAATATACTATGCTTCACTGTCATACCCACCTTTTTTATCACTTATAATATTTCCGTTTTCTATACGAATAACTCTTTTGTTCATTTTATCTACTATATCTTTTGCGTGTGTTGCAACAACCAAAGTAGTACCTCTTAAATTGATTTCATTTAAAAGTCTCATAATATCCCAAGCTGTATCTGGGTCTAGGTTTCCTGTAGGCTCATCTGCAATTAACATTGATGGATTGTTTACTAATGCTCTAGCAAGCGCAACTCTTTGTTGCTCACCACCAGATAACTCATTTGGATATACATTTGCTTTATCCGAAAGGCCTACCATTGCAAGAACCATTGGCACTTGTCTTCTTATATGTTTTGGTGTAGCCCTTACAATATACATTGCAAAAGCAACATTCTCATAAACAGTTTTATCTGGCAAAAGTCTGAAATCTTGGAAAACAACACCCATACTTCTTCTTAAATATGGAACTCTCTTAGGCTTTAAGAAAGTAGTATCTTTTCCATTAATAATAATGTGTCCAGAAGTTGGCTCTTCCTCTTTCAAAATTAACTTTATTAAAGTAGACTTACCAGAACCAGAGCTACCAACTAAGAACGCAAAATCTCCTTTATTAATAGTAAAATTTGCATTGTGTACAGCCTCTGTGCCAGTATCGTATACTTTAGAAACATTTCTAAACTCTATCATTTTAAAATCCTCTCTTCGCCCATTAGGGACGCCCCTTTTTGGGCGAAATTAATAGTTTTATTTATCTCAGACCATTTTCAGTCATTTTTTAATTCTGTCTTTAGTAAAATGATTGTCATATATTCGACATCTTATATCATAATATTTTATTCTTCTCTATAATAACAATAAACGATGTTAAATGCAAGAGTATTCGGCAAAAAAAATAGCAATTTAAGTTTAATTTTCTCACTTAAATTGCTTGATATTCGCTATTATTCAAGAGTATAAAATTCACAAAAAATTCACAATTATTTTGATAATATTTTTACTAAATATTCGCTATTTAAATTGTATTTTTTCAAAAGCTCTTCTGCTTTTCCAGACTCTCCAAATGTATCATTTATTCCTATTCTTGTTACCTTTGCTGGGAAATTTTCTGAAAGTACCTCACATACAGCCGTTCCAAGACCTCCTATTATGCTATGGTCTTCTATTGTAATTATTCTTTTTGTCTCTTTTGCACACTTTATTATCATTTCTTTGTCTAATGGTTTTATAGTATGAACATCTATTACTCTTACATTTATGCCTTTTTCTTTTAATACTTCCTTTGCCTTTAAAGCCTCAGAAACTGTCACACCTGTTGCAATTATGCTGGCGTCTGTTCCGTCTCCAAGTTGAATTGCCTTACCAATTTCAAACTTTATATTGTTTTCCTTAACAAATCCTTCATCATATATTACTGGTGTTGCAAGTCTCGATAATCTTACATACACGGGTCCATTTATATTTGCAATTTCTTTTATTGCCCATTTAGTTTGAACATCATCCGATGGGCTCATAACCATCATGTTTGGAAGAGTTCTCATCATGCTTATATCTTCTAGCATTTGATGTGTTGCACCATCTTCGCCAACAGTTATTCCAGCATGTGTAGCACATATTTTTACATTAGCATTTGTGTGTGCTATTGTATTTCTTATTTGATCATAAGCTCTTCCTGCTGCAAACACCGCAAAAGTACTAACATACGGAATTTTTCCAAAAGTACTTAATCCTGCTCCAGTTCCCATCATATCTTGCTCTGCAATTCCCATATCAAAAAATCTTTCAGGGAATTCCTTTGCAAAAATTGATGTTTTTGTTGCTCCAGATAAATCTGCATCTAGTACAACTACATTTTTATTTGCTTCTCCTATCTCTGCTAGAGCCTCTCCATAGCTTTGACGTGTTGCAATTTTCTTATCTAAAAGCATATTGAATCCTCCTTTCCAGGTAGCTCTGAAATATTATGTTCTATTTTTTCTTCTTCTAATTTTAGAGCCTTCATCGCCCTTTCGTACTGTTCATCATTTGGAGCTTTTCCATGCCATTCAGCTTTGTTCTCCATGAATGGTACTCCTTTTCCTTTTACAGTTCTAGCAATTATTATACTTGGCTGTCCTTTAGTCTGTCTTGCTTTCTCGAAACTATCTATCAACATTTCAATATTATGCCCATCACATGGAATAACATTAAAACCAAATGATTCCCATTTGCTATACAAACAATCCAAAGCTTTAACTTCTTCAACTTTTCCATCTATTTGCAAACCATTATTGTCTAAAATTACACATAAATTGTCTAATTCATATTTATTAGACGTCATTGCAGCTTCCCATATTTGTCCTTCTTCAATTTCTCCGTCTCCTAAAATGCAATAAACTCTGCAACCCAAATTATCCATTTTAGATGCAATAGCCATTCCATTTGCAATAGACAAACCTTGCCCCAACGAACCAGTAGACATATCTACTCCCGGAACTTTTTCCATATCTGGATGTCCTTGTAAATTTGAACCTAATTTTCTGAAAGTTTTTAAATCTTCTTTATTAATAAATCCTCTTTCTGCAAGCACAGCATATAAAGCAGCTGATGCATGCCCCTTCGAAAGCACCAATCTGTCTCTTAAATTAGATTGAGGCATCTCTGGATTTACATTCATTTGATTAAAATATAAAACCGTTAATATATCTGCTATTGATAATGCGCCTCCTGGGTGACCAGATTTAGCACTGTATACTTCATTTATTATATCAATTCTAACATCATTTGCAATTTTTCTTAATTTCTTCTCATCAGTAATTTTCAAATAAATCACACTCCTTCGAAGAATAATATACTATAAGTCACGTAAAAAAACAAGGAGATTTTCAGAAAACCTCAAACATCAGTATTCATCTACATTTCGATTGATTTTTGTTCTATATTGTGGTATAATATTCTCAGTTCGTAACGAGCATTTTTTTTGAAAGGATGGTAACACAATGACAGAACGGCAACTCGAAATGCTAAATAACGACTTTCGTTACTTAGCGGGAATAGTACATTTGCAAACAACTGATAAGACTCTTCTCGCAACTAAATTCAGAGTAAGTTGGCCTACCATGCAAAAAAAAGTAACAAATTTGCTTAAGGCAGGCATAATTGTCGACAAAGGAGATTCTTATAAGATCAATCCAGATATTTTGGCCACATCATTATTTATTGGCATTTATTCTGATGGGATTGGTATTAACTGCATTGCACTGAATCTAGCCCAAGAAACTGTTGAATTAAGTGAAGTGCTCTCTAAGGAAAACTATGATAGTTTTATTGCAATTATTCATAACACAAACCTTAGTCTTTTGTCCAAAATCACATTTTTGATTCATCTCTTCTCGCAAGAGGACAAAATACTAAATGTCGGCATTTCTATTCAAGGAACAATAACTTCCTCAAAGGAAATTGTTATCTCTAATTCGTATTTGTCACTTAACAGTTCTTCGTTCCTAGACAAATGTACACTTTTCGAAGCAGTACGAGCTAATTACTACATGTTAAAATCAGATCACTTACTAGATGACATGTGGTATCTGTATGTTGGCAATGACGCCATTTATCTGTTATCAAATGACACAATTAGTCCCGCCAAGGGATTAATTACTCTTGACACATGCGAGAAAAAGGCTATTAGCACGCTGTTTAAGCATAACACAGATCAAATTAGCCTTTTTGAGGCGAAAGACATCGTATTGCATAAAATTATTCCTTTTATGCAGTTTGTACATCCTTCCATTTTAATCGTCGGAGGAGCACTAGCTAGTCAAGATGTTTCCAGTTTTGTCTATTCTGACTTTAAAGCTTTAAACATCAGCGAGGTAAAATTCGATGACAGCAACTTTGCAAAGTCTATCGCATGCTTTGCGATGAGCAAGTTCTTCGAAGGTCGGGAGTGATATCATTCTCAATAAAAGAGTCGTATTTTCTGAATAGATGGTACGACTCTTTTATATTTCCAACAATGATTTATATTAAATATAATTTCATTTATTGTTTTTAAGCATATTGTTTTTTTCTTTCTCAAGCTGCTTTAAACTTTTTTCAGGTGTTGGTAAATCCTCTGGCATAGTTCCACCATTCTTTTCAATTACTTCTCTTATATTTTTTCCAATATTATAATGGGTTTTATTTGCTTCTTTTTCAGTTTGTATATTATCTTTTTTTAATTTCTGCTCTGTTTGAGAAATTCTAAATAAATTTGCAATTAATTCATCGCTTCCCATATTGTCTAAAATATCTTCTCTATATCTTAGTCCTTTTCTTTTAGCTATATCGTCAGCTGTTTCTCCATTATATAATCCTTTATAACCTGCATTGTGAAATTTATCGAAGTTCTTTACCCCAGCATTCTTAGCAGCAATATTGAGCAAATAATTTCCTTTTCTGGTTAAATTTCTTTGGTAAAATCTTTTTTCATCTTCAGTTAACAGACTGTATTCTTTTTCTGTAATTTCCTGTTTCCTTGTCTGTACTGCAAAATATGTTTAGGCTAAAGCAATTACCTTTTTTCTGCTGTCTCCATTTTGTGCTATCAAATAGCAAGCATAACGACTTAGTTTATAATCTGTCTGTTCTCTATAAGCTCCTGAACCTATTAAGACCATTTTATTGACATTAGTAAAATGGTCTAACACACTTATATCACTATTTTCACAAGATATTTTAGCCTTTTTCACTATTTTTTCAAAATTCTGCCAATTTGAATATTCCAAAATAGGCATCAATTCTCTCGCATACCAAAATTCTACTCCCTTCTCGTCAATGTGTCTAATGTCTTCAAACGTTTGATTTTCTTTCTTCGCATTTTTCATACCCATCACTCCATTCACATTTAATGGAACTAATTGTAAAACATCTGTTTGCATTTGTTAAGGATTTTTTATATTTTCTTAATAAAAAAAGTTGTATTCTTCTAAATAGATAATACAACCATTTTTCACTTAATACATATATAAATTTTGGTGGAGATGAGGGGAGTTGCCGAGCCGCGTCGGGAAAATTGTCCACTGGACAATTTTCTATTCCTCCTTTTCAACTCCCATCATATTTTTCTAAAATAAAAAATAGCAATTCATTTTGAATTACTACTTTAATCTGGTGGAGATGAGGGGAGTTGAACCCCTGTCCAATATTCTTTCCATATATGTTTCTCCGAGTGCAGTTTGTTATTTAATTTTCCCTGTAAAATTCATTAACAAACAAACGAATTTTACAAGTAGCCATTTGTTTTACCTACTGCTTTAATGGCTAAAGCAGTGTTGTTATCCTACTAATTGACGCCTTATCTAAGACCGTAGGCCTTCCTAGTAAGACGTGCCGCCTAAGCTTAGGCAGCGTATGCTAATTCTGTATTATCAGCGTTTATTTTTATTTCTGCTTTTTTATAGTGGCCGAAGCAGCCATCCACTACTCGCTACATATACTTCTGGGATACTGTCGAAAACCAAATACATCCCCATATGTAATTATTATACACTAGTTTTTCAGTAATGTCTATCATTTTTTACATATAAAAATGCTATTTTATAAAAGTATGGGTTATACTGATGAATCAATTCGCCGTATGCATGACTGTCCCCATGAATTGCTTTATAAACTAAAGAGTACTCTTCTTTTTTCATCTTTCACCCACCTTTCATATATTAGATACACAACCCAGGGATGAGGTTTCAAAAACTTTTTTGTATAATGTAAAAACACCAGATTCATTTAAATAAAAATAAATCTGGTGTTTTTCATGTTGTCTATAGCTTTTTCTCGGCATTTCAGAAGAAAATCCGGGGATTATCAATTGACGACTTTTATATGTAAGAATGATCGATTTTCGTCACCACGTAATAGTTATCACCGAAATGTTCATGCACAGACTGGAGCACTTCTGTGAGCAGTTCCTCGTCCGTCAGACGGAATCCAAATGGCGCGAGAATGTCAAAAATGAGGTTCGTATGTGTCCCACCACTCACCATTCTGAAATCGTGAATGGACAAATCTTCATCAATTGCCTTGATCAGAGATACCATAGCTGCTTTCGTCTCACTCACATGCTCATCCGAAGTCACGACCGGATCCATGTGGATCGTTGCCTCACAGCCAAGTGTCTCGCGCAGTTCATTCTCAATATTGTCTATCACATCATGCAGTTCCAAAATATTTCCCTCTGCCGGAACTTCTGCATGCAATGAGATCATCTGTCTGCCCGGGCCGTAATCATGGACGATCAGATCATGCATTCCGCATACTTCCGAATGTGACATTACGATCTCATCTATTTTTTCTACAAATTCATGTGCCGGCGGCTGTCCAAGCAATGGATTTAATGTCTCTCTGGCAGCGTCAAAACCTGCATAACCGACTAATAAGCCCACAACCAGACCGCAGTAGCCATCAATTTTGATTCCTGTAAAATGGGTGAATACGGATGCCAGAAGCACAACCGTTGTCGCTGCGGTATCACTTAAACTGTCTGTGGCAACCGCTTTCATCGCTGCAGAATCCAGTTTTTTTCCAATAGCACGGTTATAATATGCCATATATAGTTTTACAAGAATGGATGCGATCAGGATCACTGCCACAAGGAGCGTGAACTCTGTTTCCTCCGGATGCATGATTTTTCCGATGGAGTCACGGACGAGTTCGTAACCCATCAAAAGGATTGCCGCAGCCACAACCAGGCCGGAAACATACTCAATCCTTCCATGTCCAAATGGATGCTCCGTATCCGGTTTTGCCCCTGCAAGCTTGAAGCCAAGCAGTGTCACGATCGAAGAACCTGCATCTGAAAGGTTGTTAAAGGCATCTGCTGTGATCGCAATGGAATTGCTTAAAGTTCCTGCGAGAAATTTACCGATAAAAAGCAGTACATTAAATAATATACCGATCACACCGCACAGCATTCCGTATGCCTCGCGCTGTTTTATTTTATCTTCTGAGTCTTTGATAAATATTTTTGCTAATAATGTTACCATGTCACTCTTCCTTTTTTATTCCAGTTTTCCAAAATGTGCAAAAGGCCAGTAAGTAAAAAGTGCCTTTCCTAAAATTTTGTCTTTTGTCACATAAGTGTTACTCCAATATCTCGCATCCCAGGAATCATTCCTGTTATCTCCCATCATGAAGTACGATTCCTCCGGCACCTCAAATGTATATGGACCTGTGGCAACAGTCCATTCTTCTTTCAGATAGTCCTCCTGTAAAGGCTCTGTCGATCCATTGATATATATTTTTCCATCCTCAATAGCGATGGTATCCCCCGGAAGCCCGATCACACGCTTCACATAGATCTCACTCTCGTCATCCGGATACCGGAATACAACAATATCCCCTCTCTCTGGCTCACCAAAAACATATGCCAGCCGGTTTCCGATAAAGCGGTCTCCCGGCAGGATTGTATTCTCCATGGACCCGGTAGGAACATCCGCATTGATGATCAGAAAGTTTTTGATCAGAAGTGCTGCCACTAACGCAATTGCAAACGGGATCACCCAGCTCATGATCTCTTTGAAAATGGAGGTTTGTTCCTCATCATTCTCCTGATTTTCCGGTGTCTTAATACCGTCTGCTGTCTGCTCATCTTTATGTTCTATTGGATCATTAAAATCTTCTACCTGTAAATCTTCCATTATCTCTTAATCCTCAATTCATTTTCCTTATAATCTGCTATTCTGCTTTTTGCAATAGCTATATTTTACCATAACTGGAATGAAATAGATATGAGAATTTTCCTGTTGCACAAAAAAGACTGCCGGCAGTTTACCTTTTCATAAATCTGCCTGACAGTCTGATGTGCCTTCCGGAAAAAGCGCTTAGTACTCTTCCTCTTCGCCTTCTTCTTTCTCAGAAATATCGTTCACCGGTTTCTCCAGTCCCTCGATCGTGATATGGTTTTTCTCTGCGTAATCCCATAATGCAGCGTGGATTGCTTCCTCTGCCAACAGGCTGCAGTGAACCTTCACTGGTGGAAGTCCGTCTAAAGCTTCCATTACGGCTTTATTTGTCACTTCCAACGCCTGCTGTACCGTTTTTCCCTTTACAAGTTCGGTTGCCATACTACTTGTTGCAACGGCTGCGCCACATCCAAATGTTTTAAATTTTACATCCTGGATGATCCCGTTATCATCAATGTCAAGATACATTCTCATGATGTCGCCGCATTTTGCATTACCAACGGTACCGACACCGCTTGGATTCTCAATCTCTCCAACGTTTCTTGGGTTGTTAAAATGATCCATTACTTTTTCACTATACATACTTTTTATCCTGCTTTCTTTGAAATAACCTGTTATTTTGATCACTGTAAAATCATGTGATTGAAAAATTTATTTATTCTGTTTTTTTACGAAATCCTCATATAATGGGGACATGCTTCTCAAACGTTCAATGGTCTTCTTTAACTCGTCTACAACAAAATCGATTTCTTCTACGGTATTCTTCTCGGAAAGTGTCAGACGAAGAGAACCGTGTGCGATCTCATGAGGAAGACCGATCGCAAGCAATACGTGAGACGGGTCTAATGATCCGGAAGTACATGCAGAACCACTGGATGCACAGACACCTGCCTGATCCAATAAGATCAACATGGATTCACCCTCGATATAACGGAAGCATACGTTTACGTTGTTTGGCAGACGGTCATGTCTGTCACCGTTCAATCTCACATATGGGATTTCTGTTAAAATACGGTCGATCAGATGATCTCTTAAGTTGATCTCTTTTGCACTTCTCTCTGCCATGGTATTTTTTGCGATCTCGGCTGCTTTGCCGATACCTACGATACCCGGTACGTTCAGAGTTCCGGCTCTACGTTTTCTCTCCTGCGCACCACCGTGGATGAAGGAAAGAATCTTCACGCCTTTTCTGATATACATTACACCGATTCCCTTTGGTCCGTTGATCTTGTGACCGCTGGCACTCAGCATATCAATGTTCATCTCGTCCACATCGATCGGAATATGTCCAAATGCCTGTACAGCGTCCGTGTGGAATAATACGCCATGTTCATGTGCGATACGTCCGATCTCCCTGACCGGCTGGATGGTTCCGATCTCGTTATTTGCTGTCATTATGGAAATCAGGATTGTATCAGGACGGATTGCTGCCTCTAACTCGTCCAGTTTTACTTTACCGTTTTCGTCAACGTTCACATATGTGATCTCAAAACCTTTTTTCTCAAGGTAAGCACAGGTGTGAAGGATCGCATGATGTTCGATCGTGCTTGTGATGATGTGTTTTCCTTTGGACGCATAAGCGTCTGCGGTTGCCTTTAATGCCCAGTTATCAGACTCGCTGCCGCCACCTGTAAAATAAATCTCATCTGTCTTCGCATTGATCAGTCCTGCCACGGAAGTCCTTGCTTTATCAACTGCCTTTTTGCTCTCAGATGCAAAACTGTAAATTGCAGATGGATTGCTGTATACTTCTGAAAAATATGGAAGCATCTCCTGTAACACTTCCGGATATACCTGCGTTGTTGCTGCATTATCTAAGTAAATCAGTTTACTCATATCTTTGTACCTCTTTCTATCTCTAAATTAGTTTGTAATTGATATTTCCTAGTTATTTGATATGATATAAGTATTATAACGCATTATTTCCCCTTGTCAAGGTAGGAATTGTTTTCTTTTTTGTACAAGTACGCTATTCTTTTTCATAGCCGCCCGATACCTGACAAGGCATAAGTATCACGACAATTCTTCCAGACCGCCGAACATTTTCATGAGTTCTTTTTCTCCATAATCGTCAAAGTCAACAGTGAGCATCATGTCATCCTCTCTTACCACGGAACCTGTGCCGTATTTTGGATGACGGACGCGGCGTTTTTGTGTGGTTACTGCTTCATTTCCTACTGAAATATTCTTTGTTCCTGTATTCGCCGACGGATTTTTGCCCCCTGATATTTTGCCGGCTTCCTGCAGTTCTCTATGCTCTCCACGCTCTGCAAGGATCTGGCGCTTCAGATCCTGTAAATGCGTTGCCGAGGACTCCTTGTCCTTCTCCTGTCCTTCGACCAGATTTCCCGGTATCATGCGCAGATATCTGCTCGGCCCGGGTGCTGCCCGGTACTGTCCCGGACTTGTGTAATAGGAAAGTTCCAGATGTTCTTTTGCCCTTGTGATTCCGACAAAAAAGAGACGCTGTTCCTCCTCTTCCTCCTCAAAACTTTTGGTCTGCAATGGAATCAGCCCATAATTCACACCTGTGATAAAAACATGGGAAAATTCCAACCCTTTGGATGCATGAAGTGTCATAAGCTTTACGGTATCGTTCTCATTATGTATCTCTTTTTTCAAA
>OOIG01002935.1_pt1 | contig 10861 bp, 6 predicted proteins | sample 1692091 | NCBI WGS metagenome assembly OOIG01 (sample SAMN06348188, study PRJEB24527) | human gut metagenome | biome: human gut; feature: ankylosing spondylitis patient; material: feces | host: Homo sapiens | place: China | collected 2015-10
GATTATATCTGCGAAGAGCCCGTCCAAGCGCCTGAATCTGAAGATGATGTGGATAATACAGCAGAGCCCGATGTCTATGAAATTGAAGGTTTTCCTGTAGGGGAACGTCTTGACAAGGTTCTGGCTGTCTTGATTCCCTCGGTGAGCCGCGCCCGTCTTCAAAAATGGATCGAAGCCGGGGCGGTGCTCGTCAACGGCGAACCGGCCTCGGGTGTTCGCATAAAAGTGGCCGACGGCGACGAACTGATCGTCACTCCGCAGCCGGCGCCTGAAGACACGGCGTATGTGGCTGAAGACGGCATCGATTTTGATGTGCTTTATGAAGACGAAGACATTATCGTCGTCAATAAGCCTGCCGGATTGGTTGTGCATCCGGCCGCAGGCCACTGGAACGGCACGCTGTTGAACGGCCTTCTGTTCCGCTATCCCGAATTGACGCGTGTGAGCCGCGCCGGCATCGTGCATCGTCTGGATAAGGAAACCTCCGGTCTGATGGTGGTTGCACGCAACGAGGCTTCGCGCACTGACCTGGTCCGACAGCTTCAGGCGCGTACCGTTGGCCGCGAATACTGGGCCATCGTGCTGGGGCTCGCGCCCGAAGCCGGCTACGTTGACCGCTCCATCGGCCGTGATCCGCGCTCGCCCATCAAGTTCTGCTGCCGCGGCGGTCAGGGCAGTCGTCCGGCCAAAACCCGCGTGCGTCTGGTTGATTCGACCCGCATTGCCGGTCGCATGGTGAGCTGGGTGGCCTGCCGTCTGGAAACGGGCCGCACGCATCAGATCCGCGTGCATCTGACAAGCGTCGGCTTGCCGCTTTTGGGTGATCCGCTCTATCGAACCAATGCTTCGGCGCTGCCCGAGGAAGCCGGCGTTGCCGCAGCTTTCAACCGACAGGCGCTTCACGCAAGCCGCTTGATTCTCAAGCACCCGGGCACGGGCGAGACCTGTGAATGGTTTGCCGCGCCTCCGCAGGATATGTGCGAACTGATGGAAGCTTTGGATTTCGGACCGATCGATGAGCCGGTTACGGTGTTTGAGGAAAATGCCGCACCCCAGATGCCCGATTTCGGACCGATGGTCTACGAAGGCGAAGCCGACGACTGAGAAGGAACAAAAGGCGGTTCGAAGGGGAAAACGGACTGCAACGGAGAGAAACAAATGATGAATTGGAAAAATGAACTCGGGGTGATTCGTCCCGAACTCGGTGCCCGCGTTAAGGCGTTCTTTACCGAGCGAGTGGGCGGCGTTTCTTCTGGTCCTTGGGGCGGTATCGACGGCATCATGGGCTTGAACGTTGGAAGCCGCGTGGGTGACAACAGCGGCTGCGTTCGTATGAATCGCTCGATCGTGGCCGATTTGTGCCCGGCGGAACCTCGCTGGATGACGCAGGTGCACGGCATTGCCGTGGTAAACGCCGAAGAGGTGACGGACGAATCTGTACAGGCCGACGCGCAGGTCACAACGCAGCCGGGGACGGTTTGTGTGGTGCAGGTGGCCGACTGCCTGCCGGTGTTGCTTGCCGACGCCGAAGGTCGCGTGGTGGGCGCCGTGCATGCCGGCTGGAAGAGTCTGGCCGGCGGAGTAATCGAAGCTGCCGTCGAAGCCATGCGAGCCAAGGTTCCCGACTGCAAGCTCAAAGCTTGGCTCGGGCCGCGCATCGGTTTTGACGACTTTGAAGTCGGCTCTGAAGTGGCCGAGGTGTTCCGCACCAAGTATCCCGATGTTGCCGGAGGCATCAAGACCAAAGACGCGAAATTTTGTGTGAATCTGGCTGCATACGCCAAGACTGCCTTAAATAAGGTCGGTGTTGAAGACATTGAGGACTGCGGTCTTTCAACCTTTGCCGATGCCGAACGCTTCTATAGCTATCGCCGCGACGGCCAACAGACCGGACGACACGCTGCAGTCATCTGGATCGAACAGTAAGGAACAACCAATGGCAGGAATGCAAAAAGGACGAATCGGCCGCGTTGGCTTTGTTAGCTTGGGTTGCCCGAAGGCGTTGGTGGACACCGAGCGCATCGTCACGGAACTTCGCGCCGAAGGCTACATCATCGCCGCCGACTACAAAGAGGCCGATCTGGTGATCGTCAACACCTGCGCCTTTATTGACGCGGCGGTGGCCGAAAGCTTGGAAGCCATCACGGAAGCTCTGCGGGAAAACGGACGCGTGATCGTGACCGGCTGCTTGGGCGGCAAGAAGAACGCCAACGGCGAAAGCTGGCTTATGGATCGCGTGCCGAAGGTGCTCGGCATCACGGGCCCCGACAGCCTGGAAGAGACGCTTGCGTTGGTGCACGCGCATCTGCCGCGTCCGCATGAGCCTTTCGACGATCTTGTGCCGGCAGCCGGTTTGAAGCTCACGCCAGCGCACTACGCTTATCTAAAGATTAGTGAAGGCTGCTCGCACCACTGCACGTTCTGCATCATTCCGGACCTTCGTGGCGACTTGGTGAGCCGTCCTATCGGCGATGTGCTGCGCGAGGCCGAAAACCTGGTCAAGGGCGGCGTCAAGGAACTTTTGGTGATCAGCCAGGATACGGCGGCCTACGGTTTGGACGTGAAGTATCGCACCGGTTTTGCGGGCGGTCGCCCTGTCAAGACACGACTGCTCGAGCTAGCTCGTGAACTCGGCAAGCTCGACGCCTGGGTACGCCTGCATTACGTGTATCCGTATCCTTCAACCGACGCCGTTGTGGAATTGATGGCCGAGGGGTTGATCCTGCCGTACCTGGATGTGCCGTTTCAGCATGCGCATCCCCGCGTGCTAAAGGCGATGAAGCGTCCAGCAAGTGCCGAAAAGAATCTTGAGCGCATTGCAGCTTGGCGTGCGGTGTGCCCCGACATCACAATCCGATCGACCTTCATCACGGGCTTTCCAGGCGAGACGGAAGAAGAGTTCGAGTATCTGCTCGACTTCCTGCGCGAAGCACGCCTCGATCGGGTCGGCTGCTTTGCCTACAGTCCCGTGGAAGGCGCGCAGGCCAATGCATTGCCGGGCCAGCTGCCCGATGAGGTGAGAGAAGAACGCCGCCGTCGTTTTATGGAAGTGCAGGCCGAGATTTCGGCCGAAATCCTTCGACAGAAAGTGGGAACGGTCAAACGCGTCATTATTGACGAGCCGGAAGACGAAGACGGCGTGGCGGTCGGCCGCACGACGGCCGATGCGCCCGACATTGACGGCGTGGTGTATGTCACGACCGACGCGCATCTCAATCCGGGTGATTTCGTCGATGTGCGCATCACCGACAGTCGCGAGCACGATTTGATCGGTCGGCATGTGATTTCGGACTGAGCCAATCTCGCAAAAGAAGTAGGTCATTTTGGTCTGAAGGGGGTAAAAATTGGCCTGATTGATCTGCGTTAATAAAAATAGAATTAGCGATTACCCTAATGCCCAGGGCCGCAGAGGAACGAAAGTCTTCTGCGGCCTTTTACGTTAATTCTGTCTTAAGGCTTATTTCATGCGGGTTTTAAGGCAGGCATAAGAATTGGGACCGGAATCCCGACTGAAACAGTAGGCCAATTCGGTAGGCAAGAAGCCGCATTGACAGTGTTTTTTTCTGTGAGAGAATCCGATAGCGACTTTTAAACCAGGGAGCGACACCCCAAGCGCGCCTCCCGATTCCAAACGAAGTATGAGAGGTCGCGATTAGGAGAGACGAGATGACAAAACATAATTTCGTTCAGGCTTGCGTAGCACTTGCAGTGGCAGTGGCTTTTGCCCCGGCCGTTAACGCAGCCCCTGAAAAAGTTGACACCAAGACCTGCGTGGCCTGCCATAGCAACATCGGCGGCTTCCACAAGTCCGGTGCTCACAAGAAGGTTTCCTGCACGAGCTGCCACTCCGGCCTTACCAAGCACGTGAGCGCTCCGAGCAAGGATACGCGCCCGGTGACGAGCATGGATCCCAAGACCTGCGGTTCCTGCCATCCCGCGCAGTTCAATTCCATGTACAAGATCAACGAAGAACGTATTCCGCGCTTCTCCAAGAAGAACAGTGCCAGCGTTGCGCCGAACCCGTTCTTCGATCGCGCCCTGGGTGCCCACGGCTTCACGAAGGAACACGATCTGCCCCGCAGCCACGCGTTTGCCGCACTTGACCAGTATCTCTGCGACCGCGCCTTCGGCGGCCGCTTCGAACCGAAGGAAGGCTGGATGTACCTCGGTCAGGGCGACGGTGCCTTCCGCGTTTGGGACGTCATCAACGACAAGTATCCTGAAGACAATGCGCAGAAGCCGCGTCGTGCCGGTACGGCCGCTGCAGGCAACCCGGTTTGCTGGACCTGCAAGTCGACCGACCTGATGCTCGATTGGGCATACCTCGGCGAAAAGCATCCCGAAGCCAAGTTCTCGCGTCAGTCCAACGTTGTTGACGTGATGCGCAGTATCAACCATGCGGTCAACTGCAACTTCTGCCACGATCCGCACAGCACCCAGCCGCGTATTGTTCGCGACGGTCTGATTCAGGCTCTGACCCGTACGGATATTCCGAGCCTTTACAGCGAAGATCCGAAGGCCACCAAGATCAACGTGATTGACATGGGCGTTCGCGGCTTTACCCGCAAGATCGCCACGATGGAAAAGGCCGACAGCAAGCTGATGTGCGCTCAGTGCCACGTTGAGTACAACTGCAACCCGGGCTTTGATCCGAAGACTGGTAAGGCTATCGGCATGAGCGACGTTCGCACCAACCTCTTCCCGATGGTTGATGTCACGAAGATCGACGAGTTCTACGCCAAGGTCGGCTTCAAGGACTTCAAGCACAACGTCACCGGCGCCGCTCTCACCAAGATGCAGCACCCCGACGTTGAAACGTACTGGAACTCCACGCACGACAAGGCCGGCGTCGGCTGCGCAGACTGCCACATGCCCAAGATGAAGGATAAGAAGACCGGCAAGGTTTACACCAGCCACTGGTCGACGACTCCGCGTCACTACATGAAGCAGACCTGCCTGCAGTGCCACAAGGACAAGACCGAAAAGCAGCTCAACCGCGTGATCGACGGTATGAAGGGCTACTACGACGGTAAGCTCCGCGAAGCTGAAAGCCGCATGACCGACATGTTCAACGCCTTTGACCTTGCTCTGGCAATGGGCGTTAGCGACGAAGTCCTCAACCAGGCTCGTGAACTTCACTCCGTCGCCCACACCAATTGGGAATGGTGGACGGCTGTGAACGGTGCATGGTTCCACAATCCGCAGGCCGCTCAGCTCTCGCTTGCCAAGTCTGCTGACGCAGCCCAGAAGGCTACGAAGATTCTGCGCGACGCTATTGCCGCAAAGAACAAGAAGTAATCCACTTCCGTAGTTAGAACTAAAAGGGGTGCCCCGATTCTTCGAGGCGCCCTTTTTTCAACGTAAAATCGGGCACATGACTTTTGAAACGATTTTCTGGATTGTTGCCGCAATCTTGAGCGCCGTGGCGGTGTTTGCTGTGCTCTGGGCGCTGATGCGCAAGGCGCCGGACGAAGACGGCAGCCTCACGCAGGAGCTTTCTCGAGAAGCGCTTGCAGAACAGTTGCGCGTGCTGGATGAAGAACGTGCGGCAGGACTTGTCACCGATTCGATTTACGAGTCGAGTGTTACTGACGTTCAGCGCCGTGCGCTCGAAGAACTGGCGATTGACGAAAAGCATGTCAAACGCACTCCGCCGTTAGGTAAAGCCTTTGCCGTCGGCTTGGCTGTTGTAGTAGCCGGCAGCGCGTTTGCGCTCTACAAAGGTCTGGGATCGCCTTCACTCATTAACTTTGTCTCCGAACCTCCCAAACAGGGCATCATGCAGGCCGACGGAACACTCGGCAGTACTGAAGGGCTCTACGACGAAGCTTCGCTTGGTGCCTACCTCAAGGACAACGGCAAGGATGAACGCGCGTGGGTGCTCTATGCGCGTCTGAAGGTGCACAAGCAGGCCTGGAAGGAAGCCGCCGACGCTTACAAAAAGGCGGTTGATCTCAATGGATTTGTGGCCAAGGACGCTAACGTTTTGGTTGAGTATGCAGCGGCCCTGATTAGTCAGGAAACAAAAGAGACTTACATTCAGAGTCTGGCGGTGCTTGATCAGGCGCTTGCAATCGACAGCAAGCTCTTGTCCGCACGAGAACTCTATGCCATCAGTTCTCTAGAGTTGGGTTACTGGACACAGGCTCGAGAAAGCATCGAGTATCTGTTATCTCAGATGTCGATGGACGATCCGGTCTATGAGCGTCTGGCTCAAACCGGTGCTTATGCGGCAGAACAGGAACAGCTCGAAGCACAGGGCAAAAAAGTAGAACAGAAACCATGATGCAAAAACGCCCGATTTCGGGCGTTTTGCTTATCTTCGGTGGCTACTTTGCTGTTGGGTGGCGCTGCCGTTTGGTGATGACGCTTGCCGTGCAGCCTGCGGCCAGGATTAAAAGCATGCCGACGAGAGCAACCGGAGGTAGCGCTTCTTTGAAAAAGACCACGCTGATGATTTCGGCAAAGGGAATGACAGCAAACTGAAAGCACGCCGTGAGCATCATGTTGCCGTAAGCGAATGCGCGCGTCATGGCCACTTGTGCGAGCACTGCCGTGATGCCTACGCCGAGCAATCCCTGCCAGACATCCATGCCGTGCATCTTTAGCCCTCCTTCGAGGATATAGCAACCGACCAAGCCCCAGATCGTACCGACAAGCGAGAAGTAGAACACGATTCGAAGCGAAGGCTCACGCAGACGTCCGAGCTGGGCAATTTGAAAGAAGATGAAGGGCCCAAGAGCGCCCGCAAAAAGTCCCAACAGGGCGTAAGGAAGCTCGTCGGAAGCAATTGAAGGCTGAAGAATCAAACAGACACCGATAAAGCCCACGCAGATGGCTGCGGCTAACGACCAAGGAGCTTTCTGGTGATGCATGAGAGCCGTGACCACAAAGGTGGCGGCAATAAAGAGCGGAGCCGTGTAATTAAGCGTGACGGCGGTACCCAGCGGCAGATGCCCCATCGTAAAGAACCAGATGGTGAAGGCAAGCGTACCCAGTACGGAACGTTTGATGTGGCCGAAGAGATATTTGGTGTGCGGCGTTTGTCCTTGGATGAACATCACCGTCGAGATAAAGGCCAAGCCAATCAGTGAGCGGTAGAACACGATCTCAAACGTGCCGACTTCGGCAGCGGAAATCTTGACAAGTGAACTCATGGTCGCAAATAAAAGCGAAGCCACAAGCATCCAGCACGATTGGAGCATGGTCTCGGAGGCGTGTTAACTAGGATTTAGAGGGAAGTCCGCAAAAGAGACTCTTATCCGATTATATGCTCGAGATGAGGCCGAAATTTTGGCAAAACCCGGATGTACAAAACCCGCCTCAGCGAACTGAAGCGGGTTTGAACTAATCAGTAAATCTCAAGAAAAGATCAGATTAGAAGCGGTGACGCAGGCCAACCATCACACCAAAGACGTACGGATCAGTGTCTTCTTTGGTGGCAGTACCGTAGTCGAGGCTATCCTGGTTGTAGGTCAACACGCCGTAAACGTTGGTACGCTTGGAGAGCGGATAGTCGTAACCGGCAGAAACGATCCAGCGGGACAGTTCGTCATCTTTAGTACCAGCTGTTTCAATACTGTCAGCAGCTTCAGCATCGAGATAAGCAGCGCCAACGAGGACATTGCCGCCAGCGACGGGGATGCTACCGGACACACCAAGGCTCCAGCCCTTAATTTTTGAAGCAAAGCCGTTAGCCGCATTGCTGTAATTCACAGCACCATTGATCTTCGAGAGTTTGACTTCGTCAAAGTATTGTGCACCGGCAAAGAGCTTTACAACTTCAAAGTCGTAGTTTCCGCCGAGAGTTACTGTCAAGCTATCGTCAGCATCCGGATCGATGTCGGCATTTGCTGTACTCGTGTAGGTTGCATAGTTAACAGAGTCAACTGCAAAGTACAGGTTAAGCGGACCGTTAGCGTACGAAGCTCCGATGGAGTAGTAACGATCACTCGAGGATTCGTTTTCAACGCCAACTAACTCTTCAGCGTCGTTTTCGACTTTATTGCCCATGCCATACTGAGCAAATACCTTGAAACCAGCGAAGTTCGGGGTTTCGTAGGCAATCATGTTATCCCACTGACCGCCGCCGACAGCCCAGTTGCCAGCCTGAGCGGAATAATTACCCCAAGAGGTACCGAAGGCAGAGATCACGCCATACTTACCCCAGGAGCTGACGCCACCATTGATGGAGCCCATACGGCCGAAAGCAACCTTACCGAAGCCACCTTCCAAGAAGAGCGAAGCTTCACGATGGAAGAAGGAGTCTTCGTTTTTCAGGGAACCGTCATCGCTGTTGAATTGGTTTTCAAGGATAAAGCCAACCGTCAGGCCGTTGCCGAGATCTTCCGTGCCCTTAAAACCGAAGCGTGAACCGGACTGCATGCCGGATTCCATGGAAAACTTGCTTTCAGAATCAAAGCCAACGCGATCCACATCAGCATTCAAATACTGAAGACCGGTATCAACGATACCGTAAAGCTGAACGTCAGCAGCGAAAGCGGAACCGGCGAATGCGCCGAGAACGGCAACAGCAGCCAAAGTCTTTTTCATTTTCAAATCTCCTAGTCTTAAATAAGACTCGCAAGTTTTTGAGTTTTTGCAAAAACCGCCGGACGGAACCAGGATTACGGACTCTTGCAAAGACGTAATCCAATCCGGCGGAGTCCTTGCAGGACGGAGACGATCATGGCACCGAAGACTTTTAGGGAACAAGAAAATAGTGAAAGAAAGTGGTCTCGGGGGGGGGGTTAACCCTAGGATAAATTACAACACAATGCGTTGACAAGATGATTTTCAGAAACGAGAAACCCGCTCCGGAAAACCGAAGCGGGTCTGGATCAATCAGTTAATCTCAGGCAGAGATCAGATTGTCAGAAGCGGTGACGAAGGCCGACGTATACGGTGTAGGCGGAAGGATTCCACTCCTCGGTCATTCCCTCGCTGAAATTGGTATCGGTCTGATCCTTCATGTATGAAGCAACGCCGTACACATCCGTACGCTTGCTGAATGGGTAAGAATAACCGAGGCTTACGACATAGCGTTTGATATCAATGTTGGTCTGACGCTTTTGAGCGGGGTCAAGAACCCTATCCATGCTGTCAGCAACTTCGGCATCTAGATAGCCGATACCGAAAATGGTTTTGCCTCCGGCGAGCGGAGCATCACCCGTGAGGCTAATCCCGTAGCCCTTGAACTTGAGTAGTTTATTTGTAGGCGTCGACACAGTATCGTTATATGTTGTATCGCCGTATATCTGGTTGACAACTCCGCCGATTGAGGCTAGACGTACTTCATCGAAGTACTGAGCGCCGAGGTAGATCTTGATGACATCGAAGTCATAACTTCCTCCGAAGGTCAGGGTCAAGCTGTCGTCAACATCGTCCCCGTTTCGAGGCCATTCTTTTTTACTGAATTTAGCCGTTTTGTAGTTGATAGAGTCAACGGCAAAGTATCCGGCAAATGGGCCGTTGTTGTAGGTGAGGCCAAGGGAATAGAAGCGATCGCTCGAGGATTCGTTCTCGTGATCGTTTGATCCCATACCGTACTGAGCGAACACCTTAAAACCTGCAAAGTCCGGAGTCTCGTAGGCAATCATGTTGTCCCATTGACCTGCAAGCGAAAAGAGGTTCGATGCTTGAGCGGTGAAGTCGCCGTAAGAAGTTCCGAAGGCATTGATCATGCCAATCTTTGACCACGAGGATTGGCCGCTGTTGAGGGCTCCCATGCGACCCAGAGCGATCTTGCCGAAATTGCCCTGCAAGAACAGACTCGACTCACGGTTGAACATGATGTCCGAGGAATCTTCCGAACCGGTGTCCGAGTCAAAGCCGTCTTCAAGAATAAAACCTACGGTCAGACCGTTGCCTAGCTCTTCCGTACCTTTGAGGCCCCAGCGGGAACCGGAGCCAACGCCGGACTTCATTTCCAATGAATCAACATCATTTACATCGGGCTTGTCTATATCAATATGACTGTAACCCACACCGGTATCAAGAATGCCGTAGAGCTGAACTTCTGCTGCAAGGGCAGAACCAGCAAAGGCGCCGAGAACGGCGAGAGCAGCCAAAGTTTTTTTCATATGTCCTCCCCGTAAGGTTTGTCCATTCGTCTGCTGCACTCACAGAACCACGCAACAAATGCGGCCCGGCACGCGCGCAGCGCCGATGTCATCGGCTTAGAAGTGGGCTGATTGAATGAATCAATGATCGCAGTCGAGAAGTATTTGAACAAGAAAAGTGTGTAATAAGCCTGGGCGGTCGGGCTTACCCTAGATTGATTTGCAACATTCTGATCCGGATTTGAACAATCTCGCTGGTTGAAATGGCTGGCTTTTGGGGAGACAGAAAGAGAAGTGAGTGGCGGACTAAAGTCGGAGGCGACCTTGGTAGGCCAATGAGAGGAAAAAAAGATGGAAATTGGTCTAAACAAGGAAGCCTTAAGGCAGGCAAGATAGATTAACGAACAACGATACAATTGTTCGCTTAATCAAACTTTGAGAAAGAAACTCATTTATGACGGATGCTCAACAGCAAGAAAACCCGCGCTTGCAAAGAATCAAGTCGGGGCCTTTAAAGCGCGAAGCCGATACGGTGCTTGCCATGGTGCGCATCTATTGTCATGCGCATCACGGCACCAAGGGGGATGAATTCTGTCCCGACTGTCAGGAACTTGCTGACTATGCCTTCAAACGCCTTTCCTGTTGTCCCTTCAAGGAAGAAAAGCCGGTATGCGCCAAATGCAAGGTTCATTGCTACAAGCCTGCGTACCGAGAAAAGATTTCCGAAGTGATGCGCTTTGCCGGACCTCGGGTCATGTTCAAGCACCCGATTCTTTCTCTGGAGCATCTTTGGAAGTCGC
>OOIG01002937.1_pt1 | contig 10847 bp, 10 predicted proteins | sample 1692091 | NCBI WGS metagenome assembly OOIG01 (sample SAMN06348188, study PRJEB24527) | human gut metagenome | biome: human gut; feature: ankylosing spondylitis patient; material: feces | host: Homo sapiens | place: China | collected 2015-10
CTCCCCGCACCCCTCCCTTCCAAAAACTTTTGCCGGTGGGCTTGCGTGGGGCTGGAAGAGCCTGCGGAAGTTTCTATGATGCGGTATGGTTTGTACGAAATCTTTTATCCGTCATATTTCATGCCGGATAAGGTACCTGAGAATATTTTTCTGGCTTTGAATACTTCGCCAAGGGGGCAGGCGGGGGGCAGCTGAAGTTTATCGTTGTGAAGGTCAAAGGCAAGTACCCAGAGACGGAGCGATGGGGAGAAATAAAAAGGCTCGTTTACGTTCGGGAAAGCAGTGTGATATGGATAGATAAGGGCCATATCGCCCTTTCCCTGCAAATAAGTTTGTCCGTAAGCGAACAGCTGGTAGAAATCCTGTGGAGTAATGTTGAAATGCGTACCGTGGCTGTCGGCAAGCTTTTTCCATTTACAGTCCAGTAACCAGTCCTTCTCAGCACAGTGGATGCGAATATCAGGGCGCAGGGCAAAATAGGGCTTTCCCTTCCATGTACACAGCCAGTGCTTTCTTTCTTGTTCGTAGAGCCGCGCATCGGACGCGAGATGTCGGCGCAGGCAGATGCCAATATAGCGCTCAAACAGTCTTTCCATGGGAAAGAGCATGCTTATGCCGTAGTGTCGTCCAGCTAGAGCAAAAGGCATTTCCTGGCCAAGAATGAGCTCGCACCAAGGGCGTATGTGCTGATAATGAGCCATCAGACGAGATGTTCGCCATAGGCGGAAATCATTTGAGACACAGCGGCTGGGCCGTATCTCGGCAAATGCGGCGCGCAGAGGCATGGCGCAGCGGCTATTTTCTATGTCCTGTGAAATCGACAGGCAACAATCAAGCGCGCTGCGCAAGAGCCGGTGTTCCGGGCTGTCCACGGAAAAGACATGGTGCCGGATGGGCAAGAGATGTCGCCGCTGGGGCGGCTGTACAGCCTGTTTGCCCACATCCAGCCTGCCGCGCAGAAAGGGTCTTTCCTCTGCCATTCGGTTGTAGCTGAAGACAAGCCCCTTCCTGAGCAGAGTATGCAATTCTTCCAGAAAATGCCGGATCAACCATTCTCGAAGCGTACTAGGCATCGTGCGGAGCGCGGCAGACTCATTTTCCCGACAGGGGAGATCATACACGGTTTGCAGCATTTTTAGGAGCAGGCCGCGTTGCCGCTCCGCACTTTCTGCCCCATCGGCCGTTTTCGGCAGAATTTCGATACTTGTGCCGCGCGATGTCTGGAGCAGTCCCACATAGTTGCACAGACTGACTGTCGTCCGATTCCGCATATGGAGAATCGGTGCTTCGCCTGCCTGCCGCTGCTCATTGAGCCGACAAAGTACCTGAAAATCCTCCAATGACACAGAGGCCCTGTCCAGCCGGGGCTCGTCTACCGTCTCCGTAGTCAGGCGGGCAAATTCTGTGACCGTGATGGTTTTCATTGCTGCCTGTCGCGAACAAGAACGTCCATGAGCGTACTGATCCACTCATAGGTGTGATGGCCTTTTTGCAACTCGACGTTGCGAAACAGGGGATCAGACTCGATAAATTCACGACAGCGTTGTTTCTGATTTGTTATTTTTGTTTTTGTTTTCTGATCATAAACAGCATAGTGTTTTTGATCAAAGTTAATGAAAATAACACTTTTGTACTTCATTGTTTGAAGAACACTGCACTGCATCGCCTCGTCTAGCGATTTCGGCGGCGTGAAACTTTGGGAAGATGTTTTGTCGCGGGAAGGAGCGCTGCCGTCAGCTTCCATTTCTTCTATGACTTCGTACGCCTCAGGCTCTTCTGTACAAGTCGCAGCGGCGTCGATGATCTGTACAAAGGCCTCCATCCGGGTAAGGGCGTCCGGATTGAGTCTCCAGCCCGGTTCCGCAGGAGCGTACTCTGATCCGAAAAGGTCTTCATCGCCATCTGCCATCACCACAAACTGATGCGTCTCCTCCGGCTTTTGCTGATCATTGAGCACCAGCCGTATTTTCTGCCAGTCCTCAAAGAAATATTCTTCAAGGAGCGGCAGGATGACATGGCGGAAGATGTCGGCAAGTTCGCTTGTCGGCACCTTGCCTTTGGGCAGCTTCATAAAGGGGGCGTGCCCGATGCAATGTTCTTGGTCGATCAGAGCGGCGATGCGCCTGTTCATCCTTCTGAGAAGGTCGGCTACCGTATAGCTGGAGTTACCCAGCTGCATTGATTCCAGCAGACCGGGGGCCGGCGCGATCCGTTCAAAGGCAAAGCGGCGACGCAGGGCAATATCCAACGCGGTCAGGGAGCGGTCAGCTGTATTCATCGTGCCGAGAATATAGACATTGTCCGGAACGCCGAATTCCGCCCGCGAATAGGGAAGGCGTACTTTCAGGGCCTCTGCTGCCCCCAGACGTTTGGAGGGTTCGATAAGCGTGATGAGTTCCCCGAAAATACCGGCAATATTGCCGCGATTGATCTCATCAATGATAAAGACGCGGTTTTGCCGCCGTGCGGGCGACATGGCAGGGGACGGAGCGAGTAGATGTTTTCTGAGGATGCCGGTGAGGTCTTCAAGATTGATATTTTTGAGTTGATACACGGTACTGAGCGTCATCTTAATACCATTGTTGATCTCCAGGATGTCCTGCCGGATATCTTTGACGAGCCACCGCACCTTGCGCAGTCGCTTGTAGGTCGGATACTCGTCATGCCATTCATATTCCCCGGTCACGATGCCGATGGCGTCCGTCATGGATTCGCTGTAGCAGGATACAATGATGTCCCCTATCCGCATTTTCTGGATGAAAGCTGCCAGAACGCTCCTGCCCCCGAACGTGAAGTCGGTTTCTTCCGTGATGTCCTTGCCGTAGCTATCCCAGCCTATCCTGATATGATCGTTGGAGAGGCATTCTGAGCGGACAGGATTATCACCGGTTCCTGCCAGAGAGACTTTCCAGATGACGGGGGACGGATTTACGGCAACGCCATCGAACACGGAAAACTCTCCACGAAGGGATTCCGCGAATGTCTCAGTTTCCGTCTGATGGCAGAATCGCTTGAAAATACCGTCCTCGATCCTGTAGGCAATCCTGCCCTCTGCCTCGGCCCCGTCTTCCTCGATGACGGGGCGTATGCCCTCAATGAAGTCCTCATAGCTGTAGGACTGGTGAAAGGTCGTGAATTCGATGAGGCCCTGCTGGCGATACGCCGCAAAACGTTCCCGCACTGCGGCGGGATCTTCCGCCTTCAGATCTTCAAGAGAGCGCTCCTCGATGATAGCCACGGCATACTGGCGCGTGAGCCAGGTTTTTCCCGTACCGGGCGGGCCGTAGAGGATAATATTTTTTTTCATATGCTGCCTCTCTGCTTCGGGGAAATACGGTCTCGCTGGACCACTCTCCAGACTAGCAAGGGCCTCCCGCAGCTCCTCGCGCAATTTCCAGGCATAATGCTTGTGCCCTTTAAGCCAGCGTCCACGAAAAGGAATGACATAATAGACGGTCCGGTCGCTTGTCCTATACTCCGGCACATGCCGCTTTGCACAAATCCGTCTACCGAGGTTCATACCCAACGCGTTATAATACCAAGGAGATTTCCCCCCCTGCCGGGATAGATCCATGCAGGTCGCCTCACCGCCCAACTGTAGCATAGTGAGGAGCATGGCCAGCGTTTCTGGTGTGGTCACTTCCGGGTCATGCAGGATCTCCCGCCATTGCGCCACAGAAATGTGCGGATCATACTCTGACGGTACGGGAAAGTAAGTGTCATTGAAGGATGTTTTCGTATCGGTGGCTTGTTCGTCCGACATACGTTCCTCCTATGGCATTGCGTGGTCGGGAAAAGCGGAGGTTTACGCGGTGGCGGGACTCCCGTCCATTTTTACCATGCTTGCCCCACTTGGCCCGCCTAGTCAACGAATCTCCCAGATTCGCCGCTCTGTCACAACGAAATGTCCGTTGGGGAGAAGGATGGCAAAGCTTGCCTCCATCTGCCGACTAGATGAAGTCTGGAGGGAGCGCTGCGTGGCCCCTTCCGGTGTGCCTGAACCGGTGCTGCCAGATTTGAAAGGCCTCGTTTTGTGCCTTTCCCTTTGGGGAAAGTACCGGGCAGGAGATTGCCTTGCCCTTGACGACGGGCGGCACTTACATCTAAAAAAATGGCCTACTGACCAAGTCAGGAATGTCTTGCGAGTGGCCAGGAGGCCGCTCCCGGTTTTTTGCCAAAGGAATGCATATGAAAAAGTTTACTCTCGCCGTCCACAGTCTCGGCAATATCGGTACCCGTGTGGTGGAAGCGGCCCTTGCCGCCCCTGATTGCCAGTGCCTCGGCGTGATCCGCCGTGCCGAATCCCTGGGCACGCAGAGCCATGCCCTGCGTGGCCTGCCCGAATTTGCCGATCTGGCCAGCCTGGAAGCTGCCCAGGGCCGCCCCGACGTCATCGCCCTGTGCGGGCCTTCGCGCAGCATCCCGGAAACGGCGGAAGCTTTTCTGAAGCAGGGTTACAATTGTGTGGACAGCTTCGACATCCACACCGAGATCCCCGCCACCGTGGCCCGTCTGGATGCCGCCGCCAAGGCCGGTAACAGCGTCAGCATCACGGCCGCCGGCTGGGACCCCGGCACGGACTCCGTGCTGCGCGCCCTGTTCGAAGCCATGGTGCCCCGCGGCACCACCTTCACCAACTTCGGCCGTGGCCGTTCCATGGGCCATTCCGTGGCTGCCCGCGCCATCAAGGGCGTGGCCGATGCCGTGTCCATCACCATCCCCGTGGGTGGCGGTCGCCATTCGCGCCTGGTCTATGTGGTGCTGGAAGAAGGTGAAAATCTGGCTGACGTGACGGCCCGCATCAAGGCCGACGATTACTTCGCCCACGATCCGCTGGACGTGCGCCAGTGCCGCGACCGCGAAGAACTGGCTTTCGTGGCCGACCAGTCCCACGGCGTGCTCATGGAGCGCACCGGTGCCTCCGGCATGACCGACAACCAGATCCTCAAGTTCGACATGCGCATCAACAACCCGGCCCTGACCGCTCAGGTGCTGGTCTCCTGCGCTCGCGCCACGACCCGCCTGCAGGCCGGCTGCCATACGCTCATCGAAGTGCCGCCCATCGCCATGCTGCGCGGTGAACGCATGGACATCATCTCCCGCATGGTCTAACGGGCCATAAGCGGTTCGACTCTTTGTCCCCTGTCGCTTTTGAGCGGCAGGGGATTTTTTTGTTTCAGGCAAGGCGGATGCCGCATGGCACCGGAGGCAGCGGAAGCTTTTTGGATGGCTGACGCGCCCTGTTGCGGGGGAGGGAGTGCTGAAAACAGAGCGGGGGAACAGCAGCATCAGGAAAAAGAGCCCCTCTGCTGGAGGCATGAAAAAGGCCTCCGCGCAGGCAGAGGCCTTGGGAAAAGGCACAGGAGAGGACGGTAGGGTTGCGGAAGGGACCCGGCGGGGCCGGGAGCGGATCCGCATCCCGCAGGAGGTTCGCTGACAGCCCGGATCGGGCCGGGAGCGGACTTCCAAGGGCATGATTATGACGCAGGCTGTGCCGGTCTTGGGCAGGACAGACACGCATTTTTCCAGAACTCACGGCCCGGGAGTTGCCTATTCTCCGGCGATCTGTCCCAGCAGCAGGGCTTGTTTGCGGGTCTCTCCGGTCAAAAAGCTCATGGAATTCAGACGGGCCATACTGCCGCCTTCGTTGGGCAGCTGCACCAGATCGGTGAAAGCTCCCTTGTACTGGACCCAGGCCCGCTGGCCTTTGAGCAGCTTGTCCGAGCAAGCCTTGGGATCACTGGAGCTTTTGCAGGCCTGCCGGGCCTTTTTGTAATTGGTATTGAGCCGGGCGTCCCAGTACTCGTAGGCCTGCTGCAGACAACCCAGCATCTCTGTGGTGACGCCGCCGCTCTGTTCCATGCAGCGATCGAAGCCCGGGGCCAGCTCATCTTCTTCGGCCATGGCCGGGGCCGCCAGAAAGAGCAGGGCCAGACAGCAAAGCAGAAGACGCAGTTTCGGCATGGATGACCTCCTATGATGTTTGCCGCCAGCATAGACGGCTTTTCCGGCCGGAGCAACGCTCCTGCGGCATTGGCTGTCCCTGCCCGGGAGAATGGAAGCGAGGGGGCTATGGTCACGGAGGAAAGGGAGGTATGGCCGGGGCGGGCCAGGGGACGTGCGCGCTCCACAAGGCGGGGAGCGGGAAAGAAAGTCCTCTTTTTGTGACTGCCGGCCCCAGACGTGAGGACGGAGATCTGTCCGGGGGGCGGAGAGAGAGGCAGGCCGGGCATGGGCTCAGGTTGAAGGCAGGAAGGGCGTCCGCCACACGGCCCCGTATCTTGGCATGTTTGCAGCACTGGTCGCGCAGACCAGACATCGCCGGTACTGCGCGACCGTCATTTCCCGTGGTATGGCGTGACCGCCGGAAGGCTAGGCGCCGAGCCAGCCCCGGACTTCTTCCGCACTGGGGACGCGTCCCGTGCACATGATGCCGCCATCGATGACCACCGCAGGGGTGGCCAGCACGCCCAGGGCCATGATCTCCCGCAGGTCGGTGATTTTTTCCACCGTGGCGTCGCTGCCGGAAGCGGCCACCGCCTTGCTGACGATCTCGTACGCTTCGACACATTTGGAGCAACCGGGACCGAGGACTTTGATGATCATGATGCTGCCTCCTTTGGCAGGATATTGAGAGGAAGCGGCAGGGCGGGATGCGTTGTCCCCCGCTACGATGCGGGGAGAACGTGTACGCCCCCTGCTTTGCCCCTGCCGTGACCGTTGTGATGCCGGAGCAAAGGCCCGTGCGGCATGAGGCACGGGCCCGCTTTACGTTAGAACAGCGTGAGCTGCAGGCTGTTGAACAGCCAGCCCACCAGGGTGAAGATGACCAGCAACAGGCCTAGGAAAAGGGCCAGCAGCTGCCAGCGCATGACCTGCTTGAGCATGAGCATCTCGGGCAGGCTGGCGGCCACCGTGCTCATGCAGAAGGCCAGGGTGGTGCCCACGGGCAGGCCCTTGAGCAGCAGACTTTCCATGATGGGCACCACGCCCGTGACATTGCTGTACAGGGGGATGCCCACCAGGACGGCCACCGGGACGGACCACCACTGCCCCTGGCCCAGATGGGCGGCAAACCAGTCCTGCGGCACGAAGCCGTGCAGGAGCGCCCCCAGACCCACGCCGATGATGACCCAGCGCCAGACGCGGCGGAAGATGCCGGTCATCTCGTCCCAGGCGAAACGGTGCCGTTCTTCCAGCCCCAGGCGGGTGTTGCGTTCATCCCGTGCCGCCTGGCCGGAGACCCCCAGCATGCCGCGCAGGAAGGGCTGCAACCAGCGTTCGGCGCGGAGCAGATCCAGCAGCCAGCCGCCCAGCATACCGGCCGCCATGCCGACGACCACATAGACCACGGTGAACTTCCAGCCCAGCAGGCCCCAGAGCAGGACCACGGCGATCTCGTTGATGAGCGGCGAGGTGATGAGGAAGGCCATGGTGATGCCCAGCGGGATGCGGGCCATGGTGAAGCCCAGGAAGAGCGGGATGCTGGAGCAGGAACAGAAGGGCGTGATGGCGCCGAACGTGGCCCCCAGCAGATAGCCGATGCCCCGGCCCTTGCCGGAAAGATAGTCGCGTACCCGCTCCACATGCAGCCCGGCCCGCAGCCAGCCGATGCAATAGACCATCAGCACCAGCAGAAGCAGGATCTTGGCGCTGTCATAGAGGAAGAATTCCAGAGCCAGGCCCGGGGCCCCGCCGGGCGTCAGGGAGAGCAGGTCGAAGGTCAGCCAGGTGGCCAGCGGCTGGATGGATACGTACAGGCCCGTCCAGGCCAGCAGCACGGCCAGCAGGGTCAGGGCGTAACGCGGGGCGGAAAAAGGACGCGGCGAGGAAGGGCTCTTGTCCATAAATATTCCTTATTGGCAAAATTGCCAAATTTGAGGGTAAAAAAATCCCGCCGCAGCGGGCCTGCCTATTTGTTCCGCAGCATGTCCATCTGGCTCAGGATGCGCTTTTCCAGCAGCTGGCCGGTACAGGCCAGGAACTGGTCCAGGCAGCAGAGGGCAAGGCTGTAATAGATGTTCACGCCCTGCTTGCGCCGGGTGACCACACCGGCGTCACGCAGGACAGCCAGATGCTTGGAGATGGTGGACATGTCGTCCCCCACCAGGGCCTGCAGGTCACAGACGCATTTTTCACCGTCGCGCAGGGCATCGACCATCAGCAGACGGCTGGGATGGCCCAGGGCTTTGAATATCCGGGCCTGTGCCTCGATGAATTCCTTGTTGTGCTGCATGTTGTCCCTTTATTTGGTCATTTGGCAAAGTATTCCTGAAAGGCCTTCCTGTCAAGATGGTGCAGGAAAGCCGTGCCCAGGTCAACGCCGCCGGGGGGCCCGGCGCCAACAGACCGGCGGCAAGGCGCAAAAAAAAGGCGGCCATGCGGGAAGGTCCGCATGCCGCCGTCCGTCATCACCGGGCGGAGAGGCATCCCCTCCGCCCCGGCGGGATGAAAAAAGCGTTACTTCCACTGGATGCGGTGCACCGTGGCCGGGCCGTATTCCACCGTACGCGCATAGCGGATGGCAGGCTCGCCCAGCAGCATGGCGTACTGGAAGCTGTGGGTCTCGGGCAGGCCCAGTTCGGGCAGGAGTTCGGGCAGCATGAGCTGCAGACACCAGTAGAGCAGGCCGCACCAGGTGGTGCCCAGCCCCAGGCTCTGGGCGTAGAGCTCCATGTACGAAAGATAGATGAGCGGATCCTGCTCCTGGCAGGGAGCGTCCTTGGCATTGCCCACCAGAACGAAGTGGGGCGCGCCGCGGAAGATGCCGTCGATGCCCTGTTCCTTCCACAGGCGCGGTGCCGCGGCGAAGAAAGCCGTGCGGCGGCACTGGGGCAGGGCATTGTGAAGGGCCTTGTCCGCCAGGCGGGCATAGACGTCCTCACGGAAGGCCTGCATGCGGTCCATGTCGTCCATGACGCCTACCCAGAGCTTGCGGGCATTGACGCCGGTGGGGGCGTGGGCGCTCACGTCCAGCACCTGCTGCAGCAGGGCCGGGTCCACGTTTTCCGGCCGGTACTGGCGCACGGAGCGGCGGCCCTTGATGAGGTTCTCCAGCTGTTCGGGCTGGGGCCAGGCATTGAGGATGCGACGGGAGGCGTCAGGGTTGTGCCCGTCCACGCTGATGGCGCCCGTGGGGCAGAGGGCCAGGCAGTGGTGGCAGTGCATGCACAGGCGTTCGTCCTTGATGTAGGGGTGGCCTTCCTCGTCCATGCCCAGCGCGCGGGGCAGACAGTCGGAAAGGCACAGGCCGCAGGAGACACAGCGGTCGGTATCCACGGAAAACTGCATGATGATGTCCTTTGAAAAAAAGAACCTGCCGCAGGGGCAGGCAGGGGAGGCCGCCGGTGCCGGGGCCCGCCGGGGCAAAAGAAAGAAGGGAGGGGCTGCCGCCCCTCCCCGCAGGTTCGCCGGAAAAACTAGCCGCGATAGATGATGTGCTCGCGCACGTCGGCCAGGGAAGCGCAGCCGGTGAGCAGCATGGCCTGCACCAGCTGGCCCTGCATCTGCTGCCAGTACTTGGTCACGCCTTCCACACCGCCGCCGATGGCCGCGATGCAGAGCGGGCGGCCCACCAGCACGGCGTCGGCGCCCAGGGCCAGCATCTTGAGCACGTCCACGCCGTCACGCACGGCGCCGTCGGCCAGGATGGTGATCTTGCCGCGCACGGCATCGGCGATGGCGGGCAGCACGGTGGCGGTGCCGGGGCAGTGGTCCAGCACGCGGCCGCCGTGGTTGGAGACCACGATGGCGTCGCAGCCGGCGTCGATGGCGCGATGGGCGTCGTCGGGGGTCATGATGCCCTTGACGATGAACTTGCGGCCCATGTCATGCACATAGCGCACCACGGTCTCCAGTTCCGTCACGGACATGGGCATGACCGGGCGGCCCATCTTGCGCAGGGTGATGAGACCGGCGGCGTCCACGTCCACGCCCAGGATGGGGCTGCCGTCGGCCAGCACGCGGTCGATCTTTTCGAACAGTTCCTTGCCTTCCCAGGGCTTGATGAAGGGGATGCCGTGGCCGTTGCAGGCCTTCAGGGCCTTGACGGCGGCGTCGATGATGAAGGGCGGCACGCCGTCACCGGTACAGCCGATGACACCGGCGGCGCGGCTGCCTTCCAGAATGGCGAAGATGTAGTCGTCTTCGCTCATGGCATCGCTCATGTTGAAAGAGACGCCGCCGATGGGGGCCGCCATGACGGGGAAGCTCAGGTCGATGCCCAGGATGGTGCAGTTGGTGCGGGGCTCACGGGCGTCGTGCAGGGCCGTCATGTTGAGTTTGCAGGCATTGAGGGCTTCGCGGTTGTTGCGGAAGCTGGCACCGGTGCCCAGGCCGCCCATGCCGGGCACTTCACCGGAGCAGGCCTTGCCATCGCAAACGGGGCAGACGCGGCAGTGACCCTTCATGCGCTCGCGCGCGGCAGCTCTGATCTCTTTCATGGGATGACTCCTTTATGACAGGAATGGTTGTGTTCGGAGCAGGCGCTCCCGGATACGGAGCGCAGCATGGGCAGTATAGGTCAGGGCAGGGGACTTGTCATCCGTTGGAGGATGACATATGTTGTGAAAAAAATAACATGATGGCGGGGCCTGTCATATTTTCCTGTACAGCGGCCATTTTCCGTGCTAGTTGCGACAGCAACAAAAGTTTGGCGAAAAAATAAATTCGGGGCCCCTGCAGGAAATTCGGGGAATTTTGGCAAAAAAATATGCAAATCCAGCGTATTGCCTTGCCATTTTTGAATTTGTTTTTTCCTCAAAAAAAGATGGATTTTTCATAAAAAATTTCATAAGAGCGTGTTTGGAAACTTCAGCTTTTATAGTTACAAGAAGGCATGTGGACAA
>OOIG01002938.1_pt1 | contig 10845 bp, 8 predicted proteins | sample 1692091 | NCBI WGS metagenome assembly OOIG01 (sample SAMN06348188, study PRJEB24527) | human gut metagenome | biome: human gut; feature: ankylosing spondylitis patient; material: feces | host: Homo sapiens | place: China | collected 2015-10
TCTATATCCATGTGATAACTCCACTGCGGGAAGTACAGGTTGCCCCCTTCCCACTCCACCTCGCCACGCTGGAAATCAACGGTTTCACTACGCGGATATTTCTTCTCCGGCACCAGCGGCATGGCTTCCGACCGCGACGAGTTTCTCTTCGACATCGGAGCGGAATTCTCCGGCGCCAGCCCCTACCTGCCGGACTACGTCGAGGCCGCGCCGGAATTTGCGCCGGAGTTCGTCGGCACGCCGTTCGTCATGTACGGTCGCTCCCAGCGGATCAAGGTGCGGAACGGGGAGTCGCTCGGCAAAGTCTTTGATCCCTATTTCAACCGCACCTACGAGCACTTCTGCAGCCATCAGCACACGCCGTACCGGATGGAGCCCTCCGGGTACGACGCGGGGGTGTGCGGCGGATCGATCCTCTACTTCGCCCATCCGGTCTTCACCATCTACCGGGGGTGGGGCGCGGTGGCGGTGCGCGAATATATCGGCCGGGCGATCCGCCGTTTCCTGGGCGAAGAGATCCAGCTCGAGGTCTCGCTGCCGTCGCAGGGGCGCGCCACGCTGATGCATCAGAAGGAAGAGAACCGCTATGTGCTCCATCTGCTCTACGCCAACACGATCCTGCGCGGCGGCGAGGTCAAGCTCTCCGGCGGAAATCTCTCCGCCACCCGTCCGATCGAGGTGATCGAGGAGCTGAACCCCTGCCCGCCGGCGAAGGTTTCGCTGAAGTTCGACGAGACGCCGCGCTCGGTGAAGTTCGTGCCGGAAGGGAACGACGTGCCGTTCACGCTCCGCGACGGTCGAGTGGAGTTCGAGGTTCCCGCCTTCACCTGCCACCGGATGGTGGAGATCGCCTATTGAAACTGCCGGCTCCGGAGCGCAACCTCCGGAGCTGCTTTTCTAAAAAGCCGTTCCGACGGGTTGTATTTGCGCTGAAACACCGTTATATTACGCGTCAATGCCACTTCGGAAGGAATCGAATGATGAAGAGAGAGCGTCTGCTGCTGTTTTTTGCCCTTCTTCTTGCTCTTTTTGCAGGGACCGGATGCCGGTCCGGGCAGGCGGAGGAACCCGCTTCGCCGGCAATGGAGGAACAGGTGGCATCGCTCCGACCGGAGACGGCTGAAGAGGAGAAAAAAACGCAATCCGACTCCCCGGAATCCGCTCCGGAGGCGGACGCGGAAAAGCCGGAAGAGAGTGCCCCGCCGGCCCATGAAGGAATCTGGACCCCGTCGGAGTTGGAAAACTCCCTCGGCGGCGCCGATCCGATCGAAGGCTTCAACCGGGCGATGTTCTCCTGCACCGACTTCATCATGAACTACTTCGTCGATCCGGTCGGGCGGGTCTACACCTCGATTCTGCCGCGGCCGGTGATCGAAAAATTCAACAATCTCTGCGTCAATCTGGAGTTTCCCGCCCGGGCATTCAGCTGCCTCTTCCGGGCGGAATGGCGGGGGGCCGGCGACGAGACCGCCCGCTTCTTCATCAACACCACGCTCGGCATCGGCGGCCCACTGGTTCGACTTCTACAGCACCGAATCCGATTTCGGGCAGACCTTCGCCGCTTGGGGAATCGGTCCGGGATGCACGCTGATTCTGCCGCTCATGTCGACGCTCAATGTGCGCGACACCGTCGCGAGCATTTTCGACATGGCGTTCGACATCAAGACCTACATCCCCTACACCGGCTACGCGACCGCGCTCAACCGGATGGTCATCGCCCACCGCGCCTACACCAAGGTGGTCGAGGGCAGCGGCGACCCCTACAAATCCTATCGGGAACTCGCGCTCCTGCGACGGGAGCTGCAGAGGAAAATGTACTTCTATCACGCTCAGAATCAGGCCGCCGCCGCCCGGAAGGTGAAGGAAGAGGCCGAAGAGGCGGTCAAAAACGCCGAAGAGTCCGGCGATGCGGAAAGGCTGGACGAGGCGAAGAAGGCGCTTGCCGCCCTGCTGCCGCCGCTGCCCGACCGCCGGACGACGCCGAAGCCGGAGGGGATGACCGGCAACTGGATCTCCATTCCCGGCTACGATGGCCAGAGTCCGCTGCTCGACACGCTTCGGGTCGGCATGTTTCAGGCGCAGAACAACGACGACCCGTGGTTCTTCCGGCTGTCGTTCTTCAACTCCGATTTTACCAAACAGTGCTCCGACCGGAAGATCTACTTCGCCGAGGACCTTCCGGCGCTCCGTTACGGATTCTGGAAGGCGCCGGAAAAGGAGGCGAAGGAAGAAGACGAGGAAAAAGAGTCCGTTCCCGAACCGCAGAAGCTGGCGATCCTGCTGCCCGGCATCGGCGGCAACTACTTCGGCATGACCACGACCGCCATCGCAGAACTTCTTCATCGGCACGGGTTTGCGGTCGCAGCACTCGACAGCACCTTCACCTGGCAGTTCATGCAGAGCACCGGGGCGCGCCGCCTGCCGGGCTACCTGCCGGACGACGCCGTGTCCCTCCGCCGGGCCATCCGGCTGGTGCTCGATGAGCTCACCGCCGCCGAAAAGATCCGCGATCCGGAGGTGGTTCTGCTCGGTTACTCCTTCGGTGCGCTGCACACGCTCAAAATCGCCGAACTCGAAGCGCAGGAGAACACCCTCGGCATCCGCCGGTATCTCGCGATCAATCCCCCGGTCGATCTCGACTACGCGATGACGCAGGCCGACTCGCTCTCCCGCACCGGCGCGGAGTGGGGCGAAGCCGAAGCGGTTGAACGGCTCTCCGATACCGGCGGCCGGGTCATGGCGACGATGATGAAATCCTTTCCGGTCTACGATCCGGATGCTGAACCTGTGCCGGGAATGAGTTACCGCGCTCCACTCGACGAGACGGAGGCGGCCTATCTGGCCGGGCTCTACTTCCGCATCTCGATCCGCGGACTGCTCTTTCACGCCCACCGGGAGTGGGGATTGACGCTCGACACCCCCTACTCCTGGGGAGACCGGAACAAACTCTACTGCGAGATCGACAAGGTGAGTTTCCGGGAGTACGCCGAGCGTTTTCTCGTACCGGAACACCCCGACAACACTCTGGCGGAGCTTTTCGGGAACTCCGGACTGCGCTCATTCGAGGCGGAACTCAGACGCAATCCCTCCATCCGGGTGATTCACAACTACGACGACTTCCTGCTCTCGCCGGAGGACCGGCTCTGGCTCGACCGCACCCTCGGGCCCCGGATCACCTGGTTCGACCGCGGCGCCCATCTGGGCAACCTCTACGTTCTCACGGTACAGAACAAGATCGTTGAACTTCTACAGGAGAACTGCAATGATTCCACTCCCTCAACTCCGCCGGCAGATCCGGCAGCTGCTCGATGAGGCGGTCTCCTCCGGAGAGGAGCTCGGCTGCCAGCTGGCGGTCTATCTCGACGGCGAACAGATCCTGGACGAATGGGCCGGCTGGGCCGATCCCGACCGCACCCGCAGGGTGGAGGCCGATACGGTTTTCCCCGTCTTCTCGACGGGAAAGGGGTTTGCCGTCACCGCACTTCTCCGCCTGATCGAACAGGGCCGGCTTCACCTCGACGACCGGGTCGCCGACCTCTGGCCGGAATTCGGCTGCAACGGCAAGGAGGAGCTCAAGGTGTGGCACATTCTAAGCCACCGGACCGGTCTGTTCGAAACCCCGCCCTGTACCGAAGCGGAACTGATCGACCGCGACATCATGCAGCAGCGGATCGCGGAGGCGGTTCCGGCCTGGAGGCCGGGCACCCGGGCGCGCTATCAGGCGATCACCTTTTCCTGGCTGGTCCCCGGTGTGGCCGAACGGGCCACCGGAAAGGAGTTCCGCTCCATCGTGCGGGACGAGGTGGCCTCTCCGCTCGGAATCGAATCTCTCCTTTTCTACGGCACTACCGACGACGCCGAACAGCGCCGCGCCGTCCTCGTGCGCGGCAACGACCTCCCGCCGGTGAAACCGGAGGAGAAAACCCTGCTCTCTCCGCTGGAAAACGCCATCACCTTCGAGTCGGTTCGCCGTGCCTGCCTGCCGGGCTTCAACTGCCACACCACCGCCCGAGCCATCGCAAAACACTACGCGGCGCTGCTCGGTGAGGTGGAAGGGATGCCGCCGCTGCTCTCCCGCGCCATGCTCGACCGGGCGACCACGCTGACCCGCGCGGCGGACGATCCGGTGCCGCTGGTGCCGGGTACCTGGGAGCTCTTCGGGCTGGGGTATGTGCTCTCCGGGCCGAAGGACGATCTGGGCCGTATCTTCGGCCACGGCGGCTACGGCGGTTCGGAGGGAATCGCCGACCGGAAGATGCGTCTCGCCGTCGGTTACACCTCCAACTCGCTCCACGCGAATCCGCGGACCCGCAACCGGATTTACGAGCTGCTCGATCTGCACTCCCGCGACTGGTGAACGCCGCCGTCGCGAAAAGGCGGCGGAAACAGGTTTGAAAAAAACGGTTTTTGATGTATTGTGTAGTTTGACAGTAAAGTTCGGAATCCCGTCCGGTCGGAGGACGGGAGGAAGAAGTGACCACTGAATCAGGAGATCTGAAATATGGAAGATTTGGCCAAGCGAATCACCGACCGGCTGGAAGAGCTCCGCGTCCACCTGCAGGCGGACGGCGGAGATCTGGAGATCGTCGGAATCGAAGGGAAGACCGTCAAGCTCAAGTTGCGCGGCGCCTGCGGCGGCTGCCCGCACGCGGCGATGACCATCAAGGGCGGACTCGAACGCATCCTGCGCGAGGAGATCGACCCGGAAATCGTCATTGAGCGGGTGATCTGACCTGCAAGGTGTTCGTCTGAACACCGGAGCCCGTCGTCGGAGCTTTGAGCTTGCGGACGACGGGTTTTCCTTTGCTGTAGTCGATGAAATCCACCGGATTCCGTTCATTCTGCAGGTAGATGATCCGATCACTGCCTGTGAACTCTCCTTCGAACACCACCGAAAGTTTCCGCTCCGGCAGTTGCCAGCTCACCAGCGCCCGGCCGAATTTGTCGCCGGTGTAGTCGATCTCCATCGCCGGTTCATTTTTCTGAATCACGGCAAGCTCCTCCCTCGAGACCGCCTTTGGGGAATGCTCCAGCGAAAGTCGGGCGAGACGAACCAGCAACTTCTGATCCTCCTGCGTGAGCGCCCTGTAGGTTTCTCCATCCACCTTCACCGTCGGTCCGCAGCCGGCCGCCGTCAGCAGAAGCAGCAGCAGGGCCAGAGAGGTTGTCGCGCGCCGCATCTTACTTCTCCCCGCCGGTCGTCGGGACCAGCCAGCGTTTGATCTTCCCCGCTTCGGGCATCAGCCACCGGGAGAGGCGGAGCCGTGCCCGGTTTTCCGTGGAGACCACCGTTACCCGGTTGACGCCATCCCGGACAGGAACCAGCCAGCCGGATTTTCCCTTTGCGATTTTCTGCCCGTTCGCCCGGAGTTCGGAAACATCCCCTCGGAAGAGGATCTCTCCGGCGGCGACCGGTTCGAACTCCACCACGGAAACTACCTTGTATGCGGGAACCTGCGAGTTCTTGTCCTCCCGGCGGAAGGCGATCGCGTTCTCCGCGCTCTTCACCCGGTCTCCGGCTGTGAGTTCCGGCAGACTGACTGCGCTTCTCGGGAGGGAAATCTTCGAAAGATCGAAGTTTTCCGGCACCGGTCCGAACGTGCGCGCGGTCGTGCCGATGCAGCGAAGCGAGGAATCCGCCTCCAGCCGCAGCGGCAGGAACGCCCGGCAGGCCTTCCCGTCACGCAGAAAATCCGCTTCTACAACGAAGTAGGGCTTCCCGAGACGGTAGCGGAGTTCACTGCGCATCGTTCCGAGCTGGAACTTCGTCTCGATCGACTTCCCGGGCGCGAGCTCCACCGGCTTCCGCACCTGCACATCCGGCGTATACGCCGCGCCGCACCGGAGCGTAAGCGTCAGCCGGGTCATCGGCACATCCCCTTTGTTGACCAGCTTCACCGCGATCGTTTCCCCGGTTTTTTCCATCGAACCCGTGAGATACGGAAATTTGTCAAACGTTCCATCCTTCTTCAGAAGAGAGATCGTTTCCGGCAGCCGGTAAGCGGCATCGTGGGGAAGTTCCAGCGCCATCCGTCCGGCGGCGACCTTCAGCACCGCCCCTTCAACCGCCTGCGGTTTCGCCCCGGCAAGGGAAAACCAGAGCGCCGGATCGGCCCCGAGCGTGGCCGGTTCAAATCGTTCGATGGTGAAGAGCGCCTCCTTCCCCTCCACCTTTTTCGTCACCTTCGTCTGGTGAAATTCGAAGCGGTAGGCGGCGTATTCATTCTGATTGCAGTACCACCAGTCGGGGCAGTCGGCCACTTCACGGAGCAGTTTGCGCAACGTGTTCAACTCCTCCTCCGTGTGCCAGGAGTGCATCGACATGGAGATGCAGGGATTCTGTTCGAGCGCTTTTCCATTGTTCAGAGCCGAGGAGAGCTGTTTGTGGAAGGTTTCCGGATTGGGGTCGCGGTCGCCGGGCCGGAGCAGGTAACTTTCCGCCAGCGTCTCCTCCGGATAACCGAACGCCTTCTCCTGTTTGTTGTACCGCACGGTGGGGGCCCCGATCACGCCGGTGCTGCGCATCGCCTTCCCGAGGTCGAGGATGATCTCCGGCTCGAATCTGCTGCCGAAACTGCAGTAGGGGTAGACCATCGTGGAGAACACCGAGTCGCTGTCCGCCTCGCGGATTGCCCGAAGATGCATGATCTCGTAGAACTGCTCGTTCGGATTCAGCGTCGGCAGAAAGGGATGGCTGAGCGTGTGGATGCCGAGCGAACAGCCCTTTTCCAGCAGTTTCCGGCAGAACTCCGCCCCGACCTTTTTGTTGCGGCCGGGATCGGTGAGGTAAAACGTCCCCTTGATCCTGTTGTCGGTCATCGCCGCATGGGTGCGGTAGTGGTTGAGGGCATTGTCGTCCCACCGGCCGGAAAAGGCGATTCTGTACCAGTTGGGCAGCGCCATCGGGCGCAATTCCGCCTTCTCCGCCTCCGCTTCGGTCGCATAGCGCAGTTTCACCGTCTGAAGATAGCTGCGCATTCCCGGAAAATCCGCCGCCGGAATCGTACCTGCCGCAACAGATAACAGCGCGGCCGCCCACAGTCTGAGTTTCACTCTCGCACATCCTTTCCGCAAGTTTCGATCGGTTTCGGTTTTTCTCAATATATCATTCACCCCGCGGAATTGCAAACCCGGCAGGGGACGACAGTTTCACCATCTCCGCGCCGAAACCGGCGATTTCGGATAAAATTGACGGAGTTACTTGAAGATTGTTAGGAAAAGTTGTATATTATTTGAAATGTACAGCGGGCCGGATTCCGGCATAACTCTTCAGGAAATTCAGCGATGTCATACAGAAAAATTCAAATTCCCGCAGGCGACCGGATTGTCGCCGACGCTTCCGGCATCCGATCATCGGCTTCATCGAGGGAGACGGCATCGGGCCGGACATCACCCGCGCTTCGATGCAGATCTGGAACCGCGCGGTGGAAAAGGCCTACGGCGGCAAGCGGTCGATCGCCTGGATGGAACTCTACGCCGGCGAAAAGGCGAACGCCGTCTACGGCGAACCGATCTGGCTGCCGGATGAGACGGTCGACGCCATCCGCGAGTACCTGATCGCGATCAAAGGACCGCTCACCACGCCCATCGGCGGCGGAATCCGTTCACTCAACGTCGCCCTCCGCCAGCAGCTCGACCTCTACGTCTGCCTGCGGCCGGTGCGCTACTTCAAGGGGGTGCCTTCCCCGGTCAAGGCGCCGGAGAAGACCGACATGGTGGTCTTCCGCGAAAACACCGAGGACATCTACGCCGGAATCGAGTGGAACGCCGGAACGCCGGAAGTGAAAAAGGTGATCGATTTTCTCCAGAAGGAGATGGGAGTCAGGAAGATCCGTTTCCCCGAAAGCTCCAGCATCGGCGTCAAGCCGGTCTCGATCGAAGGCAGCGAACGGCTGATCCGCGCGGCGATTGAATATGCGCTCAAAAACCACCGCCGCAACGTCACGCTCGTCCACAAGGGGAACATCATGAAGTTCACCGAGGGCGGGTTCAAGAACTGGGGCTACGATCTGGTGCGCCGGGAGTTCGCCGACGTGGCGGTGGCCGCGCCGGACTGCAACGGCGTCGCGCCGGAAGGAAAGCTGCTGGTCAAGGACTGCATCTGCGACGCCTTCCTCCAGCAGATACTCACCCGGCCGGATGAATACGACGTCATCGCCACGATGAACCTCAACGGCGACTACGTCTCCGACGCGCTGGCGGCCTGCGTCGGCGGAATCGGCATCGCGCCGGGAGCGAACATCAACTACACCACCGGCCACGCCCTGTTCGAAGCGACCCACGGCACCGCGCCGAAGTATGCCAATCAGGACAAGGTCAATCCGAGCTCCCTCGCCCTCTCCGGCGAAATGCTCCTGCGCCACATCGGCTGGACCGAGGCGGCGGATCTCATCAACCAGGGAATCGAACGGGCCATTTCCGACAAAGTGGTCACCTACGACTTCGCCAGAATGATGGAAAATGCTACGGAAGTGAGCTGCTCCGGCTTCGCCAGAGCGGTTGTCGATCGTATGTAACGATAAACGGAAAGGTTGGAAGATGAAACTGGTATCCATTCTGAATGAAGAACTGGTATTTACCAACGTCAAGGGAGTAAGCCGTTCCGGAATCTATACGGACATGCTGCGTCGTGCCAAAGAGGTTCTGGAGGTGCCGATCGACGTAGACCACCTGGTCTCCGGCATGATCGAACGTGAAGACACGCTCCAGATGCCGTATGACGGCGTTGCTCTGCCTCACCTGAGACTTCCGGAATGTGACGATCTCTACATTATCGTCGGACTGCTGCCGAAACCGGTTCAGATGCAGTCGGTCGATCCGGATCAGTGCCGCCTGGTCATCATGTCGCTGATCTCGCCGGATACCAGCGACCTCTACCTGAAATCCCTGGCGGCGCTGACCCGGTTCCTGCTCACCGGCCAGAACCGGCAGACCCTCTGTTCGGCGACCAATGCGAAGGAGTTTCTCGATATTCTGCGTCACGCCGACGTCAAGGTGCGCAGTCACCTGACCGCGGAGGATATCGAGGTTCGAAACAGTGAAACAGTACGCGACACCGATTCCCTCTCCAGCGCGCTGGACCTGATCAGCAGTCTGAACCGGAGTATGCTTCCGGTCATCGACGAAAACGGAAAACTGGTCGGTGAACTGGCGGCGCTGGATATCCTCAAACAGTTCATTCCGGAATACATCTTCCGGATGGAGAATCTGGATTTTCTCAACAGTTTCGAACCGTTCAACAAGATTTTCGAGGCGGAAGGCCGCCATGTCGTGCGCGACTACATGCGGGAACCGTCGCTGGTGGTGAAGCCGGATACCCCCCTGATCCAGTTCACCGTGAAAATGGTCAAACAGCAGGTCCGGGCCTGCTTTGTCGTAGATAACGACCACCGCTACCAGGGGACGGTGCTGGTCAAGGACATTGTAAAGAAAGTGCTGCGTGGATGATGGTTACCTTCTGGATTGGAACCGTAGTTTTTTTCGGGACCTACATTGTTATCGCCTCCGAAAAAATTCACAAGACCGTCGCCGCCCTGCTCGGTGCGGCGCTGATGATGCTTTTCATTCTGCCCGGGCCGGGGCATTCCAGCTCGAACCATCCGGCGGACGCCGGTAAGGTCGAGGTGACGGAAACCACGGCGGAAGGCGTGACGAAGATCGCCGTTCCGGAAAAAGCGACGGTGCAGGCGGGCGCGAAGAACGCCCTGGCCGCAACGGAATCCGCTCTTTCGGAAGCGGATGGCGCTCTCTTGAAGAAGGCTTCCCGCTACGACAAGCTCGATACCTTCGCCCGCTATTCCAACTTCGACGTGGTCTTCACCCTGGCAGGGATGATGCTGCTGGTCAACCTGCTCTCCGGAACCGGACTCTTCCAGTTTGTCGCCATCAAGTGTGCCAAGCTGGCGAAAGGCCTGCCGATCCGGACGATGATTCTGCTGGTCTTCGCAACGGCGTCTCTCTCGGCGTTTCTCGACAATGTGACGACCATTCTGCTGGTGGCGCCGGTGACGCTGCTGGTCGCCAATGAGCTGGAAGTTCCTCCGGTTCCCTTTCTGATGGCCGAAACGATGGCTTCGAACATCGGCGGAACCGCGACGCTGATCGGCGACCCGCCGAACCTGATCATCGGGTCGATCGCGGGGCTGAACTTCGCGGACTTCCTCATCAACCTCGCTCCGTTCATCATCGTCGTGATGGCCATCTACTGCATCTGCCTCTGGGCGTTCTATTCCCGGCGGATGCACGTTACGGTGGAGAAACGCGCGCTCATCATGGAACTCGATGAAAACGCCGCCATCACCGACCGGAAGAATCTGCGCCGCGGCGGAATCGTGATGCTTCTCACCATCGTCGGATTTCTGATTCACGGTGCGGTCGGCATCCAGCCCTGCGTGGTTGCGATGACCGGCGCGGCGCTGGCGCTGGCGCTCTGCAAAGTCAATGTCGACCATGCGCTCGAGAAGATCGAATGGAGCACCCTCTTCTTCTTCATGGCGCTCTTCATCCTCGTCTGCGGCGCGGAGGAGTGCGGCCTGATGGCGAAGATCGGCAGCGTGCTCAATCTGATGGACCGCTGGCCGGTTCTGGTGGTGATTCTGGTCATCATGTGGGGCAGTGCGATTGCGGCGGCGGTGATGAACAACGTCTCCTTCACCGCGGCGATGGCAAGCGTGGTTGCCACCTTCATCGCCAGCACGCCGGTGTTCCGCGACAACATCGAGATGCAGCACCTGCTCTGGTGGGGTCTGGCGCTGGCGGTCTGCCTCGGCGGCAACGCTTCGCTGGTCGGTGCGGCGGCGAACCTGGTGACGGTCGGAATCGCCGGCAAGAACGGTTACAAGGTGA
>OOIG01002944.1_pt1 | contig 10837 bp, 9 predicted proteins | sample 1692091 | NCBI WGS metagenome assembly OOIG01 (sample SAMN06348188, study PRJEB24527) | human gut metagenome | biome: human gut; feature: ankylosing spondylitis patient; material: feces | host: Homo sapiens | place: China | collected 2015-10
ATAGAATGTTTCGATGTCGAAGTACTTCCTAATTTCTTTTCTATTACTTTTGTTGATTTGGCTGACTATCTTAAAACTTTTGAAGATTGTGTTAATGATAAAGGAAAGAAAATTCCTCTTATTCAGAAACTAACAGTTGGAGCTATTAAAGATAGGCTTAGTCGAATTAAAAACAAAAAGTTTTACATTACTGCTACTGATGACAGTCAACTATTTAGTATGGTTGATTATATTTATAAATTTGCTATTGACAGTAATGGTATTCCTGCTCGTACAGACTTATATGGATACAATAGTAAAAGTTATGACAATCTTATGGTTGCTGCTTTTCTTATGTATTTTAATCAGTTTGATACTACCAAAGAACTTATAACTAAACTTTATCAAACAAGTAAACGTATTATTGAACTTCAGAATGACAAGGAAGCTGGTAAAAATGATTTCTTTCTTCGTAGTCTTAATAAGTTTAAACTTCCTTTTGTTGGAGTTGATGTTATGAAAATCTTTGCTCTTAATAAAGCTGGTTCATACAACGATAGTCAAACAGGAGAAAAGAAATATATTCCTAAAGGTCTTAAACAAACTTCTATTAATCTTCAATGGTATGAACTTCTTGAATATGAACTTCCGCCTATAAATGAGAAAGAAGCAGAATATTATCGTAAAGATGTGAAGTACAAAGGATATAGTCTTGAAGAACTTAATAACACTATTGATAAGTGGGATAGGTATATTCTTGATGAATATATTCCTGATATGCTTCATTACAATCTTAATGATGTTTTTATTGTTGCTGAAATAGTTCGTCTTAAACCTGATGAAATTAAATCTCGTTATGCTGTTAGCGCAAGTTACGAAGTAGATGTGCTTAATAGTAGCCGTAGTAATATGGCTGATGTTCTTTTTCAGAAATTCTATACTAAATTTAGTGGTATTCCTTATGACCGTTGGAAAGACGGAAGAACCGAACGTAAAGCCATGAGTATTGGTAAGATTATTTTTGATTGTGTTAGGTTTAAAAATCCTCAACTTCAAGAATTACTTGCTAAACTTAGAAAGACTGTTGTTTATCGAGTTAATAAAGATTCTCTTCAAGAAGAGATTGTTATTGGCAAAACAGTTTATAATTTGGCTACTGGCGGTCTTCATAGTAAAGATATTCCTATGGAAATATGGAGCACTACTAAATGGAATGGAGTTTATCGTTCCTCTACGGGGGAGATAATTGATAAACCAGTAGATTCACGTCTTTATACAATTCTTCATTTCGATATTGCTTCATATTATCCTTCAATCATGGCTTATTATGGAGTTGCACCTGCTCACATGGTTAAGAGTGCTTTTCGTAATCTTATTCAATGGATGAAAGATACTCGTGTTACAGTTAAACATTCTGATGAAGCTATTGTAGACGGTATTCCTCGTGATGTTCTTGCGCTTGTTCTTAAGATAGTTATTAATTCTATTTATGGTAAATTCGGTAAAATTCAATGCTGAATTAAAACTCCTTTAACTGCTGGAAACTCGTGAAGTTAATAACGCTACAACATAAGATGAAAATCTAAGTGTGAATGCTTGAAAAGTTATTAATATATGACAATCAGCAACCAAGACTGCTCATTTTGATGTGAATCAAGATAACAGTAAGGCTCAACGACTATCCCTTAATGGGAGTACTGTAAATGTTAAATTTATGGGAAATGGGGAGAAATATCTATAGTTTATGTAAATTTGCCATAAATCAATTTTTAAAGCTATGGTTAAATTTAATTTTACTCTTGCAAAACCTGAAGTTGAACATGCTAAACCTGGTCGTAAGAAAGGTTGTAAGTTAGCTAATAAGGTTAATCGTGATGGTGCTACTCAAGCACGTTATGGTCATCGTTCTGTTACAACAAGTTCTAATAAGATTAAAGATACACCTGTAAAACATGGTTATCATCTTGAAGATTATAAAAGAATAGTTGTTTATGAACATTATTATGACAATGAAGAACTTCCTTTTTATGTTGGAAGCGGTACTCTTGGTAGAGCATTTTATTTATGCGGTATTAGAAGATGCGATGAATATAATGCTAAAGCTATTGATGAAAATAAAATTAGAGTTAAAATTGTTGCTATTGATATAGATAAAAAGGATGCTGTTGCTTTAGAAAAAGAATTATGGCGTAAATATAAAAGAGAATGTGAAGGTGGTTCTCTTGTTAATACTATACCTGGCGGAAAAGGTGGAAATAACGGTCAAACTTATGCTACTAAACAAATTGAACGTATTGATAAATTTGGAAATGTTATTGAAACTTTTAATAGTATTAAAGAAGCTGCTGATAAATATTCTCTTGATAGTTCTCGAATTACAAAAGTTTGTAAAGGTAAATCTTCTACTACTTTTGGTTATCGTTTTAGATATAAACAAGATATTTAAGATATAGTCTGCTCAATGATGAAAGTCATTGAATTAATGCGTTTGAAAACGGTCCTCTATATGACCGTCTTGCAACTCTTCAAGTTACTATAAATGGTCAATTAATGATGCTTATGCTTTGTGAAGAACTTGAAGCTAATGGTATTCGTATTATTTCTGCTAATACTGATGGTATTATGGTTAAGGTTTATGAAGACCAAACAGAAACTTTTAATGCTATTTCTAAAGATTGGCAAAAAAGAACTGGTATGAGTGCTGATAGTGATGTTCTTCATTGTCTTATAGCTCGTGATGTGAATAATTATATTGCTCAATTCCGAGTTAAAGATAAGAAAACTGGCGAACTTAAACTCGAAGATGAACTTAAAGGAACGTTTAATCCTCTCATGTATCTTAATGACCTTCAAAAAGGTTATAGTATGCCTATTGTTAGTAAAGCTGTTTATGATTATTTTATTAATCATATTCCTGTTATGGATACGCTTAAAGCTGCAACTAATATTCTTGATTTCTGTGCTACTCAGAACATTGGGAAACAGTTCCATGTTGAAGAAACTAAAGTTGTTGACGGTAAATATACTGTTCATATTTCTCAACGTTATGTTCGTTTTTATGTTGCTAATAATGGTTACATGATTGAAAAAGTTCATAATATTAGCGGTGCTCGTCAACGTATGGCTGCTGGAGTTCAAGTTAAAGTTTGTAACAGTCTTGATGATATTGATATTGCTCTTCGTGATATTAATTATAAATATTATTATGATGAAGCATATAAGATTATCAATCCTGTAAAGCTTGGTATATCTCCTAAAGGAAAAGGTAAGACTAAGATTAAGAAAAAAGCTGGAATGTATAATTCTCTCTTTGATGAAGATGACTATGAAGATACCTAATAACTATTACGATATTGCTACTCGTTGGGTTAGTGAATTTAATGCCAATGGAACTTATATTTATACTCTTGACGAGGACATAACTCTTCTTTGTCTTGAAGTTTGTCAAAGGAGTATTGCTAAAAATCCTGCTACTAAAATTATTATTGTTGTTGATTGTTATGCTACTCGTTCTGCGGTAGTTAATACTCTTAATAAGAATAATATTCCTACCACTAATTATACTGCTTTAAGTGCCGATTATATTCGGCATGATGTTAACTATCGTTACAATATTGCTATTTATGTAAATCTTAAAACTGTTGCTGGAGTTCGTGCTGTTGCTTCTCGAACAAAGTATGGTTTGTTTATTATGAATAACGCTATTGGTAATGATAAATATTCTGCTGCTGATAAAGCTGAAATTTATAAGCTTTTTCCGCCAATGAATAGTGCTAAGATTACAGACATTACATCTGTTATCTCCCCCGTAGAGGAACATCGTATCATGCTTGGTTTTACTAAAGCTGGTGATAAAGAGAAGTATGAGGAATATACTGATTATATTACTGGCTGTATTAATATCTTTGGTAGTTTTGAAACTATGGAGTTTGCTCGTAATGGTAACAAATATACCGGAGAAAGTGCTGAACAAGTTCGTCTTGGTATTGCTGCTTATAATGGTTGGAGTGATAAACTCGACCCAAATAATCCTTTTGATAAAGAAGTTGATTCCTATTTTAATCCTACTTCTCTTGAAGAACGAGCTAATACAGCTTATAATATCATGCGAGAACGAAAGAATCTTCTTATCGATAATTATAGTAAATTTGATGCTATTTTAGATTTGCTTAATAATCAGCTTAAAGGTAAGAAAGTTCTTATTGTTTCTAAGCGTGGTGAATTTGCTGCTGCTATAACTGAATGTCTTCTTGAGAATGGTATTGCTTGTGGTGATTATCATGATGCTGCTGCTCCTAAAGCTGTTATTGACGAAAGAACTGGTGATTATGTACGTTATAAATCTGGAAACAATAAAGGTGAAATTCGTCTTTATAAAGCTCAAGCTCTTTCTAATCTTAATGTCGAGCGTTTTAATCTTGACGCCAATTCGTGCGATTTAAGCGACTTTCAGAAGTCCACCTTATTATATGTATTGAGTATGAAAAATCGTTCCTATATGGGACTGGAATGTAGCGTAGACGCAGTTATTTTCACTACCCCGTTTAACGATACTATTGATGAGTTTCGTTATCGTTATAATGGTGTTCATTTTAATACAGATAAGGCTGTATTTTATAAGTTGTATCTTGCTGGTACGATTGAGGAGAAAGAACTAAACAAGGAGAAAAACAGCCCGATGCATGAAATTGTTAAAAATGATAATCAACAAAATTTTTTCGTTGCTGATGATTGTTAGTTTAAAGATAATATCTATCTTTGTCAATGTAATCAAGAACAAAAAGTTAGGTCTTTGAAATAATGGAGAATAAAGAAACGAATGAACGACAAGAAGTAGTTGCAGATGTTGTTCCTACTGCAACTAAAGATGAAAATCTTCCTGTTAATCATGCTCGTGGTTTTAGTTCTATTAATCTTTTTGATGCCAAGCAACAAGCTGCCGCTGAAATGCTTATCACTAAGATTATGAGAAGCGAAAAAGGTGGTGTTAAGTCTGTCAATGACGGTCTTGCTATCCTTATGCGGGCACAAGATTTAGGTCTTCCATTTAGTACTTGTATTGAACATATTCATGTTATTAATGGTAAGACTGGGACTGATATTCATATTATTAAAGCATTATTGTCAAGGGCAGGAGTAACTTGGGAACTTATCAAAGATTATACTCCTCAGTATGAATATACTGATGGCTTTAATGTTTATGCTGAAAATCTTCTTCCAGAGTTTTGTATTAAAGCTACAAATGCTGATGAAGCTACGAAGAAAGCAGAAGCTGATACTGAACATGTATATGTTTATCCCGTTAAATGGTATCAAGATTTTAATGGGAATACTTATCGTGAATATCAACTTACTGAACATCATCAAGTAGCTGTTAATCAGAAACATGCTAATAATATTATTGCTCAAAAGAAGATACCTATAACTCGTATTCCGGCTAAGCCTATTGACTTTGTTACGGAGTATGACCTTTGCCGCATTGTTAATGGTAAAGAAGTTCACGCTATTGGACATTTTTCTTATTTAGAAGCTCAAGCAGCAGGTATGTTTACGAAAGATACATACCAAAAATATGCTCGTATTCTTATTGGACATCGGGCTTTTACTTATGCAGCTCGTGATATTGCTTCGGATATTCTTTTCGGAGTTATGGAAACTTCTGAATTGAAGATTGTTAGTGGTCGTGAACTTAACGATGCGGATATTATCGACATTAGTGCTGAAAGTGTCGATTAATTTATTGATTACCTTTTCTTTTATTATATTGTTTAACATTTTAAAATTAAAGAACTTATGAAAACTTTTGCAAATGGTAAATTGAGTTTTGGTCTTGGTGCAGTTAACGTTGCTAAACGTGGTGTTGTTAGTGAACCTGAATTAGTTATCAATCCGACAGTTGGTGCATTCCGTATCACTCCGCCTGTATCTCGTGCTTTGGGTCTGGCTAACGGTGACTATGTAATGTTTATCTCTACTGTTGCCGAAGTTGACAAGGCTATTGCGGAACGTAATCCGGAACTTGTTGCTCTGTGTGCAGAAAATGGTATTGATATTAACACTCCTGAGGGTGTTGCCGCTATCCATGCTGAATTTGACGAATGGGGTATTGCTAAGGGCGTTCAACTGTTTGACGCTAAGGGTAACCCTGTAATGTGTAAAGAACGCATGACTGCTGCCGACAAGCTGCTTTATGTTAAGAATAACTTTGCAGCTATTCTTGAAAGTGCTATTCAGAACGGCGACCCCGATTTTGCCGCTTCTCTGCAAGCCGAGGGAATTACAGAAGAACAGCAAATCGCAATGCTGGCTAAGACTATTGATGCCGATGAAGTTGAAAAGTATTCTGGTGCCAAATGTGCCAATTCTTCTAACTTGTCCGGTACTGGCGTAGCTCTGACTTTCTCTGATGCTGCTGTTTGGGCTACACTGAAAGCTGATTTGGGCGAAGCTGCTAAGACTGTTAATCGTACTTTTGAAGTAGATGTAACTGAACTTCGTACTGGTATCTATCATGACGGTTGCAAGAACGTTGAAGTTAAGGTTGCAATGCTTGGTAAATACAAAGACGAAACTCCGACCCGTGGCCGCAATATAGCAGGTTCTAAACCCGATGCTCCTGTTGACGAAACTGCTGCTGAATAATTCTCCGTTATTTAGATAACTGATATAAAAGGCGTACATGATACTATTGTTGATTGTACGCCTTTTTATTTGTCTTTATTTTATTAACCATTTAAACGTTTAAATTATGCCAACTACAAGAATGGCTGCTAATGCGCAAGCAGCCGAAGTAGAAAATGTTGCTGCTGATGCAGCTGTTAAAGAAACTAAAGTGGAAAATCAACCAGCAAGTGAAGCTCCTAAGAAACGTCGTCGTGGTCTTTCTGAAAGTCGTGGTACTGCTCGTCTTAAATTTGACGAACGTGACATCGACCAAGCTACTCATCTTTTCAAAGGTCATCTTGAAACAGTTGAACTTGGTTGGGCTACTGAGAAAGAAGATAGCGGTCGTGCTTCCTTTGCAGGTCTTTCTGTTCCAAGTTTAGTATTTACTTTTGCAAGTAATGCTAAAGATGCAATTGCTCGTAAGTATGTTACTCTTCGTTTCTCTCCTGTTGAAAGTAATGCTCTTACTATTCCTGGCGCTGCCGATGAATGGAAAGTTAATCAAGTATTTGATTATCTGAAACACATTCTGAACGTGTTCGTTCTTAAAGGTAAGCCTATGCCGGAAGAAATGGCTGATGCTCTTGAACTTCCTTACGAAGACTTTAACGAGCAAATGGAATATGTTCCTGTTGAACCTGAAGAAGTTCTGGCTGGTTGGAGAGTTCTGTTTGAGAATTTCATTGCTATTATGGAAAACAATGGCAAGCCTGTTTACAAAACTGCCGCTGGTTCTTATATTCCTCTTTGGATGAAGCTGCTTCGCTTTACTAAAGTTAAGAATGCTTGGAAGCCTATTGTAAGCGGTAACGGTGCTGGCGATTTCGGTTTCAACGGTTTTGTTGGTGAAGGTGTTATTGAAATCTTCGACCAAACTAAAGCTCCAGTTCTCCATGTTGACCCGACTAAAGAAAGCTTGATTTATCGTGAAACTGCTAAAGCTCCGATTGCTCCTGCAATTCCAGGCGCTCCTGCTGCTGGTGGTGTTTACAATCCGCAAGTACCTGCCGGTGCTCCAGTAGGCGGTTATGGTGCAGCTCCTATGCCTACTTCTCCTGCCGCTGCTACTAATCCTGCTGATGATTTGCCGTTCTAAGCTGCTATTATTGGCGAAAAATAAGTAGTAAATAAATTTGGCTGTAAGGCTGTGAATTGCTATATTGGCGGTTCACAGCCTTTTTATTTTACTACTATTGACAATGACAATATGAGAAGAACTATTAATAATGGTACGCTTACTAAAGACTTTATATTTTCCAAAGTTAGTCAAGTTACAATTTTTTCCGTATATTCAGGTGTAAGTGATTATGTTATCCAGCACTGTATTGATACCGGCAATCTTATTTCCAGTCCTTTTAGAACTGACGAACATCCAAGTTTTGGTTTTCGTTATAATAATAAAGGTGTTCTTAAAGGTAGAGATTTTGCTGGTTATTTTTGGGGAGATTGTCTTGATGCTGCTGCGTATGTTCTGTCTGGTATTGTCAAACGAAACATAGACATTAATAACAAACCTGATTTTCTTTTCGTTCTCCGTCATATAGTTTATACTTTTCGTGATATTATTTACGGTAAAGAAAAAGATGCCAACGTTGATGCACAAATAGCTGTTTCTCTTCAAGAAATTCGTAATCGTAAATCGGTTATCGAAATTGTTCCTCGTCCTTGGAATAAATTGGATAAAGCATATTGGGAACAGTTTGGTATTAGTCTTAATCATCTTAACACTCATTTCGTTTATCCTATTGAGCAATATTATATTAATCGTTATTCTAATCCTGAGCCTAAGTATTATTATGATAAGAAAGACCCTTGTTATGCTTATGTTCTTGGACAAGATAAACATGGTATATATAATGTTAAGCTTTATTTTCCTAAACGAAAGAAAGGTGATGTTAGATTTATTACTAATTGTAATCATATTGAAGGTGTACTTAATCTTGAACGTAATGATTATGATATAGTTGTTATAACTAAATCCACTAAAGATAGACTTGCTATTGAGAACCATTTCTATGTTTCCAATCCTCTACGGGGGGTGGAAGCGGCTGACTTGAAGATTGGCGTTCTTAATCTTCCTCATGAAACTTATCGTCTTAAACAAAAAGAATATGATTTTATTAGAGAAAAGCTTGCCGTTGGCGGTAGTATCATTTCTCTTATGGACAATGATATGACAGGTTATCGTGAAGCTATTTGGCTTCGTGATGCTTATGATATTACTCCAGTTCTTATTCCTAAAGAATATGACGTTAAAGATTTTAGTGAATTGAAGAAAGAATATTCAAATGAAATAGTTAATCAGCTTATTGTTAATGTTTATAATTATCTAACTAATAATAGTGAAGACAATGGAGAAGACAGTGAACTTACTTGGAATACGGGAGAAAGCGATACTCTGCCGTATTAGGGACATGCACGAAAAGGTCGTGATGATGATTCCAATTACTAAAGAACAAGAAGATACTCTTGAACGTACTGAACGACTTAATCTTGGTGAGAAATTTAATAATCTTGAGGTTAGTCGTAAAAGCGTTATTTGCTATGGTGAAGTAGATATTGATAATCCTCAAGATGCTTATGCTATTAAGAAATTTGATTTGCTTGGACATGGAGAAAGTGATAACTTTGTTCATTCTAATTTTGATTATGAGAAAGGTTGTTTTACTACAATTGACGGTTATGCTAAAGGAGCGCCGACTTCTGATGCTATTCTTTGGTATCGTTACAATTATGTTCTTATTGGTAAGCCTAAACGTGTACTGATATTCAAGATAAACAAATCAGACTTATAGCTATGAGTATTAATTTTGAACCCGATATTTATGATACGAATTGGGCGAATTACGAAATACAAACTAAAGGTCATGTTCGTGCTCTTGATGATTTACTTCGTAGTCTTGATTGTTCTCGTTATATTGAGGGAGTTGGTTATCCGATTAATGTAAATCATTACTCTTATGCTCGATATAGTTGGGAATATAATTACATTATAGAACATGGAATTGATAACGGAATACTATCTGATGAACAATGTCAAATATACCGAGAAAGATTTAATGCTCTTGATAGGAAAAACGAAGTGTTCGCAGCGGAACATCCTGAAATCGGTAACTATAAAAAGAGTAAAGGTGCTAAAAGTAAAAAAGATAAAACCGATGTTGTCGAACGTAAACCTCGCTCTCGAAGAGTTGCTACAAAAGACATGTTTAGCGGAAAAGTTAGTACAGAAACTCTATCCGAAGACGGTAGTCTAAAGAAAACTGCTGCCGATAGACGATTGGATGCTCTTAATGCTCGTGCTGTTAAATTTAGTTTTGGTACATTTAAACCTAAGAATGAATGAAAATATGGTTGTATAGAAAAAATAATGCCGAACAGCCTTATCGCTGGAGCGCTGAACTCAATACTGATAAAACTTATATAACTGTCCAGTATGGTATTGTTGGTAAAGCAACTTATACTGATAGTTATAAAGTTACTCAAAAAGATGCTGATAAAGAGCTTCTTTCTCGTTATAACGAAAAGAGGAAACAAGGTTATATAGCTATTGAGGATGTCAAAGATAACTCGCATTTACCCCCCGTAGAGGATGATGCGAGCTTCATTGCTTATCTTGCTGCTTATCTTCCCTCTTATCGTAATAACGAGAATAATGGAAATATTCTTCCTATGCTTGCTAAGACTTATACTGGCAATGTTTGGAAGAAGACTTCTTGTATGCTCGGACAATGGAAGATTAATGGTCTTCGTTGTTTTATTACTGCTTATAAAGGAGATACTATTTTTAATCCCGTTAGACTTAAATTTCAAAGTAGAGAAGGTATTGTTTGGAATACTTTAACCGCTCTTGAAGATTATTTATTTGATTCTCTGTCTGCTGATATTATTCAAAATATGCTTGATGATAATTGGGCACTTGATGGAGAGATTTATCTTCCCGGTTATAGCGTTAATGAAATTAATCATTTTGTTAAAGACCCGAATGATATTCATAATAAGCTTCTTCAATTTTGGTGTTATGATATTGCTATTCCAGAAATGGTTCAGCATAAACGAGATAGAATACGTCTTGATATAAAGCCGTTTACTGTTTTCGATAGTAAAGATAAACATCTTAATAATAAAAAGCAGCTTATTATTCTTCCTACTTATCATATTTGCAATGATGCTGATGCGCATGCTTGGAGAG
>OOIG01002946.1_pt1 | contig 10833 bp, 9 predicted proteins | sample 1692091 | NCBI WGS metagenome assembly OOIG01 (sample SAMN06348188, study PRJEB24527) | human gut metagenome | biome: human gut; feature: ankylosing spondylitis patient; material: feces | host: Homo sapiens | place: China | collected 2015-10
AAAAACTACTATAAGGAAATCCACCCCAATGCCAGAAACCAATTGTTAGTGATCCTGGGCTTGAATACTGCACTGAGGATTTCGGATCTGCTTACTCTGCGGTGGGAAGATGTTTATAACTTTTCTCAAAACAGATGGCAGGAGCATATTGAGATCATAGAGCAGAAAACGGGAAAGACCTCCTGTATCTATATCAATCATAATATTCACGCATGTCTTCAAAACTATCAGGCACAGCTTCAAAAGGAGCAAAAACCTATTCAGCCAGAGAAGTATCTTTTTCCCCACAGTAATAAAAACGAACCTATCAGCCGGGTGCAGGCTTTTCGCATCATCAAAAAGGTGGCAGCTTATTACAATATCCCCGGCGTGATCTGCTGTCATTCCCTTCGCAAAACCTTCGGATATCATGCCTGGCGGCAGGGCGTACAGCCGGCAATGCTGGTCAGCATCTATAATCATTCGTCTTATGAAGTGACTAAACGATATCTTGGCATTGAGCAGGATGACCGGGATAAAATTTTTCAGGAGATCATACTCTGAACACAAGGGTAACACAATATCAAGTTTGTTACATTACGATCAGTATTTCCAAAACACAGCAAGTTATAAGGAAATAATCGATTCAAGGAGGAATGGCTATGCTGAGATTATCGGTGAGAGATGAAGAGTTTCTGATGATCGGAGACGATGTGAAGATTGTATTTTTGGGAAGCAGCGGCGGACAGACACGTATTATGATCGACGCCCCTAAGGATGTGAACATCGTACGAAGCAAGGCCATTGAAAAACGGATCCAGGATCCGGAGCTTCTGGCGACGATCCCGAAGTATTACAAGAATCCGGAAGGTACCGCCAAGAAGAAAAAATCCAACGTCGTGATCGTACAGAACAAATAACTTCAGATACTGTGGGACAAAAGCTTGCTAACAATGCGGAATCCTAGGACCGCAGTAACTATTAACCACACACCGCAGATAAACGGATGTATCTGCAACACTTTTTTACACATGGAGGTAAATTATTATGGTAGTACAACACAACTTAACAGCTATGAACTCTAACAGAATGTTAGGATTAACCACCACTTCTCAGGCAAAGTCCACCGAGAAACTGTCTTCCGGTTACAAGATCAACCGTGCAGCTGATGACGCAGCAGGCCTGTCCATCAGTGAGAAGATGAGAAAGCAGATCAGAGGTCTGACACAGGCTTCCGCAAATGCACAGGATGGTATCTCTACTGTACAGACCGCTGAAGGTGCTTTGAACGAAGTTCAGGATATGTTGCAGAGAATGAATGAACTGGCAGTAAAATCTTCTAACGGAACTAATTCCGAAGATGATAGAGAGTATATCCAGAATGAAATTGATCAGTTAACCACTGAAATTGATCGTGTTTCAACAACCACAAAATTTAATGAAACGTATCTTCTGCAGGGTGAAGGCCGCCAGCAGGCTAAGGCGAAGAATGAACTTACTACTATTTCTTTGACTGGCGCAGATGGTACAACTCCCGTGGATACAAAGATTAAAGCAAGCATTGCTGCTGGAAATACATATACTGCAGGAAAAGTTACAGTAGGTAGTGTTACAGCAGAAATTACTGGTGGAACAGCATCCATTGATCAGAGCAACATTAGTGGTGCATTGAAAAAGGTATTAGATGCTACAGATGCAGCAGCAGTTACGTTTGCGCATAAAGTAGATGGAGGTGTTGATAAATGGACTGTAGATAACGTAGATTATACTGCAGCACAGTTGAAGGAAATGGGATTAAATGCATCCGGCACCGATGACATTGAGATCACAAAAAAATTTACAGCATCATCTAACCTTCCTACCGGTGTATCAGTAGATGCAACCGGTGCTAAATTAGCTGGATTGTCCATTGGCACGGAACTTAATGTTACATTGAAGACAGATACCGCAGCCAACGGAAATGGCATGACTGTTGCAGCATATGATCCGACTTACGCACCTAAGGCATTATCATTTGACTTACAGGTAGGTGCAGATTCTTCCAAGGATAATAAGATTTCTGTTGAAATTGAATCCATGAGTGCATCTGGACTTGGTTTATTGGATGACACTGGTAGATTACTTGTTAACGGTAAAGATAGTAAAAATGCTGATGCAGCAATTAACACAATCGCAAATGCTATCCAGAAAGTATCCACCCAGCGTTCCGCTCTTGGTGCTGTCCAGAACAGACTTGAGCACACCATCAACAACCTGGACAACGTAGTTGAGAATACCACCAGCGCAGAGAGTCAGATCCGTGATACCGATATGGCTACTGAGATGGTTAAATACTCCAACAACAACATCCTGGCTCAGGCAGGTCAGGCTATGTTGGCTCAGTCTAACCAGTCCAACCAGGGTGTACTGTCTCTGTTACAGTAATCTTAACCACAGTTTGATCCAAAACATTATTAGAATTAGTTGTGTAAAAACTAACATAAAAAGGTTCCGCCGGAGGATTCCGGTGGAACCTTTTTGAGTGCAGACCAGTCAGAAACGAAAGCATTAAAAAAGCAACCGCCTCCACCAAAGGTACAAGTTGCTTTTTAGAACTATAAACTAAGGCGAACCGTTGCTGTACGGCAACACTCTTTTTGCGACTAAATATTATCACAACGGCAGATTTTCGTCAACCGTTTTTACTATGTCTTCTTTTGAGAGTTGTGCTTCTAATTCAGCAAGTTTCTGCTTCAGAATTTCATTGTCCTTGATTAAATCCTCATTCTCTTTGCTGAGCACTTCTTTTTGCTGCGTTAATGTATCAACTTCCGCACTTAATGTATCTACCATATATTTCACGGTATTGTCATCCATTACCTTTAATTCCTGTGAAAAGAATCCCATAACTTTCTCCATATCCAGACACGTTCGATAAAGTGTCTCATACATTGGCTTAAATTCCGGATATTCAGTAATAAGTTGCACAATAGTGGCTGGATCATCATTGCTGAAGAATGTAAGCCAAGCATCTAACTGAGTTTCTATATTTTTATTGTGCATACAGACACGAAAAATGTCAAGTGGGCAAGTGGGATAAGTATCCCTGCATACTTGCAATCATTCTGCAAATGCTATAGACTAAGAGTAATCTACATTGATCTGAAAACAGTAAAGGAGACCACTATGTGCACAGCAGCAACTTATAGATCGCAGGATTTTTATTTTGGCAGAACTTTTGATTATGAATTTAATTACGGAGAAGAAGTGGTGGTGACACCGCGTAATTACTCTTTTCAGTTACGGCATCAGAATGCATTGACTGAGCATTATGCCATGATCGGTATCGCTCATATGGTGGGGGATTATCCGCTGTATTATGATGCGGTCAATGAGAAGGGCCTGGGCATGGCAGGTCTTAATTTCGCGGGCAACGCCGTATATCGTAAGCCCCGGGAGGGCAGAGACAACATTGCACAGTTCGAGTTCATTCCCTGGATCCTGGGACAGTGTGCTACGGTGCAGGAAGCCCGGACGCTGTTAGCCCACATCAATCTGGTGGATACGCGGTTCAGCGAGCAGTTTCCGACATCACAGCTGCACTGGATACTGGCGGACAGGGACGAGGCGATCACGATAGAGGCAGTCGGGGAGGGACTGAACATTTATGACAATCCCGTAGGGGTATTGACGAACAATCCTCCCTTTGACAAGCAGCTGTTTCGGCTGAATGACTACAGTTATCTGTCTCCGGATCAGCCGGTGAACCGTTTCTCAGAGCAGCTTCAGCTGCAGCCGTACAGCCGTGGCATGGGAGCCATGGGGCTGCCCGGCGATCTGTCCTCTGCCTCCCGTTTTGTCCGGGTGGCTTTTACGAAAATGAATTCTGTATCGGGAACCTCGGAGTCTGAAAGCGTCAGTCAGTTTTTCCATATCTTAGGAAGCGTGGCTCAGACGAGAGGATGCTGCCGTCTGGAAAACGGTAAGTATGAGATCACTATTTATACTTCCTGCTGTAATGCAGACAGGGGGATTTATTATTACACTACCTATGAGAACCACCAGATCACAGCCGTAGATATGTACCGGGAGAACCTGGATGGGGAGATTCCCGTGCATTATCCCCTGGTGCAGGGAGAGCATATCTTACTGCAGAATGCGGCAGATACAACGGAGGAAAAACTGTAAATGGATGTAGAACAGAGAGAACATGTAGTGTCCGGCTTCGCCTTCTATTCCGAGAAGGATGCCAGACTTGCGGAGCAGGAACGGCAGAAGATCGCCTATCTGGATAAGCGCATTGATCATACGGATATTCAGTCGGTTCTTGCCATTTATAAAAAAGCACTGGAAGACCGGGTGTTCCGCACCCCGGTAGGACTGGAGTACCTCAGGGAGCTGCAGGGAGAGCTGCGCGCCCGGGAAGAAGAACTGGGGGAGGAAGTGCCTCCGATCCCTCTGTGGACGAACTTTGCCGATGTCAGGACGAAGACGTCCCCTGCCAGAAGACGGATCCAGCCGATGCCGGAAGACGGGGGCAAAAAGGCGGGTCTTTGCCTGTCAGTGATCATGAACATCGTGATGATTGTGGCAATCATTGCCATGTTTGTGATCACATTGAATTCCGACCAACCCAATATCCTGAATTACGAGCGGAATCTTCAGAATAAATACGCATCCTGGGAACAGGAGCTGACCCAGAGAGAGCAGACGGTTAGGGAAAAAGAGAGAGAGCTACATATAGAAAATACAGGGAATACAGGAAATACGGAGACCGAAGTTTCACAGAATTGACATATTTCTGCGCTATACTATGTCTACAACAGAAAGGTGAGGGTATGTATGGACAGACTGAAAATACTGGTAGTAGATGATGAGAGCAGGATGCGTAAGCTGGTCCGGGATTTCCTGGTGAAGAGTAATTTTGAGGTGCTGGAGGCCGGAGACGGCGAGGAGGCACTGGATATTTTTTATAAGGATAAGGATATTGCACTGATCATTCTGGATGTCATGATGCCAAAAATGGATGGTTGGCAGGTATGCCGGGAGATCCGTGTGAACTCCCAAGTTCCTATTATTATGCTGACAGCCCGCGGAGATGAGAGAGACGAGCTGCAGGGTTTTCAGCTGGGAGTGGACGAGTATATTTCCAAACCCTTCAGCCCCAAGATCCTGGTGGCGCGGGTGGAAGCGATCCTACGCAGGACGAACCAGTTAGGGCAGGACGAAGCACTGACCTGCGGCGGGATCACTGTGGATAAGACAGCACACCGCGTGATCATAGACGGCAAAGATGTGGACTTAAGCTATAAAGAATTCGAACTTCTGACCTATTTTATGGAAAATAAGGGAATTGCCCTGTCCAGAGAGAAGATACTGAACAACGTATGGAACTATGATTACTTCGGGGATGCCCGTACCATTGATACCCATGTGAAGAAGCTGCGCAGCAAGCTGGGTGAGGAAGGCAATCTCATCAAGACCATATGGGGAATGGGGTACAAAATGGATGAAACAGCAGAATAAACAGCAGAAGAAAAAAGTGCATTCCATCAGGGGACAGTTCGCCTGGATATTTATCGGGCTGATGATCGGGACGATCCTTTTGTGCCTGCTGCTGAATTACATGTTTTTAGGCAGAGTCTATATGCAGAGTAAGCTGGATGTCATTCACGATGCTTATGAGACGATCAAGCAGGCGGCGGAGAGTGACAGCTATGGATCGGAAGAATTCGCACATGAGCTGGATGATGTGTGCAGAAGCTATAACATGACAGTATGTGTCATGGACGTGAATTCCAACATGAAATATGTATCCATCAACGGCGGCGAGAGACTGGAGAACCGTCTGATCGGCTATGTGTTCGGCTTCGGAACGTTTCCGGATAATGAGCGGGTCATCGAGAACGGTGATGACTATGTGATCCAGAGAACCGGGCAGGAGAATAAGGAATATTTAGAGATCTACGGAAGGTTGAACACCGGAATTTCTTTTATCATGCAGACACCGCTCTCCAGTATTCAGGAGAGTGCCAGGATCGCCAATCGGTTTTATATGATGATCGGCTGCCTGGGAGCACTGGCGGGTGGTATTATTATCTGGTTTGTCTCCAGACGTGTGACGAAGCCGATCCTGGAGCTGAACGATATCTCACAGCGGATGGTACAGCTGGATTTTGAAGCAAAATATCAGGGCAGGGCTCACAATGAGATCGATCTGCTGGGAGAGAACATTAATAAACTGTCTGATTCCCTGGAACAGACGATTTCGGAACTGAAGACTGCGAATAATGAGCTGCAGCGGGATGTGGAGAAAAAGGAAGCTGTCGATGAAATGCGTAAGGAGTTCCTGGCGAATGTCTCCCATGAACTGAAGACACCCATCGCTCTGATCCAGGGCTATGCGGAAGGACTGCAGGAGGGTGTCAATGACGATCCCGAGAGCAGACAGTTCTACTGTGATGTCATCGTGGATGAAGCGGCGAAGATGAACAACATGGTGAAAAAGCTTCTGACGCTGAACCAGCTGGAATTCGGCAACGATGTTGTGACTATGGAGCGTTTCGAAATTACGGCACTGGTGAAGAATTATATCCAGTCGGCGGCAATTCTGACCAAACAGAACGATATCACGGTGCGGATGGAAGAGTATCCTCCCATCTATGCCTGGGCGGATGAATTTAAAATAGAAGAAGTATTTATGAACTTTTTCTCCAACGCGGTGAATCACTGCGAAGGTGAGAAGATCATCGATGTCAAAATGGAACAGAAGGATGGCAGGGTGCGCGTATCGGTATTCAATACCGGCAAACCGATCCCGGAGGATTCCATCGGCCACATCTGGGAAAAATTCTATAAAGTAGATAAAGCCAGAACCAGAGAATACGGCGGTAGCGGTGTGGGACTGTCCATCGTGAAGGCAATCATGGATTCCATGAACCAGCCTTACGGTGTGATCAATTATACCAACGGTGTGGAATTCTGGTTTGAATTAGAGACAAAATAATGATTTTAAAAGGATATATTTTTATATGAGGGAAGAACAGATGCAGGAGGCACCGGTAAAGGTGCTGTTAGTCGGTGTGGACATCGGGGAAGAAGCGGATTTTGAATATTCCATGGAAGAACTGGCAAGTCTGGCAGAAGCCGCGGAGAAGGAAGTCGTGGGTCAGATCGTACAACGGCTGGATCATGTGAACAAAGCATTGTATATCGGAACGGGCAAGGTGGATGATGTACGCAGACTGGCGGAGGAGAGAGGCGCGCAGGAGGTCGTATTTGACAATTCCCTGACACCTTCGCAGGTACGTAACCTGGGCAAGGAGCTGGAGCTTACCGTTATTGATCGTACGAATCTGATCCTTGACATATTTGCCATACGTGCACAGACCAGAGAAGCCAAACTGCAGGTGGAGACAGCGAGATTGCAATACATGCTTCCGAGACTGGTGGGCATGTACGATGCACTGAGCCGTCAGGGCGGCGCCAGCGGCAGCATGAGTAACAAGGGTACCGGTGAGAAGAAGCTGGAGCTGGACAGACGTAAGATCGAACACCGGATCACGGAACTGAAAAAGGAACTGGAGGATGTCAGCAGGACCCGGGATGTGCAGCGTAGGAAAAGACAGCAGTCCCGGACTCCGCAGGTGGCGCTGGTGGGATATACCAATGCGGGAAAGTCTACGATCCTGAACCGCATGGTGGAACAGTTCGGAGAACTTCCGGAGAAGACGGTCATGGAAAAAGATATGCTGTTCGCCACATTGGAGACCAGCGTCCGTAGCATAGACACAGGGCATAATAAGCCGTTTTTCCTGACGGATACGGTTGGATTCATTCATAAGCTGCCTCACGGTCTGGTAAAGGCATTCCGTTCGACCCTGGAAGAAGTAAAATACGCAGATCTGCTGGTCCAGGTGGTGGATTTTTCCGATGAAAATTACAGACAGCAGATGCAGGTCACTGCCGATACTCTGAAGGAACTGGGAGCAGGTGACATTCCGCAGATTGTGGTGTATAATAAGGCAGACAAATGCGGCATGGAACCACTGCCGCAGAAGAGACAGGAGCACTGGTATCTCGCCGCAGGGCAGAATACCGGTATCCGTGAACTGGCAGAAGCCATTGAGCAGCAGGTCTATGCGGACAATGTGGATTGTACTTTCCTGATACCGTACAGCGCGGGGAATGTAGCTTCCTATCTTATGGAAGAGGCGCAGGTTTTTTCTACGGAGTACAGGGAAGACGGTATTTTGATCCATGCCGACTGTCACAGACAGGACATGGAGAGATACAAAACATACATGACGCAATAGATCATACAATGCGGGAGGATATTATATGGAACAGAATACACAGCAGGACAGAGCAAAGCTTTTGGAGCAGCAGGCAAGGGAATACCTGATGCAGTCCAAGGACCCGATCTTTACACAGTATGTACAGCAGCTGATCCCGAGAATACAGAAACAGCCCCAGTATGTGGAGCAGTTACAGGCGGAGCTGGATAAAAGCGTGGAATACTGGCATCAGAGACAGCAACTGAATGCGGCAAGAGCAGAAAGTGCTGCCGCAGGGCAGATACAGGAGTCCGTACAGCCTTCTACACAGGAGCCCATGCAGAAACAGCCGGCAGGACAGTTCACTGGGCAACCGGCAGAACAGGTTACTGCACAATCGTCAGGGCAGTTCTCCGCACAGCCGGCAGCAGAGACTGTAGTACAGGGGACGAAGAAAAAGCAGAATGCGGAATATCTCATTGGAACCATAGCTCTGTCGGTGGTGGGAGGCGTATTTATCCTGACAGCCCTGGTGCTGATGGGAATGTATTTCATGAACGGATGGATCAAGGGAATCTCTCTCTATGTGGTATCCCTGGGCGTAGTGTTGCTGGCAGAGCTGTTGATCCGGAGAAAATTACCGAAGCTAGCACAGATATTTTCGGCGATCGGCATGGCGGCTTTGTACCTGTCCACCATGATCAATACGCTGTCCTTACATAATTTCGGGATGTTTCCCGCAGCATTGATCATTGGTGTGATCACCGTAGGCACGGTATTGTTGAGCCGGAAACGGGATTCGCTGATCCACAGACTGCTGGGAATTGCTTCCTGCTGGCTCTGTGCTTACCCACTATCCATGTCCTCCGGGTTATCGATGGCGGAGGTCCTGATGGTAATGGGATTGATCCTGATCCTGAGTATATTGTGCGCCTGTGTACCGGTGCACAGATTCCATACGGCATCACAGCTGATCCTGCTTGCCAGTACCACAATGCTGTTCCCGACGGCTGTAGGCTGTATTGTGTGGACACAGGGCATGTCGGTTGGTGTTGCGGTTGTAGCTTATAGTGTGTTTTTCCTGATAGCACATCTGGTACTTGTCGTACAGAGCCGTTATGCGCAAATAGAAAAGCAGACCGGACGTGTGGTGAAAAGTGGAGGATTGCTTGCTATTTACATTGCATTTATTCTGGTATCCGGAATTATGACGGGTGCCGGTATGGATGATTATTGGAGAGCAGCAGAGACGGATGGATATATTGGCATTTTTGCCCTGACCGGAATAGCATTTGTTATCACAATACTGACTGTGATTGCTATGCGGAAGGCGGAAAAGGGATGGCAGAAATGGCTTCCCTGCTATTTCTTCAGTTTCGTGACTTTCTGTGGATTTTCAGTAATAGAGAATGATTGGGGGATCGTGATCTGTGCTACGGTATTGCTGATAGCAGTAAAAGTACTGTCACGCCTGGCAAAAGGGGGCCTTGCGGCACTGGATGCCATCATTACTACGGTATATTGTATCCTGCTTCTGATGAACGGGAAGGAGATCCCCTATGCTTATGTGCTTTTGGCAGGAACGATCCTCAGTATGTTCCTTGTGCATGAATGGAGTACCTACCAGGAGATCGTGCTGACTTTTTCACTGGCATTTTTTGCTCTGTCGCATTTGATGCCTATGATAAAACTGCCGGCATTTTCCGGAATTCTCTTCGTGAGCATTCTGCTGTTCAATAATGTGAATTGTATGCGGGACAAGGGAATCCTCGTATTTAATGTATCCGTCCTGATCGGACAGATCGGAGCACTGATCGCTCTGGCAAATCCGATCTATCGGAATTCCTACATTACTTATTTATGTATGTTTGTTTTTGTACTGGCTTATCTGGTGCTGACCCTGCAGGAAAAATATTATAAGAATTTTAAACACAGAGAATTGATCATCGTGATATTCCTGACCTATATGGCACTGATCGTCAAGACGAATATCCCTGTGATCAACAGCATTCTGATCATGCTGATCGCACTGGTAAGCGTGACTGCAGGTTTCGTGAAAAAGGATAAGCCCGTCAGAATCTATGGTTTAGTGCTTTCTTTGTGTACTTGTGGTAAAATAGCTTTATATGATTACTGGGGCGCACCGATCCTGCAGAAGACCATACTTTTCTTCGTGGTAGGCGTAATTGCTCTTGTAATCGCCGGAATCTATATTATACTGGAAAAGAAATGCAATGAGTGATGCAACGGACAGGAAGGAAGAAAAGGAATAAAATTATGACAGGACGTAATAAAAACATGGTGTGCGGAGCCTTATTATGTGCAATGATGTTATCCATGACAGCCTGCGGCAACGAGATCCCGGATCTGACGGAAGAGGAGGAGCTCGTTGTGCGCATCCTTATGCGGCAGGGAGACCTCCATATCAATGCGATGGTGGTGGAAGCGGACATACCCGTCAACCGGATGAGTGCCTTGCTTTTTGAATTGGAGATGAAGGGAGTGGTCAAGGCAATGGTGGGTGGTGTCTATCACTTGCTGACTTGAGCGCGGCAGGTCTCTTGCCTTATATGGACGGTTGCCCGTATTTCATGATGAA
>OOIG01002954.1_pt1 | contig 10808 bp, 10 predicted proteins | sample 1692091 | NCBI WGS metagenome assembly OOIG01 (sample SAMN06348188, study PRJEB24527) | human gut metagenome | biome: human gut; feature: ankylosing spondylitis patient; material: feces | host: Homo sapiens | place: China | collected 2015-10
TGCAGAAGGTGTGGAACTACGACTACTTCGGCGAGGACCGCACCGTGGACACCCATGTGAAGATGCTGCGCGGCCATCTGGGCAAATGCCGCAGCTACATTGCTACGGTATGGGGCATCGGCTATAAGTTCGACCCCGATGCCGCCCGTTGACTGAAGGAGCGTGCGGAGCATGCGGCGAACCACCAAAGCACGGCATACCCTTGGCATCCGCGGGCAGCTGATGTGGTTTTTATGCTTCATCTGCCTGTTTCTGCTGGGGTTATTCTGGCTGCTGTCCACCCAGCTGTTGGAGCCCTTGTACACCAAACACATCGAGACCCAGCTTACCAATCAGGCCGACAGCATCGTGGAGCGGCTGGACGATGCCATTGCCGAGGGCAAGGTGCTGTCCAGCTGGTCTTTTGGGCAGCTTGCGGTCAACAGTGATTTTTTTGATAAGCTCACGCTGGAACTGTACACCAAAGGCTCTTTGAACAGTTTCTGCGTGGATATCTCGGACACCACCCTGCACACCATTTATAAGATCGAGAACCAGTCCTTCTGCAACCTGCACGGCACCTATCTTTCAGACTCTGCCAACAACGATAAGATCATTGCCACTGCCCTTGCCATGCGCCGCAAGTGCCGCAGCGTGGGCAGCTTTGTGCAGACGCTCAACCCGCCCCGGCTCTCCGGCTCGGCGCAGCTATTGGTAGGGCGCATTACCGCCGACGGCAGCTATACCGTGCTGGTGACCACCAGCCTTGTGCACGTTACCGAGGCCGGCAAGGTGCTCAGCACCCTGCTGCCGCTGGCGGCGGCGCTGATCTTCGGCTTTGCCATGTCGGCGGCGTGGCTGTTCAGCGAGTGGTTCACAAAGCCGCTGCGCCAGCTTTCCAGCGCCGCGCGGCAGATGGCGCTGGGCAACTACGCCGTGCAGGTGGACAACCGCCGCAACGACGAGCTGGGCGACCTTGCCCGGGACTTTAACCACATGGCCGAGGAGGTGCAGCACGCGGTGCAGATGCAGCGCGATCTGCTGGCCAACGTCTCCCACGACCTGCGCACCCCGCTGACCCTCATCAAGGGCTACGCCGAGACGGTGCGCGATCTGACCGGCGACGATAAGGCCCACCGGGACGAGCAGATGAACATCATCGTGGACGAGGCCGACCGCCTGACCGCGCTGGTCTCCAGCGTGATGGAGCTGAGCAAAGTGACCAGCGGCACCTACAAGTGCGAACGGGTGCACTTTGACATGGGGCAGCTGTGCGACGAGGTGAGCGAGCGCTACGACGCCATCTGCGCCCAGAACGGCTGGCAGCTGCAGCTGGAACTGCCGGAGGAGGAGCTGCCGGTCTACGCCGACCCGGACATGATGCAGCGCGCGCTGCACAATTTGCTGGGCAACGCCATGCACCACATCGGCCAGGACGGCATTTTTATCCTGCGCGCCTTCCGCTGCTCTGAGGGCGTGCGGGTAGAGGTGGAGGATCACGGCCCGGGCATTGCCGCCGCCGACCTGCCCTATATCTTTGACCGGTACTACCGCTCCCGCTCGGACGCGGGCAAGCAGGGCACCGGTCTGGGGCTTTCCATCACCAAGGCCATCTTCCAGCAGCACAGCTTCCGCTTTGGCGTACAAAGCACCGTAGGCAAGGGCACCACCTTCTGGTTCGTCATGAGCGATCTGCCCTATGTGGACGATTTTGAGGGCAAGTGAGCACCCCCTGTGATACAGAAAAAGCACCGGCAATTTTCCAGATCTTCCAATCGGGAAACTGCCGGTGCTTTTATTATGTTCCGCTCTCTGCCGTATGGTAAATGCCAAAGGTGTTGTCCGGGGCGGGCATCTCCACCCGGGAGGCACGGTCGTTCACCGCCCACATCATCGCGCCCATAGCGCCAAGCACCACCAGAATGATGAGCCATTTTACTACATTTGGTAATTTTTTCATTCCGTTATCCTTTCCGTAGTCTCCATGCGGCACTTCTGCCGGGCAGTACGCAGCAGCGCAGCGGCCTCGGCAGCCGAAAGCGCCTGCACCCACCCGGGGCGCTCCCCTGCGCCCGCGCCGGTGCTGCCTGCCTCGGCAAAGCCGGCCAGCGCCGTGTCGGTGCGGTCGTTCCAGCCGGCAAAACCCTCCGGCGCAATGTGCGCCCCAAGGCGGCAGTCCAGCACCGCCGTCTTGCCGGTAGGCCGCCACGGTCTGCCCAGATACACGCTGCCCGCCGGGCAGTCCGAGACAAAATCGCAGTCCCAGAACACAAAGCCCAGCCCCTGTGCCGCACCGGAAGGCGCGGTGACCCAGCTGTGCGCAAGGCCGTTGTCCACCGTGCGCAGGGTGCAGTGCTCAAACAGGGCGTCTGCCCCGCCAAAGATAAAATCAATGTCCCCGGCGATCTCGCAGGCGTGGTAATACTGCGCGCTTGTCCGGCGGGGTGCCAGCCCGCGCGGGCCCAGAAAGCCGTCCTTCTCCCGCTCTTTCTCCGGCAGAGGGGCGCAGAACAAAGTATCCTGATTGCCCAGCAGCCGCACACGGTCAAACGCCGCCCGGGCGCTGTCCACATAGGCTGCGATGGCCTGCCCCGCCTTTGCGCCGGGGCCTGCGTCGTTCTCGATGGTCATATCCTCCACCCGCAGCTTTTCGCCGCTGAAAAAGGCGGTATAGCTGCGGAAGGTGTGGGCGGGCCGTCCGTCCGGGTGCGGCAGCTTGCCGCCATCGTTCCATACCAGCCGGGTGGCATCCATGCCCGCGCCCGCAAGGGTGATATCCTTTTTCTCACAAACCAGCTTTTCCCGGTAAATACCCGGCGCGATGCGGATGACCGCAGGGCAGTCGTAGGGCACCGCCAGCACCGCCTCGGAAATGGTGGTAAACTGTCCGCTGCCGTCGGGTGCAACGTTGATGGTAAGCATAAGCCGCCTCCTGCGCCCGGCACTGCCGGGCAAAAAAATATGCTTCCAGTATACCCCTCCTTCCTGAAAATTGCAACGGAACCTCTGCCGCCGTTATCCGCTCTTTTCCAGCCGAAGCACGGCGGCGGTGATATCGTCCGGGCGGCCGGTCTTTTGTGCGCGGATGCGGGCGGTCTGCACCAGCGTTTCGGCCAGCTTTTCCGGCGCGTCTCCCGCCGCCGCCGAAAGCTCCACCTGTTTTGCCACCCAGCCCGCGCCATCCACCAGTAAGCCGTCCGATACCAGCACCGCGTAGTCCCCGGCGGTCAGGTGCACCACCCGGCTCTGCCCGTTCACCCCGCCCAGCACCCCCATGGGCAGGGTAGCTTCGCCCACAGCCCGCACCCGCCCGCCGTGCACCAGAAACCCCGGGGCGGCTCCGGCCTTGAACAGCCGCGCCGTGCCGGTGTATAAGTCCACGCTGATGAGGTCTAGCGTTGCGCCGCTCTCGTCCTCGCTTTTCAGCGCCAACGCCACGTTCACCAGCCGCGCCGCCAGCTCGGCGGTAAAGCCCGCCTTGAGCAGCCGGGCGGTCAGCTCTGCCGCCAGATTGCCGTCCACCGCCGCCGGGCGTCCGGTACCCATGCCGTCACATAGGATCATCTGCGCCGCCGTAGGGCTGCAAAACTGCTGCACCGCATCGCCGGATACCTCACCCCGGGCGGCAGCGCTTGCCGCCCCGAACACCGCCCGCAGCGCCGGTCTTTCGCTGAACAGCAGGGTGGTCATGCCCTTGCAGGAGAGCACCTGCGGCACCTCCAGCGTGCGGCGGCAGATATGCCCCACCTCCCCCGCCAGCGCCGCCAGCTCCTGCGGGGTGAACCGGGTGCGCGGCAGGGTGACGGCGGCATGGGTGCGGCCAAGGTCGTCCAGCGTGACGGCGCACTCTTGCGGCGGCGCACCCAGCCCGGTAAAGAACTCCGCCACCCGGCTGGATTTATAGGGCTCCGGGTCGCCGGGACGTCCCAGCTGCTCGCTGAGCACCCCAAGTGCTTCGGCTACGGCGCTGTACTGCTCGGTCAGGGCGGTGCGCATGGCCTCGGAATGGATGCGCGCTTCCTTGCGGCTGCGGTACAGCGCAAAGCTGCGCCCCGCCGCCGCGCACAGCGCCGCCGGGTGGATGCAGCGGGACAATTCCCCGGGCAACTGCGCCGCTTCCACGCTTCCATTCTGTTCCAGCAGCGGACGCAGCGCTTCCATGCCCGCCATGGTGGCGGTATATTCCTGCTTCCAGCAGGTCTCCCGCCGCCCGCAGTTAAAACAAAGAGTATCATGTACATTGTCTATGACCCAGCGGAAACCTTCCCGCCGCCGGGGCAAGCCCTCGTAGACCGCGTTCACCGTCTCCGCCAGTGAGGAAAGGCTCTGCGCCACGGCTTCCAGCCGGGTGGATGCCGCCGCACTGCGGGCTGGCGCGGGGGCGTTCTCCCCGCTCTGCGGGGTGTCTGCCGCCGGGGCAAGCCAGCCGCCGGGCAGCAGACAGACCACCGCCATGCCGCCGCAGGCGCTGAACAGCAGCCCAAAGGCGTTTCCGGGCGGCTGCACGCAGAGTACCCCGGATACGCAGCCGCCCGCGTAGGCGGCAAGGGTCTCCACCCGCCGCCCGGGTGCCAGCACCACCGCCGCTGCAGTGGCACAGCCAAGCCCCGCTGCCGCCGGGGCAAGGGCAGGGTCTGCGGCGCAAAGGGCTGCCCCCAGCACCGCACTGCCGCTCAGGGCGGCAAACTTCTGTGCCCGGCAGCACAGCGCCAGCTCTGCGGCGGCACACGCCAATATCCCGGGCGAAAACCACCCCCACCGCACACTGCCCAGCGCCGCCGCCACGGCTGCGCCCACCAGCAGCGTGCCCATGCCCGGGCGCTCCGGGGCAAATTTGCGCAGCCCGAAGCCGATTGCCGCCGCAAGCAGGGCGTCTGCCGCACTGTACAGTAAAAGGTCTGCCCCGCCGCTGCTGCCCAGCGCAAAGCACAGCGCCATGCCGGTCAATGTGCTGCAGCCCGCCAGCGCGGCGGGCATAAACTTTTGCGGCAGCAGCCAGCGGGCTGCCACGGCAGCGCCCAGCGCACACAGCTGACACAGACTGCGCAGCGAGAGCGCACCCAGCCCGTGCAGCAACAGCCCCAGCGCCGCCCCTGCTGCGCAGGGCGCAAAGCAGTCCTCTGCCAGCCCAAGGGTCAGCCCCAGCCCAAAGGGCATCAGCGCCCCGTACAGCACTGCCCAGCCGCCGGCAAAGCCGATGCCCACCGCTGCCAGCCGCCGCGCCGCCGGGCGCAGCATCGCCCGTGCTGCCAAAGGCGAAGGCTGCAAGCACCGCCCGTCCGAAGATAAAACGCCCATCCGCTCTGTCATAATAAACCCCCGCTTTCCGGCGGGGAATTTTGTTCTGTTCCCCGCACTGTCTGCATATACTGTAACGCGGGGCAGCGGCGCTTTTTGGCGCGGTGCATAGAACCGCCCCAAACCCGCCCAAAGACGCAAAAAAGCCCTGCGGCCGTCATTTTGCCGCAGGGCTTTGGGGGTATTTTCAACTGTTCAGCAGAAATAGCGGATCTCGCCAAAAAAGGCTGTCCATTTTTCGATTACTTCCCCGCTGCGTGCTTCAATAACTGCCATAATGTTGCGCAGTACCCGGGGCGGGATCTGAGAGTTATTATTGCACAGATAGCAGCCACCCGCCTTGGTGATCCAGATCTTGGTGGCGTTGCTGTTGGGTGCCCCCTGTGCAACGTGCACATGGATCGGCTCCAGTGGTTCGTTCTCATTGGCCCAGAAATAGACCCAGTAGGAACCAACCTTAAAAACCTGCGGCATTTTCCACGCCTCCTTCTTGGGAGAACCGCAAGATCAGATGTGCGGTGGACTCCACGATTTTCTGATACCGCGTGATCTCCTCCGGCGTAAAGCCGTGCACCTCCTGCCAGTCATAGCCCGGCAGCCAGCACACTGCTGAGTGGAAACAATCTTCTGCATCCGGTTTTTCAAGGTATACCTTCACTCGGCCATCGGGCTTCATCTCGGAATGCACGATCTCGGTATCGTCATCCAATGTCATAAACGGGTACATCATAGGTTCCACCTCCCAGATCACTGTACTTATATCACTCAGCCGTTCAGCTTTGCAATGGCATCCTGCACGCGCTGCAGGGTCTTTTCGCGGCCCATCATGCAGGCAAGGTCGGTGCCGCCGCCGGGGGTGCGCTGCTTGCCGGACAGGGCAATGCCCAGCGGGTAGAGCAGCCAGCCGTTCTTTTTGCCCAGCTCCTCTGCCTTCGCCTTGCAGGCATCAAACACGGCATCGCGGTTTGCAAAATCCAGCGCCTCGTCGCTCAGCACCGGCAGCAAGGCTTCCAGTGCTTCCTTGGCCGTTTCCGGGGTGGTCTTTTGCTTTTTGTTGGCATACAGGCTCACATCGTAGTCCGGCATGGCGTCAAAGAAATCCAGCTGCTCGGGGATCTCGCCCAGCACCTCGCACCGGGGCTGCAGGTTTGCGCACAGCAGCTTTTTGTCGATGGCGCTGTGCACGGCGCTGTCGATCCACGGCTCGGCCTTCTTCTGGAACTCCTCGGGGCTGAGGCGGCGGATATACTCCGCATTGATGGCGCGCAGCTTGAGGGGGTCGAAAATGGCGGGGGACTTGGAGATACCCTCTGGCGACCAGATTTTGACCAGCTCCGGCAGAGAGAAGATCTCCTGCTCGGCGTACTCGCCGCGGGGGCTCCAGCCCAGCAGGCAGATATAGTTCAGCACGGCCTCGGTCAGGTAGCCCTTTGCCACCAGATCCTGATAGCTTGCATCGCCATTGCGCTTGGACAGCTTGTTCTGCGCGTCCTTCATCACCGGCGGGCAGTGGATATAGGTGGGGATGTCCCAGCCAAAGGCCTGATACAGCAGGTTATACTTGGGGGTGGAGGACAGGTACTCGCTGCCGCGGATGACATGGGTAATGCCCATCAGGTGGTCGTCCACAACGTTGGCAAAATTGTAGGTGGGCATCCCGTCGGTCTTGATGAGGATCTGGTCGTCCATCTCGCTGTTGTTCACCTCGATGTGGCCGTACACCACATCGTCAAAGCCGGTCACGCCCTCACGGGGGATCTTCTGGCGGATGACGTAAGGCTCGCCTGCGGCAAGGCGCTTTTCCACTTCCTCCTTGGGCAGCTCTCGGCAGCAGCCGTCGTAGTGGGTCATCTCACCGGCAGCGCGCTGCTCGGCGTGCAGAGCCTCCAGCCGCTCCTCGGTGCAGAAGCAGTAATAGGCTTTGCCCTCTGCCACCAGCTGCTCGGCATACTGCTTGAACATTCCCATGCGCTCGCTCTGCACATAGGGGCCCACAGGGCCGCCGATATCCGGGCCCTCGTCCCACAGAAGGCCGGTCTCCCGCAGGGTGTTGTAGATGACATCCACAGCGCCCTCCACATAGCGGCCCTGATCGGTGTCCTCGATGCGCAGGATGAAGGTGCCATCCTCGTGCTTGGCCATCAGGTAGGTGTACAGGGCAGTACGCAGGTTGCCAACGTGCATATAACCCGTGGGCGAGGGTGCAAAACGGGTGCGGACTTTATTGCTCGGCATAGAAAAACGCTCCTTTATTCTCATGCAAAAAATTTGCGGATAGCTATGTTTTATTGTACTTATTCTGCGCAGATTTGTCAATGCGGGATAATACCATGCACCCATGCAAAAAGGGGCTGCTGCATCAAACGATGTGCAGCAGCCCTTTTGCGTAATATTATTCTCCGTCCTTCGGGTCATCCAGATGCTCGCGCCGTTTGCGTGTCAATGCGGCGCACAGCTGCAGCAATGCAAAGCACAGGATGCCGGTAAAAACACCGGCAAAAACAGCACCGACCCAGTATCCATAGGAAAAACCGCAGATCAGCGTAACCGCCACCGCAGCCACCAGAGAATACACGGCATTGGCCGGGGCCTTATCCGAAAGGTGGCGATCCCACAGACCATTGCGCAGACACGCGACAACCATATAGATACAGCCGATCATGAATACGACCCACTCTCCGGCAGCCTTGTCCGCAGCCCCGAACACCGTCTGCACGATCCACGCCGCCAGAAGGCTGCCCCACAGCAGCCAGAAGCCATGGCTTTCAATTTTGCGCATGGTCTGCTCCTGCATCTCGTCCAACTGGTTTTTCTTGCTGTATAGTGAAAATTTCATAACTCATTCCTCCCAGAACAGTTCATCCAATGTCTTATCCAGAATTTTACAGATACTGCGGCAAAGGTTGATGGTGGGGTTGTACTCCCCTTTTTCAATGGCGTTGATGGTCTGGCGCGAAACGCCTGCCGCTTCGGCAAGCGCGCCTTGCGTCATATCCTTTTCCGCACGGGCGGCCTTTAATTTCAGGTTCTTCGGCATTGATACGCTCCTTTCCTGCCGGGTCGGCATTTGTTTTATCCTCTGGACATATAGTAGCATTTACTATTCTAAATGTCAAGTATATATTACAAAAAGTTTTTATGAGCAGACAAAAAGCACCCCAGCTGTTTCCAGCCGGGGTGCTTTGCGGTTATGATTATTTCAGCACGACTTCGCCGTTTTCACCAGCATCCACCACAAGGGTGCCGCCGGATGCCAGCGTGCCGTCGATCAGGCGCTCGGCGGCGGGGTCCTCCACCGCCTTGCGGATGGTGCGGCGCAGGTCGCGCGCGCCGAAGCGCCCGCCCTGACTCTTTTGCACCAGCGCCTTGAGCGCTGCCGGGGTGTAGCTGTAAGCGATACCCTTGGCTTCCATGCCGGGCTTGTACTCGTCCAGCATCAGGGCGGCGATGCCCTGCAGGGTCTGTTCGGTCAGGGGCTTGAAGGCGATGACTTCATCCACGCGGCCAAGGAACTCCGGGCGCAGGAACTGCGCCAGTGCCTTGCGGGTCTTTTCCTCGCTGCGCTGGGCGTCGCTCTTGTTGAAGCCAAGGCTGCCCGCGCTCTGGTCGCTGCTGCCGGCGTTGGAGGTCATGCAGATGACCGTGTTGGAGAAATCCACCGTGCGTCCCTGCGCATCGTTGATCTTGCCCTCGTCCAGAATCTGCAGCAGAATGTTCATCACGTCCGGGTGCGCCTTTTCGATCTCGTCAAACAGCACCACACTGTACGGGCGGCGGCGCACCTTCTCGGTCAGCTGACCGGCTTCCTCGTAGCCCACATAGCCCGGAGGAGAACCGATCATGCGGGACACCGCGTATTTTTCCATGTACTCGCTCATGTCCAGACGGATGAGCGGGTCGGGACCATCGAACAGTTGTTCTGCCAGCTGCTTGACCAGCTCGGTCTTGCCCACGCCAGTGGGGCCCACAAAGATGAAGCTTGCGGGACGGCGGCGGCCGGAAAGGTCGGCGCGGCTGCGCTTGATGGCCTGCGCCACCAGATGCACGGCTTCGTCCTGACCGATGACCTTCTGCTTGAGGGCATTTTCCAGCCCTGCCAGCTTGACGAACTCGGTCTCACGGATCTTTACCGCCGGGATGCCCGTCCACAGCTCGATGACCTTTGCCACATCGTCCATGGTCACCTGAATTTCGCTGGCAGCGGCCTGCTTTGCAGGCAGTTCGGATTCCAGTTTGGCGATGCGGGTCTTGCGCTCGGCTACGCGCTCGTAGTCGATGGCTTCGTTCACATCTGCGCTTTCCATCTCGGCTTCTTCCTGCTTCAGGGCGTCCAGCTCCTTCTGCATGCCCAGATACTCGGAGATGACCGGGTGGGCCAGATTGCAGCAGGCGCAGGCTTCGTCCAGCAGGTCGATGGCCTTATCCGGCAGAAAACGGTCGGTGATATACCGCTCGGACAGCACCACCGCCCGCCGCAGAACCTCGTCCGGAATCGTGACGGCGTGGAATTCCTCGTAGTAATGCTTGATGCCCTGCAGCATTTCCATCGACTCGTCCACCGACGGCTCGTTCACCGTGACAGGCTGGAAGCGGCGCTCCAGAGCGGAATCCTTTTCGATATACTTGCGGTATTCGTTCAGCGTGGTTGCGCCGATGACCTGCACTTCGCCGCGCGACAGCGCGGGCTTGAGGATGTTCGCCGCATTGACGCTTCCCTCCGCACCCGAAGCAGGCCTTGCAGGGCTCAAGAGCCTTGCCATGCAACTGCACGAGATCCGTTTCAATGCCTTCCGCCTCCAGCTCCGCAAAAACCGCCTTGATGAGAAGAGAAGTATTCCCATCCTTGCGGGCGCTTCCATTGATGCCGATGACTTTCATCGTTCGCCTCGCAGTCTGAAATCACGCGCGTTCCAGCAGGGCCACCGCCTCCACATGCGGCGTCTGTGGGAACAAGTCCACAGGCCGGGCGGCTTTCAGGCGGAAAGCCGGAGCCAGACGGGCCACGTCGCGGGCCAGCGTCGCGGGGTTGCACGAAACGTATATAAGCCGCAGCGGGGCCGCCTCGGCAAGCTGCTGCGCAACCTTGGCATCAATCCCGGCACGCGGCGGATCGACCACCACCACATCCGGCTTGGGGCCGAGCTTCACCAGACGCCCGAGCACGGACTTGGCGTCGCCCTGCTCCACCTTGTACGCCTTCCTGCCCAACGCCTTCGCATTGCCGCGGGCATAACGCACCGCGCCGGGCATTTCCTCAATGCCCACAACCCGCGCATTGCGCCCCATGTACAGCCCGATGGAACCCACGCCGCCGTACACGTCCCACAGGACAGGATCCGGCAGTTCCTCAAGCGCGGCAAACCGGGCGGCCTCCGCATACAGCAACTCGGCGGCGGGCGTATTCACCTGAAAAAAGGCGTTGTGCCCCATCTGCAACCGGACATCTCCGATCCGCTCCTCAAGCCGACCGTCCGCGTACAGAGCCCGCTCGCCGTAGGCCACATCGCTGGGAGCCAGACGTTCCGACAGCG
>OOIG01002961.1_pt1 | contig 10795 bp, 10 predicted proteins | sample 1692091 | NCBI WGS metagenome assembly OOIG01 (sample SAMN06348188, study PRJEB24527) | human gut metagenome | biome: human gut; feature: ankylosing spondylitis patient; material: feces | host: Homo sapiens | place: China | collected 2015-10
TATATATTCCATCTTGTTTTTCTTTTTTTAATTTTACACCATTTAACAGTAGTTTGATATCATCGTCTTCTAACTGTATTTTTTCTTTATCTTCAAACATCTCTTCAATTGTTATCACTTTTATATTTTGTCCTTCCTTTAATTGTTCTATTGTAATTGCTTGTTCAATAGTAAATTTTCCCACCTTGGTTCTTTTTAATTCTTTCATATATCCTACTGTTTGCATTTCTTCTGCTATATTTTCACACAATGTTCTTATATATGTACCTTTAGAACATCTTACTTTAAATTGCATTTGTTTTTCTTCTTTATTTACTTTTATTAATTCAATATCATATATTTCTATATTTCGTGGCTTTATTTCAACTTGTTGTCCTTTTCTTGCATACTCATATAATTTTTTTCCATTTACCTTAATTGCTGAATACATTGGTGGAACTTGTTGACTTTCACCAATAAAGCTTTTTAATATTTTTTCTATATTTTTAAATTGCAAGTATTGTTCTGGAACACACTTTTTTTCGACTTCTTCTCCTTCTTCATCAGCTGTTGTTGTTTTTGTTCCTAATTGTAATAATACCTCATACTCTTTGTCATGTTCTATTAAATATTTAGAAAGCTTTGTTCCTTTCCCCAATAAAATAGGAAGAACACCAGTAGCATTAGGGTCTAATGTACCAGTGTGTCCTACTTTCGTATTAAACATTTTTTTTATTTTGTATACTGCATCATGTGATGTATAACCTTTTTCCTTGTTTATTATAATAATTCCATCCATTTATTATTTCCTTATATATCTTTTTATTTGTGTTAATATTTTCTCTTTTACTTCTTCTATATTTCCTGTTATTGTTGCTCCTGCTGCTCTTGGATGGCCTCCACCTCCAAACATAATGCAAACATCTGAAACATTTATATATTGGTTTGACCTTAGAGATAGTCTCCATCCATCTTCAATTTCCCTTGCAAATACAGAAACTTCTACATCTTCCACATTTCTTCCTATTTCTACTATTCCTTCATGGTCTCCTGTTTTTGCATCAACACTTTGCGTATCTGCTTGTGTTATGTATGTAAATGCTACTTTTCCTTCTTCAAAAAATTCTAATCTATTTAAAGCAACTCTTGTTAGTTCAAAGCATGGTTTTGTTGTTGTTTGTAAAACTCGCTTATATATATCAGATACATTTACTCCTTTTTTTAAAAGTGATGCTGCAAATTCAAATGTTTCTGCTGTTACCCCTGAATATGCAAAGCCTCCTGTGTCTGTTATTATTCCTGTTATAATACATGTTGCTATGTCTTTTGATATTTCAAATCCAAAATATTCAAACATTACTATTAGTATTTGTGCACAAGCAGGTGCATCTGGATTAACATAGTTTAAATCTCCAAACATGGTATTTGTTCCATGATGATCTATTACTATTTTTGATTTTGCATTTTCAAAGTAACTTGCAAATCCATTTAATCTCCCTATAGTTGGGCAATCTAATGATATTGCTAAATCGTATTTTTGTACTTGACTTTCTTTTTTTATTTCCTTTGTACCTGGTAGAAATTCAAATATTTTTGAATATTCTGGTATAATAACATCTGGATTTTTTCCATATGCTTTTAATATATTGTACATTGCCAAACTACTTCCAATAGCATCTCCATCTGGATTTTCATGAGTTAATATTACTATTGAGTTAGCTTTGTTAATTTCCTCTAAAATTTTATCTAATGTCATATGTATAAAGAATAAAGCTGTTAAACTTTATTCTTCGTTCACCCCGCTTCCTTCGTTTTTTAATTCTTTTAGAATTTTTTCTATTTTTTCACCATATTCTAATGAATCATCTATTTCGAAAATTAGCTCAGGCGTAATTCGTAAATTTATTGTTTTTGCAACTTGAGACCTTATAAATCCTGCTGATTCTTTTAGTCCTTCCATTGTTTTTTTAATGTTTTTTGAATTTAATATACTTACATATATTTTTGCATATTTTAAATCTGGTGTTATTTTTGCTTTTGTTACACTTATTAATCCAGTTACATTTGGATTTTTAAGTTCAAAACTAATTACATTACTAATTTCTTTTTTTAATTCTTCATTAATTCTACTAAGCCTATTTTCATTTTTCGGCATATTAGTTATCTCCCTTTCTAATACAAATAGCACATAATGTTATCTTTTAACTTCCTGCATAACATATACCTCTATTATGTCTCCTTCTTTTATATCATTATATTTTTCTATTTGAATACCACATTCATATCCTTTTGCTACTTCTTTTACATCATCTTTAAATCTTTTTAGTGACTCTAGCTTTCCGTCATGTAATACAATTCCCTCTCTTATTACTCTGACTCCTGCATGTCTTTCTATTTTTCCTTCTAATACATAACATCCTGCTATTGTTCCCACATTTGATACTTTAAACGTTTGTCTTACTTCTGCATTACCTATTACTTTTTCTTCATAAATAGGGTCAAGCATACCTTTCATAGCTGCTTCAACATCTTCAATTGCTTTATATATTACAGAATATTGTTTTATCTCTATCATATTTTTTTCTGCAACTTCTTTTGCTGTATGTCCTGGTCTTACATTAAATGCTATTATTATTGCACTTGCTGCTTTGGCAAGTTGTACATCTGATTCTGTTACAGCACCTGTAGAAGAATGTATTACTTTTACCTTTACCTCATCATTAGATAATTTTTCTAATGATTGTTTTAATGCTTCTGCTGTTCCTTGTACATCTGCCTTTACTATTAAATATAGTTGTTTTAAATTTTCATTTGCCATTTTTTCAAACACATTATTTAATGTAACTTTTGCATTTTCGTTTATTATATTTTCTCTTTCTTGACGTTTTCTTCTTTCTATTAAATGTTTTGCCATTTTTTCGTCTTTAACTTCATAGAAAGTCTCTCCTGCTTCTGGTACATTTGTTAATCCCATAATCTCAACCGGTGTAGAAGGTCCTGCTTTTTTAATTTTTTGTCCTTTATCATTTTTCATTGCTCTTATTCTTCCAATAGATGTTCCTACTACAATTGTGTCTCCCTCATCTAATGTTCCTCTTTGTACAAGCATAGAAGCGATTGGTCCCTTTGACTTATCAAGTCTTGCTTCTATAACAACACCTTTGGCTTGTTTATTAGGATTTGCTTTTAATTCTTTCATATCAGCTACTAGTAAAACCATTTCTAGTAAATTATCTATGTTTATATTATTTTTAGCTGATATTGGACAGAATATTGTATCTCCGCCCCATTCTTCTGGTACTAATTCATATTCCATTAATTCTTGCTTTATTTTATCTACATTTGCATTTGGCAAATCAATTTTGTTAACCGCCACAATTATAGGAATTCCTGCTGCTTTAGCATGATTTATAGCTTCCACAGTCTGTGGCATTACACCATCATCTGCAGCTATTACTAATATTGCAATATCTGTAATTTGTGCTCCTCTTGCTCTCATGCTTGTAAATGCCTCATGTCCTGGCGTATCTAAAAATGTAATTTCTCTGTTATTTACATTTACTTTGTATGCACCTATATGTTGTGTTATTCCTCCTGCTTCTCCTTCTATTACATTTGTACTTCTTATTGCATCTAGTAAAGATGTCTTACCATGATCTACGTGTCCCATTACTACAACTACTGGTGGTCTTGGTTGCAATTCATCTGCTTTGTCTTCTGTCTCATCAAATAATATGTCTTCTTCTTTTACTTGCTCTTTTTTCTTGGCTGTTATTCCAAATTCACTTGCTACCAAATATGCTGTATCAAAATCTATAGTATTATTTATTGTGCTCATTATTCCGTAATTTAACAATTTTTTTATTACATCACCACTTGTTTTTTTCATTTCCATTGCCAAATCTTTTACTGTTATTGTATCTGGAATCGTTATTTCTTTTAATTCAAATATTTTTTGTTTATTTCTTTCTTCTTCATTTTTTTGAATTCTTTTTCTATTTCTTTTTCCTCTTTCTGTAGTCAAGTCATAATAGTCTAGCATTTCCCCGTCTTGTTCATTAAACATATGTGATAATTTATCTACTTGTTTTAGATTTTTTAATTTTTCGCCATCAAATTCCTCATTGAATCTTCCACTTTTTCTTGTAGTCTTTTTGGTTGCTTTGTTTTCATCATATTTGTTATTTACTTTTTGCTTATCTATAGCTTTTGTACTGTAATCTCTTTGATTTTCTTTTTTAATTTCTACAGACATAATATCTTTAATGTTTCTATCTATTCCTTTATTATCTAATGGTCTTCTTTCATTTCTGTTAAAATTAGGACGTTGTTGGTTATTATTTCTATTATTTTGAAATCTGTTATTATCCCTATTATACTGTTGTCTAGCACCATTTTCTCCATTATTATATGTTCTGTTTTGATTGTAGTTATTTCTATTTTGATTATAATTTCCGTTGTTGTTATAATTGTTTCTATTAAAATTATAACCATTATTATAATTTCTGTTATAATTATTTTCTGTTCTTCTTTGTTCTGGTTTAGGAGATTCTACAGTTGTCGTTGATGAAGTTTGTACTTTGGGTGTTGGTGCATTTTCTTGAGCTTTTATTGTTTCTTTTTCCAACATTTCTTCTTTTGCTTGCTCTTTTGCTTGCTCTTTTGATTGTTCTTTAACTTCTTTAACTTCTTCTTTTTTTTGCTCTTCTTTTTTGGAATCCTTTATTCCAAATAATTCATTAACCGTAAGAGGCTTAGTTGGCTTATTTCTATAAACAATATTGTAGTTTTGATTTTTTTCTCTTTCTACAAAACCAACATCTTTTCTATTTTGACTATTCTTTTCTTCTTGCTTTTCTTTTTTCTTATCCTCATCTGTTATTATAAGTTCTCTTCTTATTATAACTGGTGTATCCGTCTCTTTTTCTTTCACTTTTTTCTCTTTCTTTCCTATATTTTTTGTTTTTCCATCATCCAGAGCCTGCTCAAGTTTTTCCGCCTGTTCATTTTCTATTGTACTTAAATGGCTTGTTACAGCTATTCCTAATTCCCTTGCTTTTTCTATTACTTCTTTACTGGCTAAGCCCACTTTTTTTGCTATTTCGTGTATTTTTATCTTACCCAATAACTTCACCCCCATCAATTTTTTTTGCTATTTCTTTTGCAATATTATTATCTTTAATTCCAATAACTGCTTTATTATCTTTTCCTATACATTTGCTTATTTCGTCCACTGTTAATATGTTGTAAAACATTACATTGTTTTCTATACATTTATTTTTTATATTTTTTATTGTTCTTTCTGAGGCATCTTTTGCAACTATAACTAGTTTAGCATTTCTTTTTATAATTTGTTCTAAACAAGCATCTGTGCCAAATACTATTTTTCCGGCTCTTGTTGCTAGCCCTATTAGCCCCATTACTTTAGTACTTATTATAATAAATTCCCCCTTTATTGAAATTAAAGTTTTTAGTCATTTTACTCCTTAAACATCTCTTCTAATTCATTATATATGTCTTCTGTTAGCTGTGTTTCAAAAACTTTTTCTATTTTTTTACTTTTTTTAGCTTTATTAAAGCAATCTACATTGTGACAAATATATGCTCCTCTACCACTTGCTTTTCCTGTCTTATCTATTGTAATGTTACCCTCTTTGCTTTTTACAATTCTAACAAAATCATTTTTGTCTTTTTGTACATTACATCCTATGCATGTTCTTTGTGGTTTCTTCTTCATATATATTCACCTCTTTCTTATAGCTTATTCTTCTTCTTGGTTTTCTACAACTTCTTCTTCATCTTTTTTCTGTAATATTTCTCTAAATTGAGATTCACTTTTAATATCTATTTTCCAGTTTGTTAACTTTGCTGCTAGTCTAGCATTTTGTCCAGCTTTTCCTATTGCCAATGATAATTGGTCATCTGGCACTATTACCTGTGCAAACTTCTCTTCCTCGTTTACATCAACAGCCATAACCTGTGCTGGAAGCAATGCTGCTGATATATATAATGCTGGGTCTGGATACCATTCTATTACATCTATCTTTTCTCCGTGCAACTCATTTATTATGTTTTGAATTCTAATTCCTTTTTGTCCCACACAAGAACCAACTGGATCTATATTTTCATTTGCTGAGTAAACTGCAACTTTAGTTCTACTACCAGGGTCTCTTGAAATACTTTTAATTTCTATTAATCCTTCATATATTTCTGGGATTTCTAATTCAAATAATTTTCTTACAAAGTCCGCATGTGCCCTTGAAACCGTTACTTGTGGAGAACCTTTTAATCCTCTTTCTACATTCAATACATATGCTCTTATTTTATCATTTACTCTATACTTTTCTGTTGGTACTTGCTCTTTTAGTGGCATTACACCTTCTAATTTTCCAAGGTCTAATACTACTATTCCTCCATCTGCTTTTTGTATTATTCCAGATACTATTTCACCTTTTCTATTATTAAACTCTGTATATAATACATCTCTTGATGCTTCTCTTATTTTTTGTATTATTACTTGTTTTGCTGTTTGTGCCGCTATTCTTCCAAAATTTCTTGGAATAATTTCTATTTTTGTTTTATCTCCTATTTCCAATTTTTTGTTTATTTTTTGTGCTTCTTCTAAACTTATTTGTGTTTGTGGTATTTCTACCTCTTCCACAACTTCTTTTTCTGCATATACATGTATCTCTCCTGTTGCTTCATCTATAACTATGCTTACATTTTCATCTGCATCAAAATTTCTTTTATATGCTGTTATTAACGCTGTCTGAATTGAATCTAATAAATACTCTTTATTTATCCCTTTTTCTTTTTCCAAATCATTCATTGCTAAAAACAACTCTTGTGCATCAATTGCTTGATTGTTATTTTTTGTATTCTTTTTCATTTTCCTATTCCTCCCCTAATTTACCATTCATATGCTTTCTTTATTTGTGCTATATCTTGTCTTAATATTTCTTGTTCTTCATTATCGCTTATTACTATTATTGCCTTTTCATTAATTTGTTCTAATATGCCTATTATTTCTTTCTTCTTGTTTATTGGTTTAAATAATTTTATTTCTATTTTTTCTCCTATATTGTCTTTTAAATGTTTATCTTTTCTTAGTATTCTTTCTACTCCCGGAGAAGAAACTTCTAAAAAATATTGTTGTTTTATATAGTTTGCATCATCCAATAAATCAGTAATTGCATTATTTACTTTTTCACAATCTTCTAAACTTATTCCATTAGAGTTATCTATAAATATTCTTAAAAAATAATCTTTGCCTTCTTTAACATATTGAACGTCATATAGTTCATAACCCAAATTAACTATTTTAGGTTCAACCAATTTTTCAATTTTTTCTTCTAAGCTTGACATATTTCACTCCCTTAATACGCATTTGAGAGTGGGATTTGTTCCCACTCTCTCTAAATTCCTTATGCGATTATTATTATACCCTATTTTTCTAGTAATTGCAAGTCTTTTTTTAATTTTCCCTCTGTTTTGTTACCTCATACATTACAATTCCTGCTGATACTGATGCATTTAGTGAAGTAATTTTACCTTTCATTGGTATTTTCACTAAGAAGTCACAGTTTTCTTTAACTAATCTTGACATTCCATATCCTTCGCTTCCTATTATTATGGCTACAGGCATTTTAAAGTCTTGTTGGTAATAATATGTTTTTGCCTGTCCATCAGTTCCGCAAATCCAAATATCGTTTTGTTTCAAAAATTTAATTGTTTCATTTATATTATTTACCCTTGCTATTTTCATATGTTGCACTGCTCCAGCAGAAACCTTTGAAACTGTGCTATTTACTCCACATGCTCTTCTTTTTGGTATTATTATTCCATGAACTCCAGCTGTTTCTGCTGTACGAATTATCGAGCCTAAATTATGTGGATCTTCTATTCCGTCTAATATTATTATAAACGGTTTTTCTTTTCTTTCTTCTGCAGTTTGTAAAATATCTTCCACTTCGCAATAATCATATGGAGGAACAATTGCAATTACACCTTGACTATTTTCTGTTTGAGCAATTTTATTTAACTTGCTTTTTTCTATTTCTGTAATTATTATTTTTCTGTCTTTTGCAATTGCAATAATTTTATTTATGGAGCCATGCTTCTCTCCTGTAGCTACAAGTATTTTATTTATGTCTTTGCCCGACTCCAAATATTCTAGTACAGCATTTCTTCCCTCTATCTGGTCATTATATTCTTCCATGTTTATTTCTCCTCTTAATACTAAAACCATCTTTTCTTTCTACCAAATTATGGAATTATAACATTATTATCTTGTGACATATTGTTAGACAACTCTGAAATATGTCCATATACATTTTTCATAAAAAACTCTATGGTGTTTTTTATTATTTTTTTCTCGTTTTCTTTTCCATTAGCACTTATCATACTATGTAATGATGTAGTGCAAATGCTAGCAAGTTCTTCTATATTTTCAATATTCACAGACTGATTTAATTTTTCTACTACTTTTCCGGTTTTATTTAGTACGCTTTTTTCAAGTACTGCTAGTAGCTGTTCTGGTTTGTAGTTATTAATTATAATTGCATTATTATTTTTTAACTCTGTTATTTCCTCTACAGTATCAACTTTATTTATATTTTTGTTGTATGTAGCAGTAATTTTTTTGCCGTTGTTGTTAATCTTTGTTGTTGACGTATTAGTTACTCCTCCATTTACTGGTCTTCCAATTTTAGTTTCTTCTGAATACATAATTTCATTTGTTGTAATATCAGGAATTAATTCGTATTTGTTTGTTATGTTTTTTTCATCTTTCACTTTTGAAAGTACAAGTTTAGCCCCTTGTTTTTCTTCCGAGTTATTTACAACATTAAAAATAATTTCTAAATTTAAATTGTTCTCACTAAATTTGTTATTTATAATTATTTCCACTTCTTGCTTTTCTTTAATTGCATTTGTATTTAAATTATTATCTGTCATATCTTCAATTGTAGTATTTATTACTGTTCTAAGTGTTACTTTGTCTTTTTCATATACTGTTATTGTTAATGGTGATTTCACATTAATTTTTTCTTTTAGCTCTTGTGCTGTCGAAGAAAGTTCCACTTCTGAACTAATTCCTAATCTTTTTAATATATTTAATAATGTTTGATTTTTAGAAAAACTATCAATACAAGTTATTATTATTTGATTTACTTGATTTTCATCTAATTTTAATGTATATATATTTGCACTATATGTTGTTCCATTTATATCTATATTATTTTTTGCCTTACTATAATTTTCCTGTTTAATATTCTGCTTAACTATGTTTAAAAAGTCATTTATTAATTGTTTTTGCTCTTCTTCTGTAATTAATGGTTCATTACTAAATTCAATCTTTTCAGGAATTATTTTTTCTAACTGATTATTCCCACTTAAATCACTCGCTAATTTTTTTAGATTTTCATTTCTTATGCCTATATAGTACTTTAGTAAATCTTCACATTTTATAGCATATATATTTCCACTATTTATATAAGAAAAAGATAGTAAATTGTCTTGTCCATTTTTTAAATTTGCTTCAGCATATGTTCTTCTTGTAGCATTATCATGTCTTGTAGCAGTTGTTACATTAATATTTTGAATTTCTGTTCCTTTCTCTAATATTGTTGTTAAGCTTCCACTTGAAACATAACTAACATTTTTAAATGTTGTGCTTTGTTCTTTGTCATATTCATTTTCAAATATTTGTGATATTGCTTCTTGTTGTGCAATATATTTCCAGAAAAGCTCTTGTGGTTTTTTTAACATATCTGTAAAAAAGTATAAATATCCACCTGCCGCGCCTAATCCAAGTATCAATACTGTAATTATTACAACCCATAATCCAATACTTTTTTTCTTCATTTTTGTTCCTCCTTATTAATTTTTTTATTTATATCTTCTAGTGCTTTGAATAAAACTCCTCCAGCTGATCCACCAATTAATAAACCATGTTTTTTTGCAAAATATCTGCAAGTATTAAATGCTTCCTTATCGGTCGCATAATAATTATGATCAATCAAAGAATAATCAATTATTTTAGGAATTGGTGCATTAATAGGATTACCTGTACCAGATTGAAAATATGGTTTACCAGGTCCGCCAAATAATATTGATCCATCTGGTTCAATTACATTTATTTCAATTTTATTCGTTCTTTTTTTCAATCCCATTGCTGTTCCACATGCGGAGCCACCTGTTCCAATCGCTCCATAAAAGGAATCAATATTACCTAAGTCATCAATTAATTCACATGCCAATGTATCAATATAAGCAGATCTATTATTAAAATTATCAGCTTGATTTGGAAAAAAAGCATTCTCCATTCCATCAGCCATTCTTTTCGCTGTTTTTTCACGTTCGATAACAGCAACTTCATTATCCTTATAGCCGTCTCCAACCACAACAATATTACCACCATAAGCTTTAATCATATCTATTTTTTCTTTTGAGGCATGATGGTCAACTACCGCTATAAAATGATATCCTTTAATTGCAGATGCAATTGCTAAACCAATAGCAGTATTGCCACTAGAAGATTCTATGATAGTTCCTCCTGGTTTTAATTGACCAGATTTTTCTGCTTCTTCTATCATGTTTAAAGCCATTCTATCCTTCATACTTCCACCTGGATTGAATTTTTCTAACTTTAAGAAAACATTCCAATCATTATTTTTCATTTTCAATTTTAGCATTGGTGTATTCCCAATCAACTCAGTAATGTTTTTAGCAATCATATTTATCATCCTCCTTTATCTCATATTTATTGCCACTTTTTTCAACTACAATTTTTTTTACTAATGGTATCTTATGAAAA
>OOIG01002963.1_pt1 | contig 10790 bp, 13 predicted proteins | sample 1692091 | NCBI WGS metagenome assembly OOIG01 (sample SAMN06348188, study PRJEB24527) | human gut metagenome | biome: human gut; feature: ankylosing spondylitis patient; material: feces | host: Homo sapiens | place: China | collected 2015-10
TACCGACGAGGCCATCAGCGACGGCATCGACTTCTTCGCTCTGGCCAACTTCTCTCTGGTGATCTGTAAACCCGACCGAAAGGTTATCTACAGCGGCTGCCAGTGGAGCGCCATCCAGGAGGAAGGCAAAGTAGGCGCCATGGTGGCGGAGAAGGTAACCCTCATGGCCACCAGCCGTATTGAGGTTGCCGCCTGATGGAGGATCGGATTCAGCTGAGCATTCAGCTGCCCCTGGAGGAGCTGAGCCGCTTTTCCAGGCTGGTGGACCAGCTCCAGCAGATGATGACAGCAGCGGAGGCTGGAGGGACCGGAAAGCGTGAGACGGAGGATAGTCCTGCTTTTGATCTCACCCGGTTCCAGGAACTCATGGCCCGGGAGGCTTCCTTCCGGGAGCCGGCCCCGGCCACAGGCGACGCTCCGCAGCCGGCAGTCTATGAGCCGGGGGATCTGTCCCCGGCTTCCGGGACGGCGGCAGAGATGTCCCGTGCACCGGAAGCACCCGCCGCCCGGGCGGAGGTGTCCCCTCTGCCGGAGGCCCCCGCTGTCCAGAGCGAGATCTCTCCCCTGGGAGAGGCTCCCTCCGCCAAAGTGAATATATCTCCCTTGGCGGACCCTGTAACCGCTCAGGCGGAGACCTCCCCTCTGCCGGAGATCTCCGCCGGGCAGATCGAGGCGTCTCTTCAGGAAATCCAAATTCCCACAGCAGCACCTGAGGACAGCGATGCGCTCCCCGAGCCGCCCGTTCCAAATCAGGAAACCGTTCAGGAGGAGGGGGCTCTCCCCTCTTCTCCTGAGGTCACGGCACGGGAACAGGTCCTCCAGGATCTCACTGTCCCGGTGGCGGGATACTACCCGGAAGTCCAGCTGCCGGAGGCCCCGGGCGGCTCCTGGAGCGGCGTGCGGGAGGAGCTAACCTTCTCCGGCCCCGCTCCCCTGACCGCAGAAGCTGTATCCCTGGCTTTCCAGCGGGATGACCGACGCTATGACAACGGCTTTCCCCTGTATTGATGGAGGTGATTTCCCATGCTGCTGACCCCTATGCGCTACAAGGATTATACCTGGCCCCATAATCCCACCACCTACTCCATCACCTATGAGCGGCAGGTGGCCCTACACAAGGTGCCCTTTGGCCGCTACTACATGCAGGATCTGGGGCAGAGCTGCCGGGTAATGCGGGGCGAGGGTGTATTTTACGGCGAGGGCGCCTACGATGAGTTCAAAAAACTTGCTACCGTATTCTACGGCGGAGGACCGGGCCTGCTGATCCACCCCGTATGGCAGATTTCTAACGCCTACTTCACATCCTTGAAACTGGAGCAGGCCCCTCTGCCGGACTATGTCCACTATAGCTTTACGTTTCATGAGAGCTATGACGAATATGAGGAGGCAGTGTCCACCGTCCCGCCCTCTTCCGGTGAATCAGTCACTCTCCATGAAGAGCCGGTCTCCTGCACAGTTGCCAGCGGCGACACCCTGTGGGGAATTGCTCTGACTTACGGTGTGGCATTGGAGGATCTGCTGGCAGCCAATCCCGGCATCAAAAATCCTAATTTTATTCAGGTGGGCGATCAGGTGGTGATTCCATGCTGACTATGGAACTGACTACCTGGGATGGAAGAAACTACCGTCTGCCTGTCCTGTTGAGCTGGTGTCTCACCTATACCGGCGGTGTCCCCTGTGACAGCATGACCGCATCCTGTCCCTACGATAAAAGCATGGCAGAGATGCTGCCCGACGCCACTCGCTTCACCGCCTTTCAGGACGGGGAGATCATGCTGCGGGGCGTCATTGACGCCTATGAGATCTCCCTGTCCGGCCAGGGGCTGCTGGTCAATCTGGAAGGGCGGGGCATGGCGGCACTGCTGATGGACAACGAGTCCGAGGCCTTGACCTACGGCACCGCTACACTGGCCGACATCCTCAGCAATCATGTGGAGCCCTACGGCATTCATGTGGAGGAAACCACGCCTCTCGCCGGTGACGGCTACTCTGTTACCTCGGGTTCCAGTCAGTGGAAAGCCCTGCGAGGTTTTACCCACCGCTATGGTGGCTTTGAACCCTATTTCACCCGAGACGGGTGTCTGGTGGTCCGTTCCCTGTGGGGCAGCGGCAAGACCCTGACCGTGGACAGCAGCTCGCCCCTTTTATCCCTGCGTCACCGGGAGGACCGCTACGGCGTCATCTCCGAAATGCTGATCCAGGACAAGGCCCAGGACATCAGCCACCGGGTAATCAACGAGGAATTTGCCGCAAAAGGCGGCTGCCGACGCCATGTCCTCTACATGCCCCGCAGCACCGCCGACGAGCGGCGCTACACCGGCGAGTATCAGATTGCCCAGTCCGCTCTGGACCAGCTGGCCATTACCCTGGAGCTGCCCATTCCCTTTGCCGCCTTCCCCGGTGACCGGGTACATCTGGCTCTGGACCTTCTGGGACCAGGGGACACCTATGATGTGACAGAGGTCCGCTGCAAAATGGATGAGGCGGGAGAGCGGACCGAGATCGTTTTGAGCAGGAGGTAGAAGACTATGTGGCTATCCAGAAAATTTTCGGCCTATCAGGCCGCCGAGCAGGAGGGAACTGTGGCCGACATGGGCGTAACCACCATTGGTGGCGGCAGCGCCGCAGTGGTGACCCGCGGCGAACAGCGGGAGCTGGCGGCTTTTGCACCGGGCGGCATAGTGTGGCAGCCCAAAGCCGGTGACACGGTACTGGTCATCAAGGGCGGCGTAGGCTGCCAGGAGCGGTGCATCGTGGGGGCTGACACCACCTCCTTTACCCCGGAAAACATGGCAGCGGGGGAATTATTTCTCTACTCCACAGGCGGAGCTTCCGTCTATCTAAAAAATGACGGCAGCATTGCCGTCAAAGGTGATGTCCGCCTGGAGGGAGATTTAGATATTGAGGGCGATGTGCACCTGACAGGGGATCTGAACCTGCAGGGCGACGTGCAGCTGACGGGAAACACGGAGATAAGCGGCAACCTGGTGATCAACGGCCTGCTGTGCCCCGCCTGCGGCGCCTGATACAAAAGGAGCGCAACACATATGGAGATCAAGCTTGTACAAGGGGATTACGTCCCCGACGGTCTGGGGGGTATTCAGCGGTGCAAAGGAAGCGACGCCCTGCTGCAGCGGGTTCTCTACCGGCTCACCGCCCACCGGGGCCAGTTTTCCCTGCTGCCCCAGCTGGGCAGTCAGCTGTATCTGCTGGGCCGGGAGAGTTCCGCCAACCGCGCCTCCTCCGCCAAAAAGTTTGTTGCGGAGGCCCTGGCCGAAGAGGAGGTAGAGGTCACCGATGTGATTCTCTCTCCATTGGGAGAGGGCCGCATCCAGGTGGAAGTGCTGCTAGACTACCAAGGCAGCGACCTTTCCATCCTGCTGACCGTATAGAAACGAGGAAGCAATATGTTGAAAACCATTGATGAAATCTATAAAGAAATGCTGTCCGTCTTCGCTGAGGCCAGCGGCTACCTGCCCTCCTCCTCCTGCGATCTGGCCGCCCGGCTCTATGCCGCCGCGGCCCAGATCCATGCCCTGCTGCTCCAGGCCCAGTGGGTTCTGGAGCAGGGCTTTCCTCAGACTGCCCAGGGGGAATATCTGGAGCGCCTGGCCGCTCTGCGGGGAATCAACAGAAGCATCGCTACCTGTGCTACAGGCGTGCTGCGCTTCGGCGTGTCTGATGCGGTAGGTGGAGACCTGTCCATTCGATCCGGCACCACCTGTATGACCGACACCGGTATTCGCTTTGCCACCACAGAGGACGCTGTCCTCTCCGCAGGAAAGTTGTACGTGGATGTCCCCGCTATGGCTCTGGAACCAGGCCGGGCGGGAAACGTGGCAGCCAATACCGTCACCATCATGGCCGCCATGCCCACCGGTATCAAAGCCTGCACCAACCCTGAGGCCTTCAGCGGAGGCGACGACGCCGAGAGCGACGATTCCCTCCGTGCCCGCCTTCTGGACAGCTTTATCCGCCTGCCTAACGGCGCCAATGCCGCTTACTATGAGCAGACGGCCATGTCCTTCCCCAGCATAGCTGCGGCAAAGGCCGTGGGCCGCCCCAGGGGAATCGGTACCGTAGATGTCTATGTGGCCACCGACGCCGGTATTCCCGACGAGGAACTGCTGACAGCCATTGGGGACTATCTCCAGGCCCGCCGGGAAATCTCTGTGGATCTGCGGGTGTTGGCCCCAGAGGAGGAAGCCGTCACTATTACCGTAGCCCTCAAGCCCTCCCAGGGACACACCTTCGACCAGGCCAAGGCCCAGGCCGACGACGCCCTGCGCAATGCTTTCACCGGCTCTCTGCTGGGTAAGGGGGTAACCCTGGCAGCCCTGGGAGATCTGCTCTACCATCTGGAGAGTGTGGAAAACTATCGTTTTTCCTCTCCCACGGCAGATGTGGCTGCCAGTCCTACCGTACTTCCCCGTCTGGGTACGCTGACCATCTCCGAATGGGAGGCGTGATATGGGCTACTGTGACTATCTGAAAAATCTGCTGCGCCCCCTGGGCATCTACGATCTGTCTGATGGCAGCCTCAGTGCCAGCGAGCTGGAGGCCCTGGGCCGTGGTCTGGACGGTGCGGAGGCAGCCATAAATTATACCGAACGGGAGAGTGCCCTTCCCACCGCTGAGGGGGAGGGGCTGGACCTGTGGGAGTCTCTCTTTGCCAACACGCCGGTCCACTACTCCACTGAGCTGCGCCGGGAGGCCATCGCTGCTCTTCTTCGAATCGGCGGGGACAGCTTCACCCTGGACGCCATCAACGACACCATCTCCGGCTGCGGCATCAAGGCCCTGGTCCAGGAGAAGGAGGAGTTCGGCTACGTCCGTGTCATTTTTCCCGAAGTAGCGGGAATTCCTGAGGGGTTTGAGCAGATCCGCACCATTATCCTGGATATTATTCCTTGCCATCTGGAAGTGGAGTTCTACTTCCGTTATCTGACCTGGGCGGAGTGTCATGCCCGCAGCTATACCTGGGCCTATGTCCACCAGAAAGAGCATACCTGGTATTCCTTCCAGCTGGACGTGTAGCCGCTCCCCTTTCCTACAGCCAGCGCATATACTGAGAGGGGCGGAATCACCGCCTCGAAAGGAGCGAGTACAATGCTCAACAGCAGGGACATCGATCTGCTGCGCTCAGACGTGGCGGCCAACTGCCGCATCTGGCTGGAGCGATGCCGCGCCGCCGGCCTCAATGTTCTCATTACCAATACGGTGCGAGACCGGGAATATCAGGAATTTCTCTATGCGCGGGGGCGGACCCGCCCTGGCAGCATCGTCACCAACGGGCGGGTCCCCACCTTCCACAGTGACGCAGCGGGACTCGCCTGGGACTTCTGCCAGAACGTCAAGGGCAAGGAGTACAGCGATCCGGCTTTCTTCCGTGCCGCTGCCAATCTGGCCAAGGAGATGGGTTTCAGCTGGGGCGGCGATTGGCGCTCGTTCCCCGACAGTCCGCATATTCAATGGGACGCAGGCAAAACGTGGACCAGCGCCATGATTTTGGCAGGTAAACTCCCGCCGCGTATGCCACTGTTTATAGCAGATCCGTCTCAGGACAAGGAGGATGAGCAGATGACCCCGGAGCAATTTGACAAGCTGATGCAAGGTTGGCTAGAAAAACTCAAAAATGAGCCTCCCGCCCAGTGGAGCCAGGATGCCCGGAAGTGGGCCGAAGAAAATGGTCTCATCAGCGGCGATGCACAAGGGAATCTCCAGTATCGATCTCTCGTAACCCGGGAGCAATTGGTGGTATTCCTGCAGCGTCTGGCTGAAAAAAACGGATTGTAACATCATTTCCGGAGATCGTATCCCTTTCCCAACAAAACGACCTGGGGCCCAAAGGCCCCAGGTCATTTTTCTTCTCCCCGCCCATCATTCAGCCGCTCCCGCTGGACAGCCAGTGTGGCCAGAGTATCTCCCAGCTGGGTCAGCACCGCAGCCAGCACTGCCAGGTCCTCCGCCGGAAGGCTGTCGTACAGCGCATTGGCGGTCCCCGTTACCAGCAGAGTCAATTCTCTCGGATCCACAGGCATCCCTCCCCTGCCAGTATATGAAAATCCGCCGCCGGAAAAGCACCGGCGGCGGCAAACACAGTTCTTTTTCAGTTCAAGGTATCCCCTTTGGCAGCAAAAAGCTGCTCCACCCGTAGAGCAGTCAGGGGATGGTCCTGCAGCGCCGGGTCCTGCTCCATCAGTGTCTCCGCCGCTGCTCGGGCCTCCTGGAGCAGCGCCATGTCGCAGCTGAGATCCGCCACCTTCAGAGCAGGTAGTCCGTGCTGCCGCTGGCCAAAAAAGTCACCGGGTCCCCGCAGGCGCAGATCCTCCTCTGCAATTTTAAAGCCATCCGTGGTCTTGGTCATCACCTGCAGACGCTGTCGGGTCTCCTCATTGCGGTTATCAGAGATGAGAATGCAGTAGGACTTGTGCTGCCCTCGGCCTACCCGGCCCCGGAGCTGGTGGAGCTGACTGAGGCCAAAGCGGTCCGCATCCTCCACCACCATCACTGTGGCATTGGGCACGTCCACTCCCACCTCCACCACTGTGGTAGACACCAAAATGTGGACCTCCCCGGCGGCAAAGGCAGCCATGACAGTCTCCTTCTCCTTAGCTTTCATGCGGCCGTGGACATAGCCCACCTTCAGCTCCGGGAACACCTGCTCCTGGAGCATCTTCGCGTACTCCGTCACCGCCTTGCGCTCGTCGGGGATGGCGTCGTTCTCCTCCACCATAGAGCAGATCATATAGGCCTGGCGGCCCTCCGCCACCTGCCGTCGGATGAACTCCCACACCCGCTGATGGTAGGCAGAGGTGACGGCAAAGGTGTCAATCTTCTGCCGCCCCGGTGGCAGCTCATCGATCACCGACACGTCCAGGTCTCCGTAGATGATGAGGGCTAACGTCCGGGGTATGGGGGTGGCCGACATGACCAGCAGATGGGGATTCTCCCCCTTGGCAGACAGAGCTGCCCGCTGGTCTACACCAAAACGGTGCTGCTCGTCGGTGACCACCAGTCCCAAATGCTGGTAGGCCACGTCGGCGCTGATGAGAGCATGGGTGCCAATGGCCACCTGAGCCTCCCCCCGCTCCAGCCGCCCCAGGGCCTCCCGGCGCTGCTTGGCGGTGAGGCTACCGGTAAGGAGAACACAGGATATCCCCAGCTTCTCCATAAGGGGTCCAAGGCCCTGGTAATGCTGCTCCGCCAGGATCTCCGTAGGGGCCATGAGGGCCGCCTGGCAGCCATTGCGGACGGCACAGGCCATGGCAGCGGCGGCCACCATGGTCTTGCCGGAGCCCACGTCCCCCTGGACCAGCCGGTTCATGGGCCGCCCGGAGGCAAAATCCCCCAAGATCTCCCCAATGGCCCGCTGCTGGGCACCGGTGAGGGAGAAGGGCAGCACGGCATAAAAGGCGGAGAGATCCGTATCCCCAAAGGGGCGGCACCGCAGGCCGTCCCGCCGCCGGCGCAGCTTCTTGAGACCGATGGCCAGCAGGAACAGCTCCTCAAACACCAGCCGCCTCCGGGCGTCGGCCAGTTCCTTTTCATCGCCGGGGAAGTGGATCTTCTCATAGGCGTAGCCAGTGTGGCAGAGGCCGTGCTCCTGACGCACCTCATCGGGCAGGGGGTCCGCCAGCAGGTTCCGGCTGGCGGCAAGCCCCTGCTCCATGGCCCGGATCAGCGTCAGCTGGCTGATGCCGGCGGTGAGGGGGTAGATGGGAACGATCCGTCCCGTGAGCTCCCGCCGCCCCTCCTTCTCCACCACCGGATTGGTCATGGTCTTGCGCAGGAGGTTCCCCTCCGCCTTGCCGTAGAAGGTATAGGTCTCTCCGGGAATCAGACTGGTTTTCCGGTAGGCCTGGTTGAAAAAGGTGATATCCAGAGTGCCGCTCTCGTCCACCGCCCGGAGCTTCACCAGCTCCAAACCTTTGCGGATGCGGCTGAGGGTGGGAGTAGCGGCTACCATGGCCTCCACGCAGGCGCTCTCCCCGTCCTGGAGGTCCTTGATCTTTACGATTCCCCTGCGGTCATCATAGGCACGGGGGAAATAGGAGATAAGATCCTGGAGGGTGCGGATACCCAGCTTCTCCAGGGCCTTGGCCTTCTGCTCCCCTACGCCTTTGATATACCGCACGTCGGTACCCAGATCCGCCATGTCCGCTCCCCTCCTCTCCTGTCCGGCAGGATCACGCCTGCCGGCTGATATACTCAATAAATTGATATTCCAGCGTCCCGTCGGACACGATGGCCCCGGAGCGGAGCACCTGCCACTGGGGCAGGGTGTCCAGGTCAGGAAAATATACGTCACTCTCCGGCCGGGCATAGACCCGGGTGAGGTAGCACAGACGGCAGTGGGGCAGCATCTGGCGGTAGATCTCCCCGCCGCCGATGACCCACACCTTCTCCGGGTCCTCCCCAGCTACCAGGGACAGCACCTCCTCCACCGAGGCCGCTGTCTCCACTCCCTCCCGAGCAAAGTCCTTCTGCCGGGTGAGAACGATATTCCGCCGCTGAGGCAGGGGCTTTCCTCCCGGCATGGAATCCAGGGTCTTTCGTCCCATGATCACGGTACCGCCGGTAGTCAGTGCCCGGAACCGCTTCATATCCTCCCCGATGTGGAAGAGGAGGTCGTTTCCCTTTCCGATGCCCCAGTCGAGGCTCACTGCTGCGATAGCATTCATCAGATGGCCACCTCGATCTTATCGTCAAAGGGCCAAGGGTCGTAGCCCTCCAGCTGAAAGCTGTCCACGGTGAAATCGTAGAAATTCTTCACATCCGGGTCGATGATGAGACGGGGCGCAGGCCGGGGCTCCCGTTTGATGATCTTCTCCACCAGGGGTACATGTCTATCATAGATATGGCAGTCGGCGATCACATGGACCAGTTCCCCGGCCTCCAGCCCCGCGTGGCGGGCCATCATATGGACCAGCACGGCGTACTGGCACACGTTCCAGTTGCTGGCAGTGAGCATGTCCTGGCTGCGCTGGTTCAAAATGGCGTTGAGGGTGTTGCCGCTGACGTTGAAGGTCATGGAGTAGGCGCAAGGGTACAAGCCCATCTCACTGAGATCGTGGTGGTTGAAGATATTGGTGAGCATCCGGCGGCTGGCGGGATTCTCCTTGAGATCCTTCAGGATCCGGTCCACCTGGTCGTACCAGCCGTCACTATACTTGTGCTTGACCCCCAGCTGGTAGCCGTAGGCCTTGCCGATGGTGCCCTTCTCATCCGCCCAGGCATCCCAGATCCGGCTGTGAAGCTCGTGGGTGTCGTTGGACTTCTTCTGCCAGATCCACAGCAGCTCATCCACGCAGGACTTGAAGTAGGTCCGCCGCAGGGTCATGATGGGAAATTCCTTCCGCAGGTCATAGCGGTTCACCACGCCGAATTTCTTCACCGTGTGGGCGGGGGTGCCGTCCTCCCAGTGGGGCCGGACGGCGAGATCTGTGTCCCAGTATCCGTTGTCCAGGATATCCCGGCAGACATCGATAAATACCTGATCCGCATAGCTCATAGTCGTTCCTCCTTTATCTGATCCGGTTTGCCGGGATCTCACCGGTCTTTTCCGCAAGCTTTGCCCCCAGCTGCCACAGCAGGGGCTCAAAATCAACGCCCTCCCGCTTTGGGTAATCCTGCTCCGCCGTCCGCCGGGCGCACAGTGCGGTAAAGCCTGCCGCCAGGGCCGCGGCGGTGGGAAGGTCCATCCCCCGGACCAGTCCGCCGGTGAGGACGCTGGCAAATATGTCCCCAGTGCCGTGAAAGCTTCCCTCCACCCGAGGTGCCGATACGATCTCCACGTCCCCGGTCTCCCGGTCAAAGCAGGCCGCGCCGATGCGGTCCGGTGCCAGAGATACGCCCGTAAGTACCACAGAACGCCGCCCCTTCAGGCTGAGCTCCTCCGCCCACCGCTGGCAGTCCTCCTCCCGGTCCAGGGTAATCTCGTCATAAGCCTTTCCCAGCAGGATAGCAGCCTCCGTCCGGTTGGGAACGATCACATCCGCCAGGCGGCTGAGCTCCTGTACGCCCTGACACAGCTCAGGGGTGTAGGTCCGGTAGGGCTTGCCGTTGTCCCCCATCACCGGGTCGATTAGTACCAGGGTATCCTTCCGCCGGAAGGTGCGGATAAGGCTCTCCGTCAGACCGATTTGCCGGCGGCTGCCCAAAAAGCCGGTATAAATCCCGTCAAAGCCCAGCTTTAGATCCTGCCAGTGTGTGGTAATCGCCGCCATCTCATCGGAGAGGTCCAGGAAGGTGTTGCCGCTAAAGCCGCCGGTATGCGTAGAGAGGAGGGCTGTAGGCACCGGACAGCACTGGAGCCCCATGGCGGAGAGAGTAGGCATGACAATGGTCAAAGAACAGCGTCCAAAGCAGCTGAGGTCGTGGACAGCAGCGACGCGGGGCGTATGCATGGCGGAAATCCTTCCTTTTCCTCCCCCACCTTTGGTGGGAGAATTTTTTTGATACGCAGTCAATTATAGGGTATTTCCATTCTTCTTGCAAGAGGCGGCCGCCGGGTTCTCAGGAAGCTGCCAGCAGATAAGCCGGCTTGCCTCTCTTTCAAATTTTGGTGGTTTTAAAATTCCCCGTTTACAAACCCGTTTGCCATGAGGTATAATGCATAGGTGCAGTTGGTAGGCATTTCAAAATCTCAGCTGTGTTGGATTCATATACTTTTATACCACAGAAGCTTTGCCGCTGACTTTGTGCCTGATTGAAAAAACTGAATATGCGCCTGTGATGGAATTGGTAGACATGCGAGATTTAGGTTCTCGTGCAGCGATGCGTTGGGG
>OOIG01002972.1_pt1 | contig 10756 bp, 9 predicted proteins | sample 1692091 | NCBI WGS metagenome assembly OOIG01 (sample SAMN06348188, study PRJEB24527) | human gut metagenome | biome: human gut; feature: ankylosing spondylitis patient; material: feces | host: Homo sapiens | place: China | collected 2015-10
CAACAAATTTAAGACATTGTACGATAAATTCAAAGCACGGCGACTATCATTTGTCAAGTTGCCGTTATTGTCGTAAGTATAGGTGGAAGTTGCCGTGGAACCCGGTAAATAAATATCTCCCGTGGGGGATGTCCGGATATTCTCGGTTAATCCCGTCAACTAGTTACCCATGCACCCACAACATCCAACCAAGTACACCCTTGATTTGTCAACATTTTCGCAATCGAATCCATAAAACCGAGCTACAGCGTATTCCAAAGAGAAGTTCACGCTTTTGATTTAACTCTAAACGTCAATTTTTAAACTTGTAACTTTTAATGAACTTGTAACCTGCAACTTTTTAATTCGCTGAAGACGAATTAAAAAATCTGTTTCACCACCTTCAGCGTATGCGTGTAACGCTTTAAATCTTCATTGAAAATACCGTGATGATCGATTTTATCCACCCGGACTTTTCCGGAGGCATGGATAATTCGCCCCTGTTCCCATAAAATACCGACATGAGTAACGGCACCTAAAGAATCACCGAAAAATGCAAGATCTCCCGGCTGTGCCTCTTCTAAAAAGGACAACGTCAGCCCTTCACAGGCCTGTTGCTCGATATAGCGCGGAAGCGTAATCCCCGCCAGACGATACACCATTTGTACTAATCCGGCATTGTCGACACCATTGGGAGTCCGTCCCCCCCAACGATAAGGAGCATTGTAATACATCAACGCGTATTGAATGAGTAATTCCCGTAGACTTTCAATCCCGACCTCCCGTAAAAAGCCCTTCACAGCATACTCCTCCTCCCCGATCATCAACTTTTTCGCGTAGGCATCATAGAACGGCAGCACACTCCCAGCCACCACCAACTTGTTTTCCCAATCTCCCTTTTTAACCACCAGATTAAAAACCTCACTCATGACCATTTGATCGGAGGCCTGATACTTTTTCACGAACTCTTCACTTACCTCCTTGTATATTTTACGATCAATCCACCCACAAGTATTATCATGTAACAAGCGGATATTAAGCCATTTATCCTCCTCTTCCAGTACCTCGTACACCTCCCCGAACAACAACTGAGAAACCATTTCGCTCCGTTCCGATTTTTCCCGTCGCATGGGGATAACACTTAAATCCGCTATACCAAAAGTCATACCGTACAAAATTGAAAATTGAAAGTTACGAAAATAGAGTTTTTTTATCTAACTTGCAATCGAATTCAATGATTAAAATACAATCTGATTATGAAGAAGTTAGTCGTTTTAACAGGAGCCGGGATGAGTGCCGAAAGTGGAATTCGTACCTTCAGGGACAGCGACGGTCTATGGGAAGAATACAATGTTATGGATGTTTGCACTCCGGAAGCATGGCAACGTGACCCGGAATTAGTGAACCGTTTTTACAACGAGCGTCGTAAACAACTCTACGAGGCAAAACCCAACGCCGGGCATTACGGGCTTGCCGAACTCGAAAAAGATTTCGATGTCCGGATCATCACGCAAAACATTGACGACTTACACGAACGTGCCGGAAGTACTAACGTATTACACCTTCACGGAGAACTTAAAAAAGTCAGAAGTAGCCGGAACCCGAACCTAATATACGACCTTGACGGTTGGGAATTAAAGCTAGGAACCAAAGCCGAGGACGGTTCTATCCTGCGCCCTCACATTGTTTGGTTCGGAGAATCCGTTCCGAACATCGAACCGGCCATAGAACTCGTTCAACAAGCCGATATTCTCGTGATCATCGGGACCTCGCTAGCCGTGTATCCGGCTGCCAGCCTGTTACACTATGCACCTGCCGGTTGTCGCATCCTGTTGATCGACCCGAAAATTCCGGAAAGTGTCAAAAACAGTAAGATCGAGTTCATTGAAAAAGGCGCCTCCGAAGGTGTCAAAATCCTGAAAGAAAAACTGAAAAACAAATAAATTAGGTGATTTCCGATTGAACGATTCTGCGATTCTAAATCACCTAATCAAAAATCATGAAATCACTTCATTGATCAGATCTAAAATTTAAAATCTAAAATTAATATGGCTCGTGGTAAAAAGCCCTTACTGGAAAATATCGAAATAAAAAAAATAGCCGCGGAAGGAAAATCCATCGCTTACGTGGATGAAAAGGTATTATTCGTACCGAACACCGTACCCGGTGACATCGTTGACGTACAGGTCACCCGGAAACGTAAAAGTTTCCTAGAAGGCTTTATTGTTAACGTACGGAAATACTCCGATATCCGCACGGAACCCTTTTGTTCGCACTTCGGAATATGTGGCGGATGCAAATGGCAAAACCTGCCTTATCAATTGCAGACAGAATTCAAACAACAGGAAATCATCGACAACCTGCAAAGAATCGGTAAAGTAGAACTACAAAACGTGGCCCCGATCATCGGTTCTCCCAAGACCACCTATTACCGGAATAAATTGGAATATACCTTCTGCAACAAGCGCTTTCTGACTCGGGAAGAAATTGCTAATGATCAAGATATAAATCGTACCCCGGCCGTGGGCTTTCACGTCCCCGGTTTATTTGACAAAGTTATTGATATTGAGAAATGTTATTTGCAAGCCGAACCTTCAAATGGCGTTCGTAACTTTATCCGGGAGTATGCTATCAAACATGAACTCAGTTTTTATGATATACGGGAACAGGCCGGATTCCTACGTACCCTTATCATCCGCACCTCTTCCACGGGAGAAGTTATGGTCATCGTCACGTTTGGAGAAGAAAATCGGGAGGATCGGGAAGGCTTGCTGAATGCTATCGTGCAACAATTCCCCGAAATCACCTCTTTAATGTACGTCATCAATGAAAAGATGAACGACACGATCACCGATCAAGAAGTGATCTGTTTCCACGGGAACGACCACATCTTCGAACAGATGGAAGATTTAAAATTCAAGATCGGTCCGAAATCCTTCTACCAAACCAACTCCGAACAGGCCTATAACCTGTACGCCAAAACAAGAGAGCTGGCAGGATTAACCGGAAATGAAACCGTGTACGACCTTTACACCGGAACCGGGACCATTGCCAACTTCGTGGCTCGCAATGCCCAAAAAGTTATCGGTATCGAATACGTCCCGGAAGCCATTGAAGATGCCAAAATCAATTCGGCACTCAACAATATCCACAACACGGTATTCTACGCCGGAGACATGAAAGACGTGCTAAACGAAGAGTTTATCCGTCGCCACGGTCATCCCGACGTGATCATCACGGACCCACCTCGTGCCGGAATGCACAAAGACGTCGTGGACACCATACTAAAAGCGGCTCCCGACCGTATCGTTTACGTTAGCTGCAACTCTGCCACCCAAGCACGGGATTTGGCTCTCATGGATGCAGACTATGAAGTGATGGCCGTTCAAGCCGTGGATATGTTCCCTCACACGCATCACGTGGAAAACATTGTTTTGTTACATCGCAGATAAGAATAAAAAAAACTCCGAGAAATCTCGGAGTTTTTTTTATTTATTACTAGAATGCAAATACCAATCAGCATCTTCTTTTCCTTTTGTCTTTACCCAATTTAAGAATTTCGGATAATAAGTATCAATATGCTTACTTTCCCTCGGGATCACGAAAGTATTCAAATCCTCTTTGCGCTCATAAGCGATATTAATGGCAAATGGCATCTGTTGGCCATTCTCGTCATAGGTGACATAATAAAGATTGGAACTCGGATCCGATTTATCATTCCCATACCCCAAATTGTCCTTATTCAACTTCTCTGTCGGCCGCATATTTGTTAAATGCACCTCTTTATCCAATGAATTTGTCGTGATAAAAGGATTATAAGGTGGTAACACGAAATCCTCCTTGTTAATCTTACGTCCGGTGTATTTCGTCACAACCTTGAATGTCACCTTTTCATCTTCATTAGCGTATGCCCGCACGTTATTCGCCAAACGAATAGTAGCACGATCAACTTCTGGGTCCACGAAAGCCCCTCCATTTCCGCCCAAAGACGAAGAAATCTCCACTTCCACCTCTCCGCGTAATGCCTCCAATTGATAAGCAAAGCTGTTATCATAACTAGCTCCAGACCACAATATCGTATAATTATCAATCGTGCGAAGCACCTCATTTGCCTGATTGTAACCAACTGTCGACTCGTATTCAACCACCACATCATTCATATCAAAATCACCCCGGTATGGCCACAAATCTTCAAAAGTCAATATTCCCCGATAAGTTATTTCCGCAACAATATCCGAATCATCCGGATCCGTCGGTTTCACATCAGGTATATCCGGAGTAATCGCCTCTATCGGATCTGCCTTCACGTAAAAAACAACATCATTGTAATCATAATCGCCATTCCAATCCTCAAAACCAAACATCACTTTTTCCCCACTTCTGAATAAAACCACATTCCCTTTTCCGTTTCCATTCAAATCCTTATCCGCAAAATAGTGTTTTACTCCAGTATTCAAAGCATTACCATTCACAGCTGTCCTATAAGCCTGATTATAAATAATCCAACCGATAGAAACTCCTTCTGGGAATTCTTCTCCCATATCTTTTCCGTCTTTATAATAATGTAAACGAACTCCTTCCCCTCTTTCCAATGCACCATTATTTCCTTTAGGTTCATAATCATGTCGTTTCAAAACCTTGGCATTAGGAAAAGCAATAACAATATCATTTACTTTAATATCAGCCTCTTTCTTCGGGGGATTATTGGTTTCATAACAATAATAAGCCAACGTATTATTGGCAGATGTTGTCTCATCAACCAAAAATAAATCAATATGCGCTTTTTTAGTCACACGTATATCCCCATTTCTTATTAAGCTTGGGTCCACCTTTCCACCTTCCGGTACCGTCTGATTTATCAAGTTCAATATATCTCTTGACACGGTTATCCGGTCTCCCACCTTCGTATAATCCGGACGTCCGTAAAGATCATAAGTGACCCCCTTCAATGAATAAGCTCTTTTAGCGTTCTTCCAATATCCCAAACGGCTCAATTTCTTCCCTGTAATCGTATTGTAAGCCTCATTTTTATAATCGCCATCATCGGCACGCCCAAGCATAGACCTCGCCCCTTCAATCTCGTCCGGATAGGCAACTTCCGACAAAACTCCATCCTTAATTTCGGCTACCAACACTCGTGGCACTCCTGCATAAGGACTATAAATATACAAGTATTTTGCCGTTGCAGGAACCTCTATTTTATGATTATATTCCCCATTTCCATCCGTAAACCCGACGTCAACAGGCTCTATATCTCTTTTCACCACTTGCCCATCGGCATCTAACTGTTCCGGATCCTTCGTGTACACTTCAAAATACACCTTATAATTTTCAGGAACATCATATTTTACATGCAACGTGTATTTTTCCCTCGTCGAGAAATCAAACACGTTTTCGGGATCAACCACAGGTTCATCAGGAGTATACATCTCCTTCTTACACCCTATCATCGCTAGTAGAATAACCACACACGTGGCACTCACAAGCATTTTCAATTTTACACATACACCCATCTTCATAACTTTTATAGAGAATTTCTACCTATAATTTTCACAAAGGTACAATATATTTCACTAAACAAATGCTATATAGTGAAATTTATAACTATTTTTATACAAAATATCACCTCTCTCGTATTTACTGAAAGATAACCCATCGTCATTGTAAGATTGAAATCACCTAATTTCCAATCCGCAAAAACGAGACAATCTCATAAAAAAACAGTCAGAAGGAATTTCTTCTGACTGTTTATAGATAAAATCTCACTTTCTCTATTATTAAATCTTAATCTTTAACTTTTGCCCCGGTTTCAAATTACTTGCCGATCGATCTGTCAACCCGTTCCATTTCATGATGTCCCGGTTCGACACGCCCGGATATTTCTTAGCAATCGACCACAGATTCTCGCCTCGCTTGATCGTGTAGTAGAAGAACTCGCCTTCTGTTAAAGGTTCTGCCTCGACTTCCGCATTTGCGGCAATCCCGGCATACTTGGCATTCACTTTAGACTTATAATAGTCTACCTTATTATTCGGCACGTAAACCGTAAGTTTCTGCCCGATATTGATCCGGTCTCTTGTCATCCCGTTCCAGTACTTCAAGTCGGATAAACGCACGTTGAACTTCTCGGCAATCTTCCCGATCACGTCCCCACTTTTCACCGTGTAAACCAATTTGGCTTTATTGCTAGGGACAGCATGGGCATGAGCGTATTTCTTGAAACGATTCTTCGGATCGGCCGTACGGTCACTATCATTAAAATAAGTCGTCCGGTTATAAGCAAAGATCGTATCTTGCTTATCAATAAACTCCCCGACATGATTATAAGGGACCTGCAAAGCGTAACTCTTCCCGAATCCGGCAGGCACGATGTCTGAACGGTATTGCGGATTCAGATCCCGAATTTGTTCCACGGATATATCCATCAATTTGGCCACCTGCTCGAAATGCAAGGCATCGGAAATCATGATCGTGTCACACATCGTGGGCAACTCATTCTCCAAGGGAAAAATATTATGCTCTTTATGGTAATTGAACGTATACATGGCAGCGATAAAAGCCGGCACGTAGCCACGTGTCTCCTTCGGCAAATGGAAATAAATATCCCAATAATTCTTTTTACTTCCCGACCGCCGTATGGCCTTGTTCACGTTACCCGGTCCGCAGTTGTAAGCCGCGATCACCAGAATCCAGTCTTCGTAAATCTTATACAAATCTTTCAAGAAACAAACGGCTGCCTCCGTGGATTTTACCGGATCACGGCGTTCGTCAATAAAAGAATTTATTTCCAACTTGTACATCTTCCCTGTTCCGTACATAAACTGCCACAAGCCACAGGCCCCCGCACGGGAAAATGCCCGTGGGTTCAAAGCACTCTCAATCACTGGCAAGTATTTCAACTCCTGCGGTAATCCCTCCCGATCCAACACTTCTTCAAAAATAGGGAAATAATAAGAACTCAACCCCAACATCGTCCCCACTTGAGCACGACGTCTCACGGTATATAATTCAATATAGTTTCGCACAATATCGTTATAGGAAAGCTTTATCGCAGAATTCAATCTATCCAAACGCTGCAAATAAACAGAATCAGGCACGGAGGGCCCTGTCACCATCTCTGTCAAATAAACCGAATCCACATAATCCCCTTCTCCCAGCCTGTTAACATACCATTTACTATACAACTCATCCAATCGCTCGATGAAAGCCCCCGGAATAGAATCCGTCAACAACACCGGAGCCCCGGTATTCAAGCGGGGAGCACCCAATCGCACTTTCAACGAATCCCGATCGCTCTCTCCATATACTACATCTGAAAATAAAATCACACAAAGCCACAAAAACACAAAACGCATGTTCACTCCTTTAAAAATTAAAAGTTAATGTTAAACCTACGGTTCCCCCACTGACGGGCGAGAATCCGGTTGAGGGACGAAGATTCATAGACAAATCGTCGTTGATCTCAAAATCATAAAAATGTGCAAATACCGTAGCATCAATGATTTGTATCGCATATATAGCACCGGATACGATATACAACAAATCCCGATTCCGTTTATAATTATCTTTCTTCGTTTTCAACTGTTCCTGTAAACGCTTTCGCATGGACGCGTTGTAATTCTCTGCCGTTTTACCCGGTAACATCAATTTATCCCAACTGGAATTAGCCGGGTAAGGCGTTTCCGGATCAGCCTCCAAAGCGTTCAAATAAGCCGTGTAATCCACGAATGCCGTACGGTATTTCTTGTAATACTTCATGTTCCACGACAACCCGTACACGGTAGCCCCAATACCCCCGTACAAGATCGGTAACTTCCACCATTGACGGTTATAAATCTGTCCGGAACCCGGTAATACCATCGCCATGATCGTTGCCCGATGCGGGGAATGGGGTTTACCATTATCTCTTTTTCTCGCTTTACTTTTCAACACTTCCTCTTTTCCCGTGAACGTCAAGGAATCCGTGTGAATAATCGTGTCTTGCAAGAATACAGGGAAATCCGAACGATACTCCGACGCCGTTACTCCCGTACAAATAAGCAAAACCGGGATAATCAAAACTATTTTCACTAAAATACTTCTCACTACAAAGTTTATTTCTTATCCACCTTATCCAATAACTCAACAATTCGCTCCAGATCGCTATCCGATTTAAAAGAAATCACGATCTTCCCTCTTCCCTTCTCGTTCCGTTTCAGGTCAACCTTCGTGTCAAAATAACGAGCCAGATGAGTTTGTAACTCCATGTAATCCTCGATAGGTTGACGTTTCCTCTCGGCTTTTCTCTCTTTTTCCTCTTCTGGTTTCATCAGTTCCCGAACGATTTCCTCGACTTTTCTCACGGAGAAATCGTATTTCATGATCTGCTCGAAAACCATGTACTGGGTTTCCGGATCTTCTATATTAATAATAGCACGGGCATGCCCCATGCTGATTTTCCGTTCCTTGATTGCCAACTGTATCGGGGCGGGCAACTTCAACAAACGCAAATAATTCGAAATCGTCGTTCGCTTTTTACCTACCCGTTCGCTCAACGCATCCTGTGTCAAGTTGCACTCGTCAATCAAACGCTCGTACGAAATCGCAATCTCGATAGCATTCAAATCCTCCCGCTGGATATTTTCAATCAATGCCAATTCAAGCACGGATTCTTCTTCCACCTTACGGATATAAGCGGGAATAGTTTCCAACCCTGCCATCTTCGATGCCCGGAACCGGCGTTCCCCGGCAACAATCTCGTACTTCCCGTCTTCCACTTCTCTCACGGTGATGGGTTGCACGATACCGATAGCCTTGATCGAAGAAGCCAACTCTTGCAAAGCCTCCTCATCGAAAACGGTTCTCGGTTGGTTCGGATTCGGGCGAATATCACTCAATTTCAATTCTTCCTGTAACGCCGATGAAACCGTCCCCCTTGGCTTCGCCTCCTCTGCCGCATCCGACAACAACGCACCCAAACCTTTACCCAATGCACTCTTTTTCGCCATCTCTTATTAATTTTAGATTTAATGATTTTAGATTTTAGATTTCAGCCGCACAAACACCCCCTCTTTCCTACTCTAAATTCTAAACTCTAAATGCTAAACTATTTCTTATTTTTCTCCAATAATTCGTTTGCCAAACTCAAATAATTCACGGAACCGCGACACTCTGCATCATAAAGAACAACCGGTTGCCCATAACTCGGGGCCTCTGCCAGCTTCACGTTCTGTTGAATCAACGTGTCGAAAACCATATCCTCGAAATGCTTCCGGACCTCGGCAACCACTTGGTTCGACAGACGAACACGCCCATCATACATGGTCAGCACGAACCCCTCAATTTCCAGAGACGTGTTCAGCCGTTTCTGGATAATCTTGATCGTATTTAATAACTTACCCAATCCCTCCAATGCAAAATACTGGCATTGCACGGGGATCATCACCGAATTGGCCGCGGCCAATGAATTCACGGTCAACAAACCCAGTGAAGGCGAACAATCGATTAATATATAATCGTAGTCGTCTTTCACCTTTGACAACACCTTTGCCATGACACTCTCCTTCTCCTCGAAATTCAACATCTCCAACTCGGCTCCTACCAAATCTATATTGGAAGGCAACAAAAACAAATTCTCAATATCCGTCTTCAGGATCGCCTCTTTCGGCTCCAACCCGTCCACCAGACATTCGTAGATAGTCGCCTTCAATTCCTTTAAATCATATCCCACTCCCGTTGTCGCGTTCCCTTGAGGATCAGCATCAACCAACAACACTTTCTGTTCCAGTACAGCCAAACTAGCCGCCAAGTTTACAGACGTCGTTGTCTTTCCAACACCTCCCTTTTGGTTCGCGATAGCTATAATTTTTGACATAAATCCACGTTTTTCGATTATGTGGTAAAAATACAATTAAAAAGAATACGTCCCCCATTTTTATTCAATTTTTTAATAACAACGCCTACTTTTTTACTAACAATAATTACCTTTACACCGGGAACTAAAGAACTGAGGGAAAGATGAAAAATTCAACGAAAGAAATTATAAATGAAATAAATACATACCGGGACGAATCGAAAGCGGCTTTCCTGCCCCGTTTCTTCAAAACGGGTAAAGGGGAATACGGTGAAGGGGATCAATTTATCGGGGTGGTCGTTCCGAATTTGCGTATCGTTGCCAAAAAACATTTTGACGCGGACTTCGACACGTTCCGGGAACTACTCGCCTCTCCGTACCACGAGTATCGCCTGACGGCCCTCCTAGCATTAACCTATCGTTACGCCAAACTCAAAGACCACGCGTCCAGAGAGACTTGCGTGAATTTCTACGTGAGTCAGGTGGACGCCATCAACAACTGGGATCTCGTTGACCTTAGCTGTTACAAGATTTTGGGGCATTGGCTTTTCGACAAGGACAAACAACTCCTTTATGACTGGGCAAAAGAGAATCACCTCTGGAAACAGCGTATCGCCATAATCTCCTGTATGCATTTCGTGAAACAAGGCGAATTCAAGGATGCGCTCGCCATCGCCGACCTTCTTCAACACCACCCTCACGATCTGATCCACAAAGCCGTGGGCTGGATTCTCCGTGAAATCGGCAAAGAGAACGAGCAACTCCTCGTCGATTACCTCACACCTCGCTACAAGGAGATGCCCCGTACCATGCTACGGTACGCCATCGAACGTTTCGAGGAAGGGAAACGGAAAGCCTTCCTGCATTCAAAAGTTTAATCAATTTACAATCTTATTCATTTTTGATTTATGATCTATCATCCAAAAGCGATTGTTTCAAGCAGGA
>OOIG01002978.1_pt1 | contig 10745 bp, 13 predicted proteins | sample 1692091 | NCBI WGS metagenome assembly OOIG01 (sample SAMN06348188, study PRJEB24527) | human gut metagenome | biome: human gut; feature: ankylosing spondylitis patient; material: feces | host: Homo sapiens | place: China | collected 2015-10
GGCTTGTCCACCAGTAATTTGACCACTATAAACCCATAAATTTCCGTTCAAATTCTATCAAAGCCGAACAGTCCAGGCAGAATTTTAGGTATAGAAAAAGCCCGGAAAACGGCGTATTTCCGGGCTTTTTTAGCATTTTTAAGTTGTCGATTATCGCTTGCTGAACTGCGGAGCGCGACGAGCTGCTTTGAGGCCGTATTTCTTGCGCTCCTTCATGCGAGGATCGCGGGTCAGGAAGCCGGCCTTCTTCAGGATGGCGCGGTATTCGGGGTTCACCAGCAGCAGGGCGCGGCTGATGCCGTGGCGCAGAGCGCCGGCCTGACCGGACACGCCGCCGCCCTCGACGGTGGCAACGATGTCGACCTTGCCGAGCTCCTCGGTCGCGGCGAGGGGCTGACGGACGACCATCTTCAGGGTCTCGAGACCGAAATACTCGTCGATGTCGCGGCCGTTGATGGTGATAGCGCCGGTGCCGTTCTGGAAGAGGCGAACGCGGGCGACAGAGGACTTTCTACGGCCGGTGCCGTACAGATAAGGCTTCTTGGACTGATACATTCTTCTCTTCCTCCTTAGACTTCGTAGGCTTCGGGCTTCTGGGCCTGCTGCTCGTGGGTGTCACCAGCGTAGATGTGCAGGCGCTTCAGGGAGTCCTTGGTCACGGTGTTGCGGGGCATCATGCCGCGCACGGCCACGCGCATCGCAAGCTCGGGCTTCTCCTGCATGAGGATGCGGTACTTGGTCTCCTTCAGACCGCCGACCCAGCCGGAGTGCGTACGATAGTACTTCTGCTCCATCTTGTTGCCGGTGAGGATGGCCTTGGAAGCGTTGATGATGATGACGTTGTCGCCGCAGTCGGCGTGCGGGGTGTAGGTGACTTTGCGCTTGCCGCGGAGCAGATCAGCCGCAGCAACGGCGGTCTTGCCCATGGGCTTGCCGGCAGCATCGATGACGTACCACTTACGCTCGATGTTGCCCTTGTTCGCCATAAAAGTGGACATGGTGTGTTTCCTCCATATTGATCTATGAATGAAAGCTTGTGCTTTACATTTTTGTTGTCCCTTGGTAAAATCGGAACGAGTTTATTTATAGCATCTGGGCGCGAGAATGTCAACACCATTTTAATTTAGCGCAATCAATGCTCGTAAATTCTCTCGTTTTCTTTGATTATCTCTCAATTTCTCAAATCGCAAAATCGAAATTCTTTTATTTTTCGCAAGGAGCTGTACCTATGCAGGAAATCTTGGGCCTCGTGCGCCGCTGCGTTACGGACTACGACATGATCCAGGAGGGCGAGACGGTCGCCGTCGGCGTCTCCGGCGGCAAGGACTCGCTCGTCACGCTCACCGCGCTCGCGCGCCTTTCCAAATTCTACCAGAAGCCGTTCAAGGTCGCGGCCATCACGGTCGAAACGGGTGTGCCGGGCATGAGCTTTGATGCCGTGGCCGACTATTGCGCGGCGCTCGGTGTCGAGTACATCCGCGCGAACGTGCCGATCTACGAGATCGTGTTTTTGGAGCGTAAGGAGAAAAATCCCTGCTCGCTGTGCGCCAAGCTCCGCCGCGGTGCGCTTTCGACCGCGATGAACGAGCACGGCATCAAAACGATCGCGCTCGGCCACCACTACGACGACGCGGTCGAAACACTTTTGATGAATCTTCTCTTTGAGGGCCGCATCGGCTGCTTCCAGCCCGTGACATACCTGAGCCGCTCGGACGTGACGCAGATCCGCCCGCTGCTCTATGTGAAGGAGCAGCAGGTGCGCAATGTCGCGGCAAAGCTCGATCTTCCCATCGTACATAACCCCTGCCCTGCCAACGGTGAAACGCGCCGTCAGGAGGTCAAAGAGCTCATCGAGTCGCTCTCCGAGCGCTACCCAGACCTCAAGCAGAAGCTCTTTGGCGCGATGCAGCGGTATCCGCTGTACGGCTGGGATACAAAAAATTCGGAAAAGTGACGTTGTCACTTTTCCGAGAATATTTCACTGCGCTTTGTGCCTCGGTTGGCCGCTGAAAGAGGCCAATTCGACACACGCTTCGCGCAAAGTGTTTTCTGCCACGCGCATGTCGCGGCAGAAAACGATTAAAATCTTTTCGTGCCTATGGGCACCTGGGCAGCCGTTAGCAGCTTTGCTGCTCTACGGATGCCGCGTACCCCTCGCGGGTAAAAACTCTGCGAGGCTTTTGTCCTATGTACATTAAATAAACACCAGCCTCAGCAAGATCAGCAGTGCGAGGCCCGGCACGCCGAGGACGGCGATGACGAGAGCGTTGAAAAGATTCAGCCCCAGCGAAAGCTTGGCGAGCACGCCGAGCGCGCTTAGAATGCCGAGCAGCGCAAAGCCGAGCAGCGTGTTGACGAGCAGCTTGCCCGCGAGCTTCAACGGCGCGGCGAACAGCCTGAGCACCGCGAGCAGCGCAAACACGGCAAACAGGACAAGCAGTATTTTTTCCGTTATCCCCATTTTGCGACCCCCTCGCTGCACGTTTTGTACACGGCTTCGCCGCTGCGCTCCTTGATCTGGCGCAGCAGGTAGTCATAGCGTGAGAGCTCGGCGTTGATCTCATACACGCAGGCGTCGACGAGTTCCGGCGCACAGACCGCGTTGAAGCGCGCGTACGCCTGCGACAGCGCGACACGCGTGTCGCGCAGCTCGCTGAACAAGTCCTGCATGGATGCATCGCGCGCGACGTCACAGCGCAGCAAATTGACCTTTCGCATGTTTTCGCCCTCCCATACCTCTGCAATGTCAGTGTATGGAAAGTGTGGACAAATATTCCTCTTTTCAAACAAGGAGCCAAGCATGGAGCATGAAGATTATATGCGCGAGGCGCTGTCTCTCGCGCGCGAGGCCGCACAGGAGGGCGAGGTGCCCGTCGGCTGTGTCATCGTCAAAGACGGCGAGATCATTGGCCGAGGCCGCAACCGGCGTGAGGAACTGCAGCGCACCTCCTCGCACGCAGAGATGGAAGCCATCGCACAGGCAAATGAACGTCTGCGCTCCTGGCGGCTCGACGGCTGCACGCTCTACGTGACGCTCGAGCCCTGCCCGATGTGCGCGGGCGCGATCGTCAACGCGCGCATCCCGCGCGTCTACTATGGCGCGCGCGACGAGGCGATGGGCGCCTGCGGCGGCGTGCTGAACCTCTTTATGGAGCGCTTTCCCTTCCGCCCCGCGCTCGTGGGCGGCATTCTGAAAGACGAATGCCGCGCCGTGCTGGCCGATTTTTTCCGCACGCTGCGTTCGTAAAGTGATTTCGCTTTCGTGCGTCATTTGACCGCCGGTCAGGAATTGCTGCTGCGTCATTACTGCGTCCGAGATATCGACAGTTTGGCACAGTCTTGCACAGTCCCGTGCAAGCTGCAAACGACTGTGGCGCAAGGATTTTCCTTGATTTGCAAGGGTTTCCGGATTCTTTTTCTATTTAACACTTTTGTAACACTTTCCCTCGAACTTTGTTAACATGCGTCCTTTATCTTAATCCTTGCAAGAGACAATAGCTTCTTTTCATCCAATCTTCCATCTTATAAGAAAAGGGACGCCGTTAGGCGTCCTTTTTCGTTATATTCTGATGTAGGATGGCGTCACGGATCGAAGTCCGCCGCCGCGCCGATACCGAGCGCGATGCACGCGCCGCCGGCGTAGAAGAGGATCTCGGCAAGCGTCGGGCACGCGGCCAAGGCCGCCGCGCAAAGGATGACGCTCATCGTGCTCGCGGGCATCAGCAGCCGCGGCGCGCCGCCGCGGAAAGCAAAGGCCGCAAATTCGAGCAGCAGCACCGTCAGCGCCGCGAGCGCCAGCGTTTCGACATAGTAATGACGCAGAATCGGGTCCGCCGCGTGCTCGCGGTAGAAGAGGATCAGCGCAAGCACCATCGCGCACACAGGCACGAGCAGCGCAACGCCTGAGAACTCCGCCTTGCGGCGCAGCGCGGTCGTAGCGTACAGCAGGCATGCCGCGCCGACTGCCAGAAAAACGGACAGGATCATCGTAAGCGTCGTGCGGAGCGAGAACACCAACGAGCACACCGCCGAGCCGATCAGGGCAAAGCTGCCGAGCACCATCAGCAAGACCGCAAGCGTCGAGCGGTCAAAGGCGAAGTAGAGGTCCATGCTGCCGCACAGCTCGCGCTGAGCGGGATAGCGCCGCGCCATAATGACCGCGATGACCGCTGCGACGACGAGCACCGCAGGCAGCACCATCGTGTTTAAGTCCATCGGGACGGGAAGTCCGTCCGCGTCAAAGCCGACTGCCAGCAGGCGGAGGCGTGCCAGCGCCGCTGCCGCAGAAAAAAGCACCAGCAAAAGCCAATGAAGAATTTTCACAAAACCGAACCCTTTCTTTTTCCGGAATACGGCGCGCACAGCGCCGGAAAACATCTATTTATTGATGATAGCACACTCATCCCCGTTTGTCCATGAATCATTTTGCGGACAAGTCGGTCATACACTGATAAAAACACTGTCACTTAAGCATCGCGGCCGTGGGCCGCAGGGAGGAACACGCCTTGAAACAGCTTCTTCGCATCACGATATTATTGATCGGCCTCATCTGGATCCTCGCCTGGGCGGCGGCAGGCCGCTTTGACGACACGCCGAACACACAGGACGGCTCGGAATCTCCCCTGCCGAGCGGTGAGATCGCCGCCCCCGGCGAGCGCGACAGCGCAAAAACGCTGCGCGTCCAAATTCAGGGCGAGGTCCAGGAGATGGACATGGGCACATACCTTCTCGGCGTGCTGCGCGCGGAAATGCCCGCCTCGTTTGAGGAGGAGGCGCTCAAGGCACAGGCCATCGCCGCGCGCACCTACACGCTCTATCGCATCCGCGGCGGCGGCAGCGCGAACCACCCTGACGCCGACGCCTGCGACGATCACACCTGCTGCAAGGCGTACATAAATGCCGAACAGGCCGCGGCCAACTGGGGCAGCATGGCCGTCTACTATGAGGAAAAGCTCGCCCGTGCCGTGAGTGAAACGGACGGCGAGGTCATCTTGTACGACGGCGCGCCCATCCTTGCCGTGTTCTTCTCGTCTGCCGACGGCAGCACGCAGGGCGCAGGCGACGTGTGGATGAACGATCTGCCGTATCTCCAAAAGGTCGATAGCCCCGAGACGGAAGAGCTCGTACCGAACTACTACTCGGTCGCAGCGTTCACGGCAGCGGAATTCAAGTCTCTCATCCTCGCTGCCAAGCCGGACGCCGACCTCTCCGGCAGCCCAGAGGGATGGATCCGCGATATCGTGCGAAACGACTCGGACTATGTCGCCTCCGTCACGGTCGGCGGCGTCAAGCTGCGCGGCAATGACCTGCGCACGATTCTCTCGCTGCGCTCGCCGTCGTTCACCGTGGAATGCAAGGACAATACCTTCACGTTCCACGTCACAGGCTACGGCCACGGTGTCGGCATGAGCCAGTACGGCGCAAATATCCTCGCCAAGCAGGGCCTTTCCGCCGAGGAAATCGTGCAGCACTATTTTTCGAACACCACCGTCGGCTATTATGACGGCTGAGGCATCGCGGATATTGCAAAGCGGCGGAAAAATTGCTATAATATTAAGATAAAATACGCAAGGAGGCGGGAGAAATGAAGAGCAAGCGTTTTTTGTGTCTGCTGCTTGTATTGCTGATGGTCTTCTCCCTCACCCCCAGCGAAACGAGGGCCGAGACGACTGTCTATTTCACCGCCGTCAACGACCAACTTTTGCCTGATCTGAGCGATGAGACGATGCCGTTCTGGTCGGGTGGGCGGCTGTATGTCCCCTCCACGGTCATCACCGGCACGGACTTGGGCCTTTTCTACTCCCGCAGCCGCGACAAGAGCACCGCCGTCGTCTACCGGCAGGGCAGCGCACTGACGTTCAACTTCGCCGCCGGCACCGTCGCCGACTACGCGGACGGCTGGCGCGAGTGCCTTGAGGAGTGCGACCAGAATGACCGCCAGTACAGCGGCCCGGCCATCGTGCGCAGCGACGTTGTGTTCCTGCCGCTCGACCTTTTGACGCAGTTTTTCTCGCTCGATTATAGCTACACGCGCGTGACCTATGGTTACCTGGTCCGCGTCAAAAGTGATACGGTCGTGCTTTCCGACGCGAAGTTCATCGACGCCGCGGCTATGTCCATGGAGCAGCGCTACAACGAATATATGAAGACGCACAGCGAGTCGAACGATCCCGGCAACACACCGAATCAGAACACCGACGGCGACCGCGACCTTGTCTGTCTCGCGCTGCGTGTGACGGACGAAGAGAGCGCAAACGCCCTGCTCGACACGCTCGCAAGCAACAACGCGACGGCGACGTTTCTCTTCTCGGAAGAGCAGCTTTCCTCGCTCGGCGATCTGCTGCGCCGTGTCGTCATCAGCGGCAACGCCGCCGCGCTGCGCATCGACGCTTCCGGCGGCAGCTCACGCACGGTCAGCGCGATCGAGCGCGCAAACAACGCGCTATGGGCCGCGTGCAACGAAAAAGCGCGGCTCGTCGCGCTCTACGGCGCGTCGGATAAGACGCTGCGCGCCGTGCGCGCCGCGGGCTACTGCCCCATTGACTTTGACCTGGATTACAGCGGCGGTCTTCCCACCGCGGCGCAGGCCGCCAGCAGCATCGCGCGTCAGGCCCGCTCCGGCGGGTGCATCGCCTATCTCGGCGCTGACACCGCCGTACAGGCAGATTGGAGCATGCTGCTCTCTCGCCTCCGCTCGTCCTCGCGTCTCATCACGGCGCTCAACGAGCTCGCGGTCACAAAGGACGCGTGACGGTTTTACAAATTGTTCAGGAAACGCGCACAGTTTTGCGTATAATAAACAATAACACAGAAGAAAGACACACGCTTGTGTGAAGGAGGAAACCAGCATGGCACGCAATATTCTTGTCGTGGAGGACGACAATAATATTTCCAACCTCATTAAGATGTATCTCGACAAAGAGGGCTTTGACGTCCGCATCGCCGCCGACGGCGGCAAGGCCGTGGAGGAATTCAAGGAAAAAGAGCCCGACCTCGTGCTGCTCGACGTGATGCTCCCCGTGCTCGACGGCTGGGGCGTATGCGCCAAGATCCGCGAGACGTCCAAGTGCCCGATTATCATGCTCACCGCCAAGGGCGAGGTCAACGACCGCATCCACGGCCTTGAGATGGGCGCGGACGACTATGTTGTCAAGCCCTTTGAAATGAAGGAGCTGCTTGCGCGCATCAACGCCGTGCTGCGCCGCAGCGAGATCCCCGAGGATACGCACAAGCGCCTCACGTTCGACAAGCTCATCATCGACCTCGACTCCTATGAGCTCATCGTCGACGGCAAGAAGATCGACACGCCGCCCAAAGAGCTGGAGCTTCTCTATCACCTCGCCGCCACGCCGAACCGCGTCTACACGCGCAACCAGCTGCTTGACGAGGTGTGGGGCTTCGACTACTTCGGCGATTCGCGCACGGTGGACGTACACGTCAAGAGGCTCCGCGAAAAGGTCGAAAACGTCAGCGACCAGTGGGCGCTCAAGACCGTCTGGGGCGTCGGGTATAAATTCGAAGTGAAGTAATTCAGTATGCCGGAAGAAAACAAAGAGAAAACACAGAAAAAGCGCTGGACGCTCAAAAAGGTCAAGACCCGCTGCCGCACGATCTACTGGCAGAATTTTCTGCTTACGGCAAGCGTCGTCATGCTGACGCTGGCGCTGCTCGGCAGCGCGTTCTTCGCGCTGACGTATTCCTACGCCATCGACGAGCGCAGCGAGCAGATGCAGAGCAAGGCGACGGTCGTGTCGCACATGGTGTCGTCCTACATGGAAAACGGCTCGCTCACAGGGCTGCGTGAGCTGGCAGACTTCGCTTCGAACGTGACGGATGCAGAATTTCTCATCTGCAACTCGGACGGCAACCTGCTGCTGACGACCGATACAACTCTCGTCAACCGCGTGCTGACCGTGCCGCAGGACGTGGCCGAGGGCGCGATGAGCGATGACACCTACGCCGTGCGCACCACACTCGGCGACATCTATGAGGACACGCACTTCGTCGTCGGCGTGCCGATCGTGAGCGAGGGCGCAACCGTCGGCTTTGTGCTGGCGGTGACCGGCGCGCGGGCGCTGACGACGATGTGGCGCACGTTTATTGGATTGTTTTTCATGACGGCGGTGACGGTGCTGCTGCTTTCGTTTGTCGTGAGCGCGTGGGTCAGCATGCGCCAGTCGCGCCCCATCCACGAGATGGCGGAGGCGACACGCCGCTTCGCCGAGGGCAATTTCGACGTGCGCATGCACAACTACGAGGGTGTGACGGAGATCTCCGAGCTCGCCGAGTCGTTCAACAACATGGCGGACTCCTTACAGGAGACCGAACGCCAGCGCCGCGAGTTCATCGCGAACGTCTCCCATGAGTTAAAGACCCCGATGACGACCATCGCAGGCTACACCGACGGCATCTTAGACGGCACGATCCCGCCCGAGCAGGAAAAGGAGTACCTGCGCATCATCTCGGACGAGGCGCGGCGGCTTTCCCGTCTCGTGCGCCGCATGCTTGAGGTCTCGCAGCTCCAGTCGCGCGACCTGACGCGCACGAAGGCGCCGTTCGACGTGTGCGAGAGCATGCGCCGCGTGCTCATTTCGATGGAGAAGAAGATCACCGACCGCGGGCTCGATGTCGACGCCGACATTCCCGACAGCGGTATCATGGTGCTCGGCGACAACGATCTCATCACGCAGGTCATCTACAACCTGCTCGAAAATGCGGCAAAATTCGCCCGCAAGGGCTCTGCGCTCTACCTCGGCGTGACGACGCTCAACGGCAAGGCGCTGATCTCGGTTCGCAACGAGGGCGGCACCATCCCCGCCGAGGAGATCCCGCTGCTGTTCGAGCGCTTCCACAAGAGCGACAAATCCCGCTCCGAGGATAAGGACGGCGTGGGCCTCGGGCTCTACGTGGTCAAGACCATTCTCGACCAGCACAAGGAGCACATCGCCGTCACAAGCGAAAACGGCCTGACGACGTTCACCTTCAGCGTGACGCTCGCCGGCGGGCAGACCGCGCAGTAAGTCTCAACAGGAGAAACACGCTATGGATCACGAGAATCAGGAGTTATCCCCGACGGTCAGCCAGAGCGGCGAGCCGCAGGAGGTCGTGCTGCGCTATGAAGCGCCCGTCACGCCCATCGTGGAGCGCTACGTGCAGCCCACACCGCTGCCCGGACAGCCGAAGAAGCATACATCACCGCGCAAAAAGCGGAAAGGGCTTAAGATCTTCCTTTTCTGCATGTTCGGGCTGCTCATCGTCAGCGGCGTCGTCACGGCGCTGTGGCTCGGCGGCGCGTTCGACGATCACCGGTCCTATCACGACGATGATTTTGAGCAGCGCCATGACGAGGATTATTACGACAACAGCGAGCATGGCGAAACGACCATCAAGCGCCTGCCCAACACCGATCAGGTCAAGCTCCGCTACAACGAAAGCCACGGCGAGGCGCTGACGATCCAGGAGATCTACCAGAAAGTCAATCCCTCCACCGTCACGGTGCTCACCGGCAACCGCGACGGCAGCGCCATGGTCGGCACCGGCGTCATCTTCACCGAGGATGGCTATATCCTCACGAATGCCCACGTCATCGCGGGCGGCTCGGAGTGCTACGTCGTGCTCGACACGGGTGAGGATTACCGTGCGTGCCTTTTGGGGCTCGACGAAGAAAAGGACCTCGCCGTCATCAAGATCGCGGCCAGCGGCCTTCCCGCCGCGGAATTCGGCGACTCTGACGCGCTGACGGTCGGCGATCCGGTGTTCGCCATCGGCAACCCGCTCGGCGTGGAGCTGCGCGGCACGCTGACCGACGGCATCGTCTCCGCCATCAACCGCGACGTGTACGTCGGCGGCGTGACGATGACGCTCATTCAGACGAATGCCGCGCTCAACAACGGCAACTCCGGCGGCCCGCTCATCAACGTGTACGGACAGGTCGTCGGTATCAACACGATGAAGATGGGCTCGTCCTCCACCACGAGCGTGGAGGGCCTCGGCTTTGCCATTCCCATCGCCTCGACCGCCTATATGATCAATGACCTGATCGCCTACGGTGAGGTACACGGCGAGGTGATGATCGGCATTTCGGTGCAGCCCGTTCCCGTCACGGCAGAAAATGGCGAGAGCGCGCTTCTCGTCATGGAGGTCACGCCCGGCGGCCCCGGTGAGGAAGCCGGCATCCAGAAGGGTGACCTTATCGTAGCGGCCGACGGCGAAGCGTTGACAAAGTCCACCGACCTTCTGCGTGTCCGCCGCCGCCATGAAGCAGGCGAAACGCTCAAGCTCTTAGTCGAGCGCGACGGCAAGCGCTTCACCGCAGACGTTATTTTACGCGAAAGCGACACATGAGGATATCGACATGAAGAAAAAGCAATTTGCGCTCGGCTCGCTGCTCCTCGGCGCCGTCTCCTGGCTGTGCCTGCGGGGATTGCAGCACATTGAGCGCCGCATGAAAAAGAAACAGGAAAAGTAAAGAAACAACGATCCCCGTCCGGTGGAACCTTTCCGCCGGACGGGGATCGTTTTGTACTCTGCATCAGCGCTGCTTTTTCTGGTCGTCCCGTTCCTTTTATATTGCAATTTAGAGAATGGATTCTACAATACCACCATTTCTGATTTTAAACAAGTCTCCCCACTCAGAATAGTATCCATGCATAATAACAACCGAATCAACTTCATATTGCTGTGTAACTTCATATATTTGAGATGAAATATCACATATATTATTTTCCAGCACGCTGAAAAACGCA
>OOIG01002981.1_pt1 | contig 10743 bp, 5 predicted proteins | sample 1692091 | NCBI WGS metagenome assembly OOIG01 (sample SAMN06348188, study PRJEB24527) | human gut metagenome | biome: human gut; feature: ankylosing spondylitis patient; material: feces | host: Homo sapiens | place: China | collected 2015-10
GTGCCCTCTGTCTCGTCGTAGAGCCGGGGGATCAGCTGCACCAGGGTTGTCTTGGACGAGCCCGTACCGCCCAGGATGCCAATGAGTTCACCGGAACGGATGTGGAGGTCCACATTCTCCAGAGCATTGCGCTCGGCGGTCTTGGAGTATTTGTAGCTGACGCCGTCAAAATCGATGGAACCGTCCGGAATTTCCGTGACCGCATTCTCGGGGCTGGTCAGGCTGCTCTTTTCCTGCAGCACCTCGACGATACGCTCGGCGGACTCCATAGACATGGTGATCATCACGAACACCATGGAGAGCATCATCAGGCTCATGAGGATCTGGAAACTATATGTAAGGATGGCAGACATCTGGCCGACGTTGACCTCCATGCCCTGGCTGGAAATGACGGCATAGGAGCCGAAGCTCAGGACGAAAGCCATGCCGCTGTACACGCAAAACTGCATCATGGGGGAGTTGATGGCCATAATGCGCTCGGCACGGGTGAAGTCTTTGCAGACATCCTCGGCGGCAGCACCGAACTTCTTCTTCTCATAGTCCTCGCGGACGTAGCTCTTGACCACGCGCATGGCCTGGACGTTCTCCTGCACCGAGTCGTTGAGGGCATCGTACTTGCGGAACACCCGGCGGAAAATGGGAGTGGCCTTGCGGATCACCATAGCCAAACCGAAGCCCAGTAGAGGAATGGTCACCAGGAAGATCATGGCCAGGCGGCCGCCCATGGCAAAGCCCATGACGAAGGAGAAGATCAGCATCAGCGGGCAGCGGATGGCCACGCGGATGATCATCATAAAGGACATTTGCACGTTGATGACATCGGTGGTCATCCGGGTCACCAGGCTGGAGACCGAGAACTTGTCGATGTTTTCAAACGAATAGTCCTGAATGCGGTAGAACATATCCTGCCGCAGATTCCGCGAAAAGCCCGTGGAGGCTGTGGCGCAGGTGCTGCCGGCCGCCACGCCCAGAATCAGCGACAGCACGGCCATGACAACCAGCTGCACGCCGTATTGGATAATGACATCCATGCCGCAGCCGGCCTGCATCTCGTTGACGAGATTAGCAATCACAAACGGGATAATGCATTCCAAGACGACTTCGCCCACCACCAGGATCGGTGTGAGGATTGCCGGCTTCTTGAATTCCCGTATGCTTTTACTCAGTGTTTTGATCATACCAGTCATACTAGAAAATTCCTCCTATCCAAACTTCCGGAGTCTTCCGCCACTGTGGGCCGCCACACCACGCAGGATTCACACTTCCTGCAGTGCAGCCCCTATCCGGAGTTTGTAAAACAAATTTTAGCGAAAATCCGGAGATTGACAACCGCGATCTTCGAGTTTTCTCTCCGTCTCATCAGCGAACCGTGGAAACTGGTCCGCCGACTGCGGCGCGCCGTTGGAAGCGCTGAGATTTTGAATCATCCGATCCAGGAAGCTTTGGAGCTGGATGATTTCCGCGTGGGACATATCGCTGACCAGCCGCCGCTCCGATGCGGCCAGCTGATCGAGGACCTGCTGGTTAGCTTCCAGTGCCCGCTTTGTGACGAGGATCTGCTTGCACCGCCGGTCCTCCGTGGATGGTTCGCTGCTCAGATAGCCCTTCGCCTCCAGCCGCTGCAGCAGCCCCGATACCGTGGGATGGGTAAAGCGGAAATGCCGTTCAATGTCCCGCGGATAGACCTTCTCCTGCCGTTGGGTTCGGTAGCACAGGTAGCCAAGCACACGGGCCTGCGAACTGGTCAGGTCCAGGGACGTGATGCTGTTGTTCATGTTCTGTGTCAGCAGCTTGGAAATGATTTTGATCTTGAATCCCAGATCATCTCTGCCGACCGGTGACATGGATGCCACCTCCTTCTATACGAATTAGTAGCACACTACGTAATCGAGTCGCAAGCTACATAATAGTGTAAGAACGACTGGTTGTCAAGAAACGTCCTAAAAAACATTTATAGGTTCTTTTCTGGTGCAAAAGGTCTCCTTTCAAAATAGGAACAAAAAGACCGTTGACCTCAAACGGCAATGTCGGTCAACGGTCAGTCTTCGGCATCCAGTTGATACATCAACAGAAATCTTATTCTGCAAGCTTCGTAAGTGTATCGCCGGCAATACGATACACGGTCCAATCCGACATTGGCTCCGCGCCAAGTGATAGATAAAAATCAATACTGGGTCTATTCCAGTCCAGGCACCACCATTCCAATCGTCCGCATTTCCGCTCCACGGCAATGGATGCCAACTTTTTCAATATAGCTTTTCCATATCCATTTCCACGGTACTCCTGCTTTACATATAGATCTTCAAGGTAGATCCCCGCTCTGCCAAGGAAAGTAGAAAAGTTATGAAAGAAAAGAGCAAAACCGATTTCCTTTCCGTCTACAATTGCAAAAATAACCTCTGCCTTCTGCTTATCAAAAATCCACTCTTCCAGTGTCGATTCATCAGCAACAACTTCATGTAACATCTTTTCGTAATCTGCAAGTTCTTTTATAAATTGCAAGATCAAATGTGTATCTTTTCGCTCTGCATATCGAAATGCAAGTTCTTTCTCCATTTTGATAAACCTCCATCTTTTATATACTTGCTGACAGTAAATTCACAGAAGATAACTTCATAAACAACGGGAGATGGTATAACGCCTTACTGAAACAAAGTTGTGAAAATATTTCGTCCGCTGGATTTCCAGCTGAAAGATGGGATAGATTCTACCATACTACGGTAGACAATTCCACCTTTGGTTCTGCGAAATACAAGGCAGTGTCCTATATTTTTCACCAACACCAGCACCCTATGTGGCTCAGGTGCTGCTGCTTTAAAAGCACTGTTCGCAATTGCAGTTTGTTATGCCAATATATGGGCACCGATTTTATAAAGCACAGAGGATCGTAACATGGCAAGACCATGTTACGATCCTCTGTGCTTTCTCCCCATTGATTCAGCCGCTGGGTAAAGAGCGTTCCAGCAATATGGATGTGTTTTATACCCTATTTTGTCACCGATTGAGCACCCACACGCCGAAATTCAGGTAAGCCGCAAAGGTCACCCACAGGACATAAGGTACCTGTAACCACGCAGCCAGCCGATCTACCTTACGGAAAGCAAAAATCATCCATAAAATTAGCACCCACAACACCATTAGCCATAGGAAGGCAAAGCCAAAGTTCTGGAAATTAAAGAAAATGATGCTCCAGAAAAAGTTGAACGCCAGCTGAACTGCGAAGATCCGCAGCGCCCGGGTGCGGTCAGGTGACGCCGGTGCCCCATAGATTCTGGCGGCGCTGACGCCCATGAGCAGAAACAGTATGCCCCAGACAATAGGAAATACGATAGCCGGCGGCGAGAGAGGCGGCTGCCGGATCGTTTCACTGTAACTCTCCGCACCATCCCGGGTGAGAAAGCCGGAAAGTGCCCCCACTGCCTCCACACCCACAATCCAGAGCGCATATGTTTTCCATGAAGGTTTTTTCATACACCATCCCCCCAAAAACAGCCTATGCATCTCACCCTGCTTCTATACGCCAGGAGCAGCTTTCCCAGGCATACTTTCTCCCTTTTCGACCACACTATAACCAAGCGTATGTTTAGGGAGGAATCACATGAAATCACTATGGGAACAAACCTGGGCACATCCAAATTTTGGGCGGCTCGAGGGCGACGAGACGACAGATGTTCTGATTATTGGCGGCGGCATGGCAGGCGTCCTGTGCGCCTACTTTCTGCAGCAGGCCGGAATACCCTATGTGCTGGCAGAAGAAAAAACAATTTGCAGCGGCATTACAAAAAATACCACCGCCAAGCTGACCAGTCAGCACGGTCTCATCTATCACAAGCTCAGCCAAACCTTTGGCGTTGACCGGGCACAGCAGTATCTTTCCGCCAACGAGGCAGCCCTTCAGAAATACCGGGAATTGTGCCGTCATATCGACTGTGATTTTGAAGAAAAGTCCGCCTATGTCTACGCCCTGCACGACAAACGGAAACTCGAACAGGAACTGGCCGCCTTAGAAAGATTACATTTTTGCGCGGAGTTTGCCGAACATCTGCCGCTCCCCTTCCCCGCAGCAGGCGCCGTTAAATTTCCGAATCAAGCTCAATTTCATCCTCTGAAATTTGTCTCCGCAATTTCAAAGGATCTGCACATCTATGAGCACACTCCTATACGAGAACTGATCGGAACTACCGCCGTGGCAGATCGTGGAAGGATTCGGGCAAAGAAGATCATTGTAACCACCCACTTTCCTTTTCTCAACAAGCACGGCAGCTATTTTCTGAAGCTCTACCAGCAGCGCTCCTACGTGCTGGCGCTGGAAAACGCGCCGGCGCTTCGGGGCATGTATCTGGACGAGCGGGAAAACGGCCTGTCCTTCCGGGAGTACGACGGCCGCCTGATTCTGGGCGGCGGCGGACACCGGACGGGACATGAGGGCGGGGGATGGAATGCGTTGGAGCAATTTGCCAAAACACACTATCCCGACGCCAGAATCACCCACCGCTGGGCGGCGCAGGACTGCATGGGTCTGGACGGCGTCCCCTATATCGGCCCCTATTCCGCCGGCACGTCCGGCCTGTATGTGGCCACCGGCTTCAACAAGTGGGGAATGACATCCGCCATGGTGTCGGCCATGGTCCTGTGCGACCTTGTCCAAGGGAAAAAGAACCCCTATGCCGAGGTGTTTTCCCCCTCCAGAACGATCCTCCGCCCCCAATTGGTGGTCAACGGCTTTGAGGCCGTGGTCAACCTCCTGACCCCTTCCGCCAAGCGCTGTCCCCATCTCGGCTGCGCTTTGAAATGGAATCCGCAGGAGCATACGTGGGATTGCCCCTGCCACGGCTCCCGTTTTACAGAGGAGGGCAGGTTGATCGACAACCCGGCAACGGGGAATCTGAAAAAGTAGTGCCGCCGAATGAAACAGCTCCATCTGTGTTTCCTGTCTGAGACGCAGATGGAGTTTGCATAACAAGCACGATCTTTCCCCCAATCCCTAGTCTGTTGCCCCGGCCGCAGAAGATGCACAGAGTCCTTCCAGAAAAGGCAATCGGCCGATCCGGTCTTGCCGCATGGTTCAGGCCCTGCCTCTCATCCCTCTCCGGCGGAATATGGGCAGCAGTTCCGGCTGGTTTTGGAACCATCTGTATATAGGGAGATAGTATCCGCATTGCTCCCTTTTGAACAGCAATCTATATCCGGTATCCGATATATAGGTGCGCCCCTTCTCCATCAGTACGATTCTTGATCCCCTGTTCCGTTGAAGATGTGGTCCGCCTTCGCGCCGTCATATCCCCTACGCCAGAAATGCCGGTTTCCATATTTATCTCATGTTCGCATGCTTTCATAGATCATCAGACTATTTTTCCCCTTTCAACACCCCATAATCTGTGAAACGCTGTACTTGGGCGGGATACCTTCCAATATGTGAACATGATCTTTGTACGCCTCTCCTCTATAATTTCTGTCCCCTTGTACTCACACAATTTCCTCCTTTGGTTCTTGTAGCAGTTGGCAGACCTCCATTGTTCTACCAAAGGAGGATATTTTTTCGGCATGGCTAAAGCTTTTTGGAACCATCGGTTTTGCCGGTGGTTCTCTTTTTCAAAAAAGCAGCAGGGCGGATTTCTCCGCCCTGCTGTCTTATTCTGATTTGTCTCAGGCCACCTGATTCCAGAAGCGATAAAGGATCACCGCGAACTGGGCGCGGGTGGCTGTTCCAGCGGGGTTCAGCGTCCCTGCGCTGGTGCCGCCCACGATGCCGTTGGCCACGGACCACTGCAGGGGTTCCACTGCGTACCCCGCCACGCTGCCGGCATCCGGATAGGCGCTCAGATCGGCCCGCTGGCCGTTGGCATAATTCCGCAGTTCCGCAAAGCGGTACAGCAGGGCCACCAGCTGCTGCCGGGTCACCGCCGCGCCGGGATTGGTGCCGTCGGAGATGCCGTTGTCCATGGCCCAGGTGCGCGCCTCTGCCATGTTGGCGGGAGACTGTCCGCTGAGCCGCGCCAGGATCATCCACACCTGCTGGCGGGTGATGCTGCCGTTGGGGCTGAACGTCGTAGCCGTGGTGCCGTTGACGTAGCCGTTGTCATAGGCCCAGGCGATCTCATCGTAGGCCCAGAAGGTCTCCGGCACATCGGTAAAGAAGGCGCTCTCTCCGGTGCGGGCGAAGGTGACTTCGATGGTCACCCGGCCGCGGGGCTGCTCAAAGGTGTAAGTGCCGTCCCGATTGGCGGTGACGTCGATCTCCCGGCCATTCCGGTCGGTGACGATGACCTCGTCCACCCCATAACCGCTGTCGGGATCCGGGGTGATGGTCACCTTGTCGCCCTCCTCGGGAGTCCGGGGATTCACCTTCACGCTGCCGCCGTTGCCGACATCCAGGATGGGGGAGTAACTGGGATCGCTGTCGCCGCCAGAGCCGGTGGATGGGGCAGAATAATAAACCTCATACCCTCCCGAGATCTGCCGCACATAGTAGTTTGCGGCACATTGGATATTTGCCGCACTGAAAGCATGGCCGTTTGTGTAAATAGAGATGTTCTTGGAGACGGAGACCGTTTCACTGATGTCCTTCAGCAGATACACGGCCGAACCCACGGGCGCGGAGGAGATCGCCTCTGCCAGCGTCTCGTAGTACGTCTCCGTGTTTCCGGACACCACATAAGCGGCATCAGAGGCTGCGGCTTCTTCCACATTTACCTGGTTCAGATACTTGTTCGTGCAGTCGATAAAGGTGGATCCTGTGACCGTGATCGGAGCAACCTGCTCTCCTTCCACCTCGCCGGTATTATTGACACAGTATCCGCCCTCCTGGCTGCAGTTTTTGAATGTGTTATCCGCAACCGTGATGGTGGAGGTTTTGGTCACCGCGTCGCTGAACATAATTCCGCTTCCGCTGCCGCTCAGATCAAAGGTGTTCCCCGTAATCGTGCACTTATCGATTGTACCATAGGCTACAGAGATCGCACGGGACTGGTTTGTCCCATCAAAGGTGCAGTTTGTCACCGTGAGCTCCTCGCCCGCAACCAGCATTCCCCAGCTGCGCATGTTCTGGAAGGTGCAATGATCGTATGTCACATCATTTGCATGGGGATTATTGAGCGCCATGTAGCACGTTTTGACCTCGATGTCATCGAGTCCCTCCACGCCTTCCAGTCCGGTGAAGGTCGTATTGGTATAGGTGGCGTTGTTCCAACGGTCAAACACCGCAAATCCGTTGGTACGGATGGTACAGTCTGTTACAACCAGATTCCACGCTTCGTCGATATTCTCACCGGTTTGCGCCCAAGCAGCAACGCCGATCACAGAAGGAGACGCACTGTTGATTTCGTCTGCGGTCCCGGCAACAGGGGCGATCAATTCCGTGTTTTTCAGAGTCAGGGTTCCTTCGGCGGCGCCGTAATGAACAATGGCGCCATAGGGAATTGCAGTGCCGGTCATCCTCTGAACAATGCAGTTTTGGATGGTGAGATTCGTTCCCGTTTCCGTGGTTTTTAATTTGCAGGCGCCCTGGTCATAAGAATCCTGCTCAGAATAGGTCTGCTGGAACCAGATGCCATCCAGCGTGACGCCATCCGCGGCAACACTGACCGTTCCCGTCAGGATCGTGCCGGCTTCGCCCGCGCCGCTGCCAAGCAGCGTGATCTTCTTGCTGATTGTGAGATCGTCGGCATAGGTCCCGGGTTTGATCCCAACCGTGTCACCGGAGACGGCCGCGTCAATGGCTCCCTGGATCGTGGTGAACTCCCTGTCGCCTATCTGCGCCACAAAGGTCTTGGCGGGATCTTTCCCCACCACAAAGCTGCCGTTCTCATCCTTGACCGCCACATAGCCGTCCTGGCACAAGGTCTCCGGCACTTCGGCGGAGAACGTGCCGCCGGAGACGGAAACTACCTCGCCGGCAGTGGGCCATGCTTCTTCCGTCTTATTCGCATTATTGAAGGCGTAGGCCTTGACCGCATCAACACTTTCTGCAGATTTGAAGGTTCCGTCCTCAATGGTGACGGTGCCCAGGTCCTGATAGCCCTCCCGCTCCACAATGGAGATGGCAGCGCCGTCGCCGATGACGCCGTCATCTCCAGTTTTGTTTTCATGCCGCCCTGTTACTGTGATGGCCGTCTGTGCTCCCCGCACCACCAGGCTGCCGGCGCACATCTGCACACCCACATACTTGGCGTTGATGATGGAGTTTTCGATGGTCACTGTCCCGGTGCTGGGGAAGTAGATGCCGTTCCCATTGGGCACGTTGAGGGTGCTGTTCTTCAGGGCGATGGCGTTCTTTACATGGGTGCCGTTGGTGACGATGCCGTAGATATCTTCTCCCTTAACGTCGACGGTAACGCCTTCCAGGGTGAGGGAACTGTTGCTGTACAGCACTTGAGCTCCATCTGCCTCAGGGCTTGTCCCCATCAGGGTGCCGTTCTGGATGGTGAGGCCGACATTCTCATAATTGACATCTACAATCGCGTCTGAGCCTGTGTAAGTATACGTTCTGCCGGCAAGATTCAGCGTGCCGCTGCGGCTGCCGGAATAGATCTTGTCACTTCCAGTATAATCGTGCAGAAGCGTCACGACGGCATTGTCCCCGGCAGCACTCGCCGCATTGGCATAGCGGCCATAAATGCGGTCGGCACCGCCGATGCTCACCCGGAAGCCGCCGTTGGCAATATAGTCTGCCGCAGTTTCACTGTATAGGAGATACGCGCTGCTGTCCAGCTTGACAGCATCCGTGCCGCCCTCCAGAACCTCAAGTGTCACGCCGGCGCCGATTTCGGCGGGCAGCGGAATCGTACTGTTCCCGGATTTCACGCTGACAGGCAGCTTCGCCCGAATGGTGCCGCCCTGCCCGGAAACCGAGTTGATGAGCCGCATAGTGGAGTCCACGCCGTCAACCGGCTTACTGCTGTAATTCGTCTTCAATGCCACTGCGCCGTCACTGCTGGTGACTGCTGTGCCGTCAATACCATGGCCATTGAGATCAATGGTCACGCCATAATTTACAGTGCTGATGCCGGAGGTGAGCACGAGATTCTTCTGCAGCTGGACGGTGCTGCCGGCAGGCGCTGCTTTCGCAGCCGCACTCAAAGTCAGGTAGTTGGTTCTGCTTCCATCCCGGGCAATCACGACCGCCTCGGCGGACTCGTCTTTCACCCCGACAGAGAGGGAGCCATCCGGATTTTCCACCACGCCGTAACCATCCCTGAAGGCGTCGGAACTGTTGACAACCCGCGCCGCCTCGGCGCCGGGGAAGCTGCCGCCGGAAATTTCTGCTGTGGCCGTTTCTGCCAGACTGATCACGTACGAAGAGCCGTCGCCCTGCGTCTGGAAGGTGCCGCCGGTGAGCGTGAGATCCGCGCCGTCGCCCATGGAAATGGCGGTTCCGCTGCTCTCACTGGTGAATGTTCCTTTCGAAATGGTCAGCTTGCCGGTGTTGGCCTCGCCTGCAAAGTAGTCAGAGCCCACAACCGTGCTCTCGGCGGTAAATGTGCCGCCGGAGATCGTTGCCGTGTTGGCATTATATACGGTATAGCGACTCTCGCCGGGCTGCGTGAAGTTGCCGCCGGTGATGGTCAGCTCTCCGTAATCGTCATTCTTTACTGTGATCTGGCCGCCGGTAAAGGTGCCGCCGTTGATGGTCAGCTTGGCTTGATTCCCGCCCGCACTGGGCTGGGGCTCACCATTGGAGCCATTTTCCGCTGCGGAGCTGTTCTGCCAGCCATTGCCGATCAGGCTGGAATAGAGGCCGGAGTTGCTATCAGAAAACTTCACCGTGACGCCATCTTTGATGGTCATGGTGCCGAAATTCTTCAACACATACCAGCTGTTGCTGCCGCTTGCGTCGCTGCCGGTACTGGCCTCCTGAGAGCGGGTATAGGTGCCGCCCTGCAGGGTGATGGCCGCATTGATGTTGTTGTACACCGCACCCCTGCCATGGCTAATGTTGTCCACCACGCCGGTCTTCTCCGCGGAGGTATCCACAATGGTAATCCGGGTGCTGTTGTTGAAGATCGTATGACTTTCCTTATTGGTCAGGGTGTGGCCGTTCAGGTCGATTTTGATATACCGGCCGTCCGGGATCACCACGTCTTCAGCCAAGTTCTCATTCAGTGTAATGGTGTACAGCCCTTTGTTGGTGTCTTTGTTATACGCTTGCGTAGCGCCGATGGCCGCACTGATAGAGTCATACCCCGCCGTCTCGCCGTTCTGTTCCATGGTAACGGCGGACTCCTCCAGAAGAATGATCTCCTGAAGCGGCACCTCATTCGGCACAGAGGTGCTGCCATTTTCAGGGATTTCCTCCCCGGTGGGGTCCTGTACACCGTCTTCCGGCGTCTGCGGATCCCTTTCATCCTCTCCGTCACCGGCGGGCAGTTCCGGATCCCCGTCACTGGGCTGAAGGTCCTCTTCTCCCTCCTGCTCTTTCTCCGGATCGTCTGGCTCCTTTTCAGGAGTCGAAGGCTCCTTGATCTGCTCTTCCTGCTGTTCTCCGGATTCTTCCGGAGGTGTGAGTTCCTCTGCAAACACTGCCGTAGGAAGCAACGTCAGTATTAGACAGAGCGCCATCAGGACAGACAGCAACTTTCTCTTCATTTTTCTCGTTTCCTCCTTTTATAACCTCTGCGCTTCAGGTTCAGAACGCGCAATGACGCAGCCGCTTTTCAGGCGGCTCCCGCTCCGGGGACTGCCTGTAAACGCTGCGAGCTGGAAAATCACAGAGCATATCCCATCACCTCCTCCCAACTGATGATA
>OOIG01002984.1_pt1 | contig 10737 bp, 4 predicted proteins | sample 1692091 | NCBI WGS metagenome assembly OOIG01 (sample SAMN06348188, study PRJEB24527) | human gut metagenome | biome: human gut; feature: ankylosing spondylitis patient; material: feces | host: Homo sapiens | place: China | collected 2015-10
GCCCCTTGCGTTCTCTTGGGGGGTCCAAGGGGGATATTCTCTCACGTGAGAGAATATCCCCCTTATCCCGTGCAGCGCCACCGGCGCTGCCATCCCCACTGCGCTGTGCGCAGAAAGAAAAAAAGAGGGCCGCGCTTTCGCACAGCCCCCTTCTTATGCAGGTTTAGCAGCCGCAGCCGTTATTGCAGCCGCAGCCGTTATTGCAGCCGCAGCCATTGTTGCAGCCGCAGCCACCGCCGTAGCCGCCGCAGGCGAAGATCAGGATGATGAGGATCAGGATCCACAGGCAGCAGCCGCCGCCAAAACCACAGTTATTATTGCACATAAAACGAACCCCCTATGAAGATTGAAACCGCCCGCGCGGCGGTCTCAATCCATAGTATGGTGGGAACGCAAAAAGGTGTCAGCCGATGCGCGCAGAATTTACCATCGCGCGGGAAGCGCGGTAGGCCGCGTCGGAGAAGACACCACGCGCGATGAGCGTGTCGCTCAGCTTGCTGCCGCCGCTGACGTTCGTTTCGAGTGCGTAGTAAGAGAGGTATACGACGTCGGCGCGCAGGAATGCGGAGGCGCGCAAAGCGCTGACCTCGCCCGCGGTCAGGACGCCCGCAAAGTGCGCGCGCTCGGGCGCGTTGGAGATATCAGACTGCGCGGTGGAGCTGTAGCGCAGTGCGCGCAGCAGAAATTCTGTGTACATCTCCGCCGATGCACTCATCGTCGTGCCGAATGTCGTTGGGCCGACGCCGTTGGTGTAGCCTTTGGAGTAGGCGTAGGCCGCGTAGGGCAGCGCCCAGTCGGGCACGTCGGTAAAGGGCTGGTAGGCCGTGCAGGTCAGCGCCTCGCTCTCCTCGCCGAGAAGACGAATGAGCATAATGAGCGCCTCCATGCGCGTGGGGGCCTTTTCGAGGTCAAAGCCCTCGCCGTAGCCCGTGTCCGACCCGCGGAAGAGCGTGAGCGTTTTGAGCGAGGCGGCCATGGCCGGATAGTCGACCGAGGAAGAGCTTGCGATGGAATAGAAGCCGCAGTAATTCACGACCGCGGTCTTGCCGGTGACGGTGAAAAGCGCCGTCGTGTCCTCGGCGACGAGATAGCGGTGATTTTCCGCGAGCGCCGCGCCGCTTTTGACCTCGCTGCCGGTCGTCACGTCGACGACCGCGCCGGAGGAAAACTGCACATTGACGCTGCCCGCCAGCACGATGACCTGAAGCCCGGTCGTGCCGGAGAGAATGTCGCCCTGCTTGAGGCGCGACTCGGTGAAGACGTCGGCGCGCTGCGCGCCCACGTTGGCCTCTGCCGCGGCAATGGTCGAGCGGAGCGCGGCCTCAGCCTTTGCATACGCCGCCTGATCGGCCTTGTCGAGGGCGGCGTCGATGGACGAAGTCGCCTTGGTGGTAAACGTTGTTTGCAGATAGTTGAGCGAGATCAGCGGGTCGCTGCTGTCTCCCCCTGCGGCCATGGCCGCGGTGGCGAGCACCGTCACTGCGAGGAGCGATGCGAGCAGGGCAATGGGCCTTTTCACGGTTTGGCTCCTTCCTCCTCCGCCTCGGCGGAGGTCTTGGAGATGCGGTAGCTCAGCGTGAGCAGACTGTCGGCAAAGTGGACGTCCTCGGTGAAGACCTCGCTGCCGACGTGCAGCTCTGTGTTGGTGAAATTCCAGATCCCGCGCACGCCGAGCGCAACGAGCTGCTCGGCGACCTCCTGGGCGATGTGCTTGGGCACGGTCAGCACCGCGACGTCTGGATGACACACGGCGAAATAGTCGCCGATCTCGTCGAACGAGCGGATAAGCACGTTGTTGACGCGCGTGCCGATGAGCGTGGGGGAGACGTCGAACGCGGTGTCAAGCAGAAAACCGGTCTGCATGAAGTCAAAGTTGCGCAGCAGCGCGTGGCCCAGGTGGCCGGCGCCGACGACGACGAGGCGGTGCTGCTCGTCCACGCCGAGAATGTGACCGATCTCGGTGCGCAGCTCCAAAATGTTGTAGCCGTAGCCCTGCTGGCCGAATTCGCCGAAGCAGCTGAGATCCTGACGGATCTGGGAGGCCGTGATGTCCATTTTCGCGCCCAGCGAGTTGGAGGAGATGCGGACGACGCCCTTGTTGTACAGGTCGTCCAGATAGCGGTAGTAGCGGGGGAGGCGGTGGATCACGGCGTCGGAGATCTTCTGCTTTTTCATATAAAAACCTTCTTTTAGGATGGGATGCGGTGCGGGGCACCTGAATTTATGGAGATATTCTACCGCATGATACGATAGTTGTCAACTTTTTTAACAATCTTTCTGCAAAAAAGTTTTTCCAAAAACGGCTTTACATCCGTAGGAAGAACTGCTATAATACCAAGGCTGGAAGTGCAGCGACAACCAAATATGCGCCCGTAGCTCAGTTGGATAGAGCGTTAGACTCCGACATTTCAGGCATCTCCAGTTGAGATATGGTGCAAAGCCTTGCCGCACCTGCGTTTGCGGGAACGGCAGAGAAAAAATGGGTGGTCGTTGACTACTATTTGACGACTATCGCAGAAACCCACAACCAAATATGCGCCCGTAGCTCAGTTGGATAGAGTGACAGACTCCGACTCTGTAGGCCGCTGGTTCGAATCCAGTCGGGCGTACCAAAAAGATTTTCCCTCTGCTATATGGCAGAGGGAAAATCTTTTATTCAATTGTTTCCATCGGTAATGGGTTCATGCTTCCCACCCACTGGTGTAAAAACGCGGAAGCTTGGTTTCGATTCAGATTGTCGTGGATTTTTTGGTTATAGTAATTTCTTAGGCATCTGTAGCAAGACGAGTCGCAATCGCAGTTGTCTACAACGGAAATTGCTTTTGCGAGAACTCGTTGGAATGCTTGCCCGTCCGCTGTCACAATTCTGCGAACATGGCCTGCGCCACCAGCAACTGCATCATATAGAACAACAGAAAAGATCATACACCCATCCACAGATGTGTAGAACAAACATCCTTTGATGTCGGTGCGCTCTATCCCCATCTCGCGGGACAATCCCTCTAACAGGGCATAGAGCACTGACAGCATCACATTTATATCTGCCGCCTCTTGTGTCACAAAGGTAATTTTTGCCACATCTGTCTTGAAATCATGCGACAAACGGTATTCTGCCGAGTTGCCCTCTTTATTAACACAACGGTATCCTCTGGAGTTCTTGTGCTCAAGGGGGATTCCGGTTTCGCTTGCATATCCGCAAGCAGGACAAACTTTATAATCAGTCTGGCCAATGACTACGAGAGAGTCATTTGAAGTAGATTCAATTTGCAAAGCTTGACCGTTTACTTCAAATATTTGCTTGGCGATTAGATTACGATGCGGGTCTCCGATGTAGTAATCGTCTGTCTTAAAATCGTGTTCGGGGCGGTGCATAGGAACAGGCCGGGCTTCTTTTTCTGCACAGAACCCCATGCGCGGTTCCAACGTTTTTCTCCAAGACAGGCGTTTGATGGGAGTATGGCAGGAAACGCATTCGCGACCGCTGCCAGCAACAGGATCTTTAGTGAAGTTTGGCTGGCCGCAAGTAGGACACTTGGGGCAGTAGAAGCCTTTCTCCCATGCGGCGTCTGCATTTTTGCCCGGCATTTTGCGAATATAGCGGCTGACATACATTTTGCCATCTGCGACGACCTCTGCACCGGGAGCGTACTCTGCGATGGCCATTTGTAGATCTCTGGCTAATTGCAAAGCCTTTCCTCGCCCCACAGCGTTGATATCCGGAATCAACTCAACAGTATCCACGGGGAAACCGTACTTGGGAAGTACATTATTGCGAACCAAAAAACCGATAAGACTCTTTTTCCCAGCGTTGTCATCCTTGCTGCACCTGAAATTTCTAAGGGTGCGGCTCCAGACACCGGCAGCTTCATCGTCGTGCCTGCGGCGGCAAGCCAACAGTTCCTTTTCCATTTCCGCTACTGTTCCGCGGAAATCCTGTACGGCGATTTCAAGAACACCATTCTCTCCGCAAAGTCGATTTATCCAACCGAAATCAGTAATCCCAAGTCGCTGATGCATTTTTGTTGGAATCGAGCGCAGTAAGAGGTGTCGGAGATTTTCCGGCTGTGTATTCAAGTACTCCTTCAGCAGCTCATAGCCGCCTTCATTCAACAAGACAGTTTGGTTATCACCCGCATAGACTTCCTTATGCTGTGCGAAGAAGGAACTCAGAGCTACAGCAAAAATATGGCGATTTAGTATCTTTTCGTTCTCAATTTCGAAAATTGGGGCTTTGATCTTTCCGCTGATCATGGCCGTCGGGTCGTCATAATATGTAAAGTCGTGAGAGGATAATTTCGCATAGGTCATAACAAATGCCGCAGAATGCTTTGCTCGACCGGCACGGCCTGCCCTCTGCACATAATTGGATGGGCTGGGCGGGACATCACGCATATACACGGTTTCCAGACTGCCCACATCAACACCCATTTCGAAAGTCGTAGAGCAGCTGAGCGCATTGATTTTCTTTTGTACGAAGGCTTCTTGATACCGTGTTTGCTGATCCTTTGCAAGCTGCGCCGTATGCTCCTTGATATATAACGGTTCAGAGTGACTGCTGCTATAAAGACGGGCGTAGTGGTTCATGGCAGAATCCTTTAGAGGATCACAGGGTTCCAATGTTCCTGCGCATTTTACGGAAGCACATTGTTTTTTTACATTATACGGCGTGACTCGACCACATTTCTTGCAACGGTAAAATTTCGCGCCCTCCGTTCTGCCGATGCAAATATCAAAATCGTTCGCATCGAGTACAAATTCCTCCGTTTCCGCTTTGAACACATTAGTCCAATAATCTTCCAAAATGGCGTCCGCTTCATCATCGGAAATACCCAATGCCCGCGTCAGCCGCACGAGTCGACTGTTGGGATAATAATTCCCGTTGGGACGCTTTCGACCACGCCACCCGGAGATCCAGCTTTGCTTTGCGGAGTCTCCTGTACGCAGTAATACCAACTTCTTTGCCGAGGGCGTAAAGAAAATATACTCGCGTTCAGCGGCTGTCAGCGTATACTCCTTTCCTGCATCGATGGCACCGGAGAATACTGCGTCCTGTGTCAGAAGTTCGAGTAGGGCAATGGCGTCCTGTGATGAGAGGTTATACGGGTCGCCCTGAAACGCCGTAGCTACCTGAGCGTTTTGCCTGTATGCAAAAGAAAGTACACCCATTGACACAAGGCTGGTGCCGCGGCGGGCATTGAACATTTCATTCAGAATCGCCACCCACGCATTACTGCGGCTCGCAGCAGATAACTTACCCACATCTTGATTTTCGCCAGCATCCCACTCGGCAAAAGATCTGTTGTTTTCAAAATAGCGGCTGAGTTCATCGACGAATTGAAATACGCTTACTTTTTCTATGCCGCTATTGCGATATTTCTCCGCAATGTGCCAAATACCTCGTCTACGCAAAAATTCATCATAGGAACGCTCCATGTAGGAGGCGAAAAACGCCGCGTCACTTCGGCTGTCAGAGAAACAAAGAAACTGCCGCATCAGCTTTTTACGTATTTGCTGTGGTTGCGCTGTGCCAGCGAAGATGCTGCGCCGACCAGAATTTTGATTTTCCTTTAGTGCGGATGTTATGGTGACTTCCTCGTTGGGAAGTTGCTCGAAAAGCTCGGTTCCCAATACAGCGGTGGCTGCTTCGCTTCCCAAATAGAAGCGGCGGAACGAACCAAAGCCGCAGGCAGGGCATCTGGCAACATGGTTTTTGTGTTGTTCTATTTTGCGAAGCTTGCGATAGTTGGATTCGCTGTGTTCACATAGTGGCTTAAATTTTGTGTCTGCTTCCGTAGAGATAGCCCCGCAAACCGAGCAAATGACAAAATCGTTTGTGGCGTCATCTGCACAATCTTCCTCGTCAATCAGTACATCTTCTGCGCTGTCCTTAAGGTAGTAGAAGTCGGAAGGGTCGTCCAGCCCCTTCCGCGCTGATGGGCGTAAAGCTCCGCCTTCTTCTCTGCCGACAATAGCCATTCTTCCACAATCTGTGCAGACAGCGGCCTCGAATACCGCGGCATCGGTTTTGCTGTTTTCGCTTGTAAACGAGTGCTTCCGATGTAAAAACAGGTGCTTCGGAGAAGCGAGTGTGATATATGCCCCCTCTAAGGCTCGCACAAAAAAGTGATAGCGGGGTTTGATCAGATTTGCGCCATCTTTTTCGGCGCGAGCACAGACTGCAATGAAGGATATGACCTGTTCATTTGTCATAGGGCATATTTCGGACAGGGCCTGACGTAGCTGTGCGACCGTAACTGGCTGGTGTGCGACCTTCCGAAGCAAAGCAAACAGCCGGGAATGCAAGAAAAGCGCATAGAGTTTTTCACCCTCGCTCCCTCCCGGAGCGAAGTCAGCGTGATAGCGGGCTAACACGGAGGAAATATCAGGACTTCTTTGCAGTTCCTCAAAAAGTGCTGGTGCAAAGTCCAAAAAATCTTCCATGGCAGGTCGCTTTTCTGTGGAACGAATAATTCCAGAGCGTTGGAATGCAACACCACATAGCTTTTCAGCAAAGCTCAGGATATCACCATCTGCATCAGGCCCACCAAGTGTTGCACTTGTCAGAATATATTGAACGCTATCGGGCTCGCTGATCCTCGCACGGAGTCGGCGCATCAGCAGGGAAGTCTCCATGCCTGTTGCACCTTTGTAGATGTGTGCTTCGTCCAAAACAATAAACTTTAACTTGGCACCGGAGAATACTGCGTCATCTTTTGGCCGTAGCATCATGTATTCCAGCATGGAATAGTTGGTGATAAGAATGTGGGGTGGTTTTTCCTGCATGACCTCACGGGAGATGATTTCATTGGGAGCAGGGTCTATCGGTTCCCCGGCTTCATCGTGGTAGGTGCGGTGGTACTCCGCCAGCGCCTTGGACTGTGTATGCTCGGTATTGCCATTGTAAACACCGTAGCATATTTGAGGGTAATTCTTGAAAAGAGCGCGCATACGTTTCATCTGGTCATTGGCCAGCGCGTTCATCGGATAGATGATGATCGCACGGACACCGGCGTATAGAGTTCCGGCTTCCTGCTCTCGCAATAGATGATTGATAATGGGCAGCAAAAAACTCTCCGTTTTACCAGAACCTGTTCCCGTCGTAACGACCAGATTTTCCCTTTTGTCCGCTTTCAGCATGGCAGTTTCCTGATGCTGATAAAGAGGTCTGTCCAGCTTTAGCTCACGCTCTTTTTCTGCAACAGGCTCCAGGTTTTCAAACAAGATACTTGCTTTTTGCGCTTGAATCAATTCTCGCAATGTATGCCCTGTTTCATAGGAGCCGCCAATATCAAGAAAGGGCCCGCTGGCTACCATACCGTCCGTTTGCAACTCTTTCCGAAATTCTCGCTCATAGTCGGTGTCAGCCATATCAAAAGTGGTCGTGATATAATCAATATAGCTATCTTTGATTTCCTTAGAAGCCTTGATGGGATCAAACATATTGGTAGCCCTCTCTAATGCTGTACTTGAAATAGTCGGGTGTCTTTAATCGATGATGCTGTTCAGCTTTGCTCATATAAGTGGCCGGATTACGATTGACTATTGTAGAAAAATCCTTGTCAACATATACTGCATCCTCCGTTGTGCACCGTAGGATCAGCAAGTGTTCGTTGACAATCCAAACCTTAACAGGGTTGACTAATTCAAAGTCATTTGACGGCTTGGAGTTAAACGGGATGCGTCGCCCTGTACTGCTAATAAAGGATAGCGTTGCCGAATAGCACGGTGCGGGCATTGTTTCACCAGATGCGATAGTGGTCTCTTGGTAGTCCAAATTTGTCAGGATTCCGCATCCGTACTTCATAAGCAACGCTTTCAGGGTCTCTGTCTCAAAATCCCAGTAGAGCGCATCTCCTATAATAAGCTCTTTCCCGTCATAAAGCCATTCGAGTGGATTTCCAACGCAATATGAACCCTTGAAAATAAGTTCATTTATTCCGCCGGAAAACAGGCTTTTCTTTTTTAGGAAAACTTGATAAGAATAGTTTCCCAAGGCGTAGGAACTGGTGTTGGCAAGGGCGGTGCTTTCTGTTGATGTCGCATAAGTGTCGATACTTCCGCCGGGGCGTTGGACTTCGACTTGAAAGGTGCTTTCGGGATCGCCAACATAGTTGCCCTCCGGTTGCCAGTGCAGGGTGCTGTCAATTACTTCGATTGGCGGAGCAGCAAAGGTGGGCTTACAGGCGATGGTGGTAATTTTTCGGTTTATATGATTTCCTGCTATATTCTCCAGAGAAATCCACAGATCATACTCTGCCTGCGGCGCCGTTATCGCACGGAGCGTATTGCCAAGTTCGAAATAGGAAGGACTCACCTCTGGAACAGGGCTTATACCAAGCATGAGCTGTCCACTCCATCCCTCTGGCAACTCCAGCTTTACGAATTCGTCGTGCAGAATGGATTTGTGCCAAATCATACCCGGAATCTTGAATGCATTATGCCCCATCAACGCGCAGTGAACCAAAGGAATGTACAGTTCAAGCTGCCAAGCCATTCCGGAAACGGGGACGATTATACTGTCAGAGGTATCTTCTAAGACCAGGGAATAATGGAACTGCTTGGCGGCAAAGGAAATATTGGCAGTTGCTTGTGATCCGTCTGCATAGTAGATGGGTGCGTTTAAAGTAACATTGAAATCTGCAAGAACTATGTAATTGAATTCATATTTTACCAAGTCAGTAGCAAGGTCGATTATACGGACACAGTGGCAAAGGCCATCATTTTCTGATGGAAATTCCAATTCATTTCCGCCATCACAGAAAGCATCTGCATTGTGACGCACTCCGTCGATGGAGAATTGGTATCGTATGCTTTTTTCTCCCTCGGGGAGAACGATAAAAAGCTGGAAGGGGGCAGGAAAAATATCGAAGGATACACCCTGATGTATTACTTGGGCAGAGACCGCTTTACGCAGGGAGGTATGATGGCGGAACTGTGCCGCAGTCGATGCGCATACGAAGATCTCTCGGCCATCAATGGCAGCTGATGACACTTCGTCCAAATTTATGCGATACAGTTGCCCCGGATATGGGTAGCTATATATTCCGTCTGTATCATCGGGAAAGGTTACTTCCTGCAAGTTGCTGGCAAACAAGTAAATTGTTCCACAGTGGGGAGTTCTTTCAGCCCCCGATGCATCCAACAAGATATATTGGCGATATAGCTTTTCAGCCGAATTATAGAGAAGTTCTCCGTCATAGTGGATCTCTACCCGTATAGCCGGTGTGTTTGAAAAATCATACGACATTTCTTCAAACGGAATGAAGCGACTTCTTGTTGTTAAGCACAATTCATCCCCAGTGACCGAAAGTTCAGCGTTATAGATACAAATTTCACTTTGGTAGATTTTAATTACAGGACGTTGCTGCGCTATCTTAGACAAGCGGATTTTAGGTATTGCTATGCCAACGGAGGAATGCTCCATCGTATATTGAGCATAGATGCGGTCTGTCGTCGTTGCAACATATTCTGTTTTCCGCTGCCGCTGTTCTCCCTGTGCCTGTACCCGTTCGGTACTGCTTTTCCTTTGATACCATTCGACGAGGATAGTGTCCCAATAATTTCGGTCGGGATCAATTAGGTCGGTGTTTTCATTCCGGAGAATCGCGTCCATCTTTTTTACGATGGAGTCACAGAGAACTGCCATATATCCGGGACGTTCCTTAAACAATGTCTGCAAACCGGAAAATATGGCATCTGCCCTTAATTGCAGTTCATCATTCTTGGCAACGCGGGAATCCCAACGCGCACGCATGCCTTTCGTAAATACTTTGTAGCTGATATCCTCCGTTACATATTGGAAATCTAAGTTTTTCACATAAAAATCAAATAGAATGGAGTAGAGAGATTCTATGCTTTGCTTTGGTGCCAGAGCATGGAGCAGCAGAGAGGTGTAATATCGCTGCGTTCCCTCTGGTGCGAAAAAACGCTTGTAGTGTGCCAGTGTACCTTTGATTGCACCTCTGAAATAATTATATAATCTATTGGCTGCGGCCTCAGAATTTTCCGGATTAAATCCGTATTGAAGGAAAATATAATTCCAAAGAGACCCGGAAGTCTCCTCATCTGCTAATTCTGAGGACCAACCCTTCAACAGGTTTATTGTTTCAAGTACGAGTACAGCGTCCTCTCTTACGGAAGTGCGTCCTCCATCTATCAACACTTTCTTGACGGTTTCGCTTGCGGATTGATAGAGCAGTGCGTCTTCCGCATCGGTCAAGTGGTACTCTCCGGCTAACGGATAGGCTCGAAACACATAGTCGGCCAGTGCAAAAGCTGTATAATCGGTAGACAGTCCGCATTTATCTACGTTGTGCATATCGGGTTCGACATACCCTGTTTCTTTCCAGATGAAGCCTCTATCAGTAAGCCATTGAACAGATGATACGCCAGTGCCTCTTGCGTATCTGCGGATTTCCACAAACAACGACAAATATACGCTAAGGCGAGCTTGTTCAGCAAATATCACCTTCTCCGGGAATGCCTTGTTCAATCGGTTCAGAAACTCTGCTTCGCTCATGCGCATAATATCCACCCACCTTACACATTAATCAAAGCACGAATGGGAGTTGTAATGTGTGGTATTTTATCAATTATAGCATAAAGATGTAACAATCTCAACCATGCAGTTTTGTGAGCTTCGATATATGTGTGCGGATGTGTGATTCAAATCTCCAGGATTTCCTGCAATCCCGCGCTGGCGGCCTTTTTGTTCTTGTCGAAGGCGTGGGTATAGAT
>OOIG01002988.1_pt1 | contig 10734 bp, 8 predicted proteins | sample 1692091 | NCBI WGS metagenome assembly OOIG01 (sample SAMN06348188, study PRJEB24527) | human gut metagenome | biome: human gut; feature: ankylosing spondylitis patient; material: feces | host: Homo sapiens | place: China | collected 2015-10
TTTTTCTTTCGTCCTCGAGATTTCCTCCGAAAGCGGGCCAAATTGGGCCTCCAACCCCGGGGCGGCACTGGGACTCGCTTCCGCTCCGAAATGCGCACACAGGGCGTTCTGGGGGCTTTCACGGGCTGATTCTGCAAGGCGTGCCGCCGCCCTCTGACGGGCGGCATCCTCCTCCAGCTGCCGGAACTGCCGTTCGTAGAACAGTTCGACTGCCGCCTGGATCGGACGGATGGTGTACAGATTGTTGCCGTTCCACTTCATGCCGCAGCTATCAATATAGTTGGTGTTCTCCACAGCGATAAGCTGGTGATCCTCCAGCTTTGTGATGTGCTTCATCACCGTGGCCGCTGAGAGATGTATCGCCGCGGCAATCGTGCGGCAGCTGGGATGGCACTGATGAGTTCTGCGATTTTCGCAGTAGAGCAGGTAGGCGTAGACCGTGATGGCCCCGTGACCGATGTTCAGGAAAAACAATTCATTGGGCAGAGAGAAAAAGTTCTTGCCATTGCTTTTGAGTATCGGAACCATGTGCTGATCCAGCAGTCCGCGACGGTTGAGTTCGGCAATCTGCTTCACAGCCATGTCCTTGCTCATGTGCAGTTGGGATGCAATTTCATCTGCACTGGGTGAGGCATTTTTGTTGCAGTGGACATGCAGATAGCAGAGAAAGGCGAGAATGGAAAATCCTTGGGGATTCAGTTCCCATTTCCAGACATCATTCGGAATTGGGAAGCGGCGTCGCTTCGGATCTGGTTGATTGAAAAAGAAACTCATTTGTGCACACCTCCCTCTGTGTTCTCCATCACCCATTGAATGAACTGCTCCTTGGGTACCACCATGCGGCTGCCCACACGCAGCACCGGAAAGTCTGGTTCGTGCATGAGTTCGTAAGCACTGGATAGCGATACGCCCAGTACTTTTGCCACCATTGCTGAGTTCAGAAACAGTGGCAGTTCGTCGTAGTTTTTGTAGACAGATTCTTTCATTTCAAATTCTCCTTTGCAAAAAAGTAAGGACATCAGCGGCGGTACTGATGTCCTTCTGCTTGTATTGTGTCGGAGATTTTGATAGACTGAGAAAAAGGTGTGACCATTTATTTTTCAGGTGGGACAATTTTTAAGGGGGGTGGAATTCGTATGTATGGAGAGATCGTATTTTATACGCACGGCAGCACGATTGAGTACGGCGGTGAAATCTTTCCGGCCGGTGAATTAACTGCTGACATATTGAACTTTGCTCCCGAGGACTATCCCCCCATCCAGCGTCTCTTGGATCGCATGAAGGACTTGGCCAAGCAGTATGAGGACACATTGAATCGGGGCGTATGGTGGGAGTTAAACAACCAGCTGATGGAGTTGCGCAGTCAGTTGATGAAGTATCGGGTGTTCCAGATCCTGCTGAAAGAGGATGACCGCTTTCTCAACGAAACCCAGCAGTACACGGAGAGTTATTCCTTTTTCACCGACGAGGAAATGGATGAGCAGGAGTGCTCCAAGGATCGGTGGTTGGAAATGTACCGGCAGAAGGAAGAGGAGGGCTGGACGCCGCCTTTTCTCCTCATCGTAGATGGCGGCCGAGAGGACAAGTGGCGGTACTACAAACTGCAGATGGCCCGCTACCAGCGATACATCGACGATGTTATTGTGTTCAACCCCACCATCCATAACTTCATCAACTTTCTTCTCTCCAAATTGAAACGGAACTCCCCTGAGGAGTACGCCGCCGCACTGTATCAGTTTTATAACGATGAGCGTCTGGTGGAGAAACTGATCGTGAACCCCACCAGCCTGGAGCGACCCTTCTATCAGAAATACGATCCCTGCGTGGTGAGTTATCTGCCCAGAGAACTGCCCGACGGAACCTTTGCCATCGCGCAGGAGCACACAACGGACAGTTTGCAGATGCTGCTGAAAGCCGACTTCATGACAGCGCTAAACGCCGGACATAACATTCGCCGCTGCATTGTCTGTAAAAAATACTTCCTGGTTCGCAGCGGTGTCCATGCCCTCTACTGTGAGGGACGCTGCCCGTTGGATGAGCGGTTCACCTGCCGGCAGTTTGGCAGTTATGAGATCCAGAAGGAATTGGCGCATGATGTGCCGAAGATCAAGGCCAAGATCACCGCCTTTAACCGTATCCGAAAGGACTATCAGCGTGGGATCATCACGGAGGAGGAGATGCGGCGGCTGAAGGATGCCGTGCGGGACAGGCTGTTTGACGCACTGAGCAGTCCCGACATCTCCAATGAAGATTTTGAGAGATCCATATCCTCGCAGCATCTTTATCCTATTTGTAGAGTGGCTCGTCAGGCCAATCCCCGAGGTCGTCCCCGCAAAGTGAAGGACGGTGACGACGCATGACCAACGAGGAACTGTTGGAGCGGATCGCCAACGGTGAAGAGGCGGCTCTGACCAAGCTGTGCCTGATAAACACAGGCATTGTCAAGAATCACGCTTGGTCAATTGCCCGCCAGTATCACTGCCTGCGGCAAACCAAATATGGCGGCCTGAGTGATTATGCAAAAGAAACGCTCTCCGAACTGGAGAGCGTGGGAAAACTGGCGTTGGTGGAGTGCGTTTGGACCGGTGGCTATGACGCAGAGAAAGGCCGGTTCACGACTTATGTTACCCCGTTTCTGGACGGAGCCATGCGGCGGCATTTGGAGTGCAGCATGGGGACGCTTGCGCTGGATCGGGACAGCATGGGATTGGTGCGAAAGGCACAGCGTCTTTATTATCAGGAAGGAAAAGAACCCAGTGAGGTTTGTGCGTCACTTGGCATTTCTTTCCGTGCTATTGCCAGAGCAATTACCTACCCCACACATTTTTTCTCTGTCTATGATTTGCAAGGCCCGGACGATGACGGCGATATTTTTGAGCGGCTTGCGTCAACCCGACTGTCCGGATCTGCAGAAGAGGCGGTGATCCGCATGGTGACTATGAAATGTTTGCGGGAAGAGTTTTTGCGGCTTTCCAAGAAAGAGCAGGACATCCTGGGTCGCTATTTCGGCGTGTACGGTTTTCCCAAGGCAGACCTGCAGGAGATCGCTATGCGGAATTTGCTGAAGGAGTCCAGCGTGGAGAAAGCCAAGGAACAGGCGCTGAAACACCTGCGGGATCAGTGCCGGGGTAGTTTCGCCTGGAAACTCCGTCGAGCCAGACAGATGGTTGCCCAGGCGGAATCGATATCATCCGACTTCGTCCCGCATTCCGCATGGTGGGAAGAAAAATAATATCCTCCTTGTATTGTTTTCAGCGGCGCAGTTTTTGTAGCTCTGTTTATCGGACTGTTGCTGTAATAGAATATTTTATAATGGAGTTTCGCCTATTTCTGTGCTATCTTGTATGTGGAATATTCTGTAATATATAGTGGATAAAATTGAGAGCCTTGTACTACTGCGGAGGGAGCGGGAATGAAAATTATCAATAATATCACGGAAAAACTATCCGATGATTTGCAGGTGGAGATTGCTCCCCGCAGCAAAGTATCCATCGCCGCTGCCTGTTTTTCCATCTATGCCTATGAAGAACTAAAAGACCAGTTGGAGAAGGTAGACGCACTGCGGTTTATCTTTACTTCTCCTTCGTTTCTCTCCGAACCGACCGCGAAAGAGAAACGGGAATTCTATATTCCCCGCCAGGCACGGGAAAAAACACTGCATGGCAGCGAGTTTGAGATCCGTCTGCGCAACGAGTTTACGCAAAAAAACATCTCCAAAGAATGTGCCGATTGGGTACGCCGGAAAGCACAGTTCAAATCCAACTGCACCGATGAGACAATGCCGGGCTTCCTTGCTGTGGACAGTGAGCACCCGGTGGCGTATGCTCCCATCAACGGGTTTACTCGGGCGGATCTGGGCTGCGAGCGAGGCGGCAATATGTTCAGCATGATCCAGCAGCTGGACGCGCCGGAAAGTAAGGCCTATCTGCAGCTGTTTGACCAGCTTTGGGCAGATAAGCGGAGGATGCAGGATGTAACGGAGCAGGTGCTGGAGCGGATCACCACCGCCTATCAGGAAAACAGCCCGGAGTTTCTCTACTTCTTTGCGCTCTACAATATCTTCAACGATTTTCTGGAGAATGTCAGCGAGGACGACCTGCCAAACGAAGCAAATGGTTTCAAAGACAGTTTGGTCTGGAACAAACTCTACACCTTCCAAAAGGATGCCGTGCTGGCCATTATCAGCAAACTGGAGCAGTATAACGGCTGCATCCTTGCCGACAGCGTGGGCTTGGGAAAGACCTTTACCGCCCTTTCGGTTATCAAGTATTATGAGAACCGCAACCTGCGGGTACTGGTGCTCTGTCCCAAAAAGCTCAGTGATAACTGGATGACCTACAAGGCCAACTATGTGAATAACCCCATCGCTGGTGACCGCCTGCGGTATGATGTCCTCTACCACACTGACCTGTCCCGGAGCAAGGGGTTTTCCGGCGAACTGGACCTCTCCAAAATCAACTGGAGCGCCTATGACTTGGTAGTCATTGACGAGTCCCACAACTTCCGCAACGGAGGCAGCAGCCACAGCGACGAGGGGAAATATAACCGCTACGATGCCCTGATGGAGAAAGTCATCCGTCCCGGTGCCCGCACCCGTGTGCTGATGCTCTCTGCCACTCCCGTCAACAACCGCTTCTATGACCTCCGCAACCAGTTGGCTCTGGCCTATGAGGGCAACAGCGATGCATGGCGGGACAAGCTGGACACCACCCGTTCGGTGGAGGAGATCTTCCGCAACGCGCAGAAATCGTTCAATACCTGGAGCGAGTGGGATGTGGAGCTGCGCACCACCGACAAACTCATGCGGATGCTGGACTTTGATTTCTTCGAGATCCTGGACGCCGTCACCATAGCCCGCTCCCGGCGGCACATCGAGAAATACTACAATGTGGGCGAGATCGGCAAATTCCCCACCCGTCTGCCGCCCATCTCCAAGCGCCCACCTTTGACAGATTTAAGCAACGCCATTACATACGACGAGATCTATGATCTGCTGCTCAGTCTGACCCTGAGCATCTATACCCCCTCCAACTACATCCTGCCCAGCCGTATGGAGAAGTACGCCGACCTGAACCACGAGGGAAAGAACAGCCTGACTCAGGTGGGTCGTGAGCAGGGCATTCGCCGTCTGATGAGCATCAATCTGCTCAAGCGCCTGGAGAGTTCCGTCCACTCCTTCCGTCTGACCCTAAAGCGCATCCAAGATTTGATCTGCTCCACCCTGGACACCATCGCTCATTACGATCCCAGCCTGACCCTGGAGCTGAACGACCTGACCAGCACGGTGGACTTTGACGCTGACGACCAGGAGACGGATCTGTTCACCGTGGGCAAAAAAGTGAAAATTGCTCTGGAGGACATGGACTATGTGACCTGGCAGCACGATCTGGAGGAGGACTTTAACACCCTCTATGTGCTGGTCAACATGGTGGCCGACATTACCCCGGAGCACGACAGCAAGCTGCAGATGCTACTCTCCACTATCTCGGAAAAAATCGACCACCCCATCAATCCCGGCAACCGAAAGGTGATTATTTTCACCGCCTTTTCTGATACAGCGGAGTATCTCTACGACCATGTCAGCATCTTCGCCCAGAACAAATATGGTCTGCACACCGCTCTGATTACTGGTTCGGTGAGTGGCCGCACCACGGTGCCGAAATTCAAGGCTGATCTCAACAATGTTCTGACCTGCTTCTCTCCCATCTCCAAAGACAAGGCAGCTCTGATACCAGACGGCCCAGATATCGACCTGCTTGTTGCCACCGACTGTATTTCAGAAGGCCAGAACCTGCAGGACTGCGACTGCCTCATCAACTACGATATCCATTGGAACCCGGTGAGGCTGGTGCAGCGCTTTGGCCGTATCGACCGTATTGGCAGCCGGAATGAGCAGATCCAACTGATCAACTTCTGGCCGGATATGCAGCTGGACGACTACATCAACCTAAAAGCCCGTGTAGAGACCCGCATGAAAGCACTGGTTATGACCTCCACCGGTGACGATAACCTGCTCTCTCCCGAGGAGAAGGGAGACTTGGAGTACCGCAAGGTGCAGCTTCAGCGGCTCCAGACCGAGGTGGTGGATCTGGAGGACATGGGAACCGGCGTATCCATCACTGACCTGGGCCTCAACGAGTTCCGCATGGAGCTGATGGAGTACGCCAAGACCCACCCCGAGCTGGAGACCTGTCCCGGCGGTATCAGCGCCGTGGCGGCGGCCACACCGGACGCTCCGGCAGGCGTGGTGTTCATCCTGAAAAATGTGCATAACGAGGTGAACATCGACAACCGCAACCGGCTCCACCCCTATTATCTGGTTCATCTCACCGAGGACGGCGTCACAGTCCACGACCATCTTTCGCCCAAGGATACCCTGGACGCCATGCGGCAGCTGTGCCGGGGTAAGGACAAGCCCATTGAGGCGCTGTACCGGGCATTCAATCAGGAGACCGATGACGGGCGGAATATGGCCGTCTACTCCAGTCTGCTGGAAGATGCGGTACTGTCCATTCTGGATGCCAAGGAGGAGAGTGACCTGGACAGCCTGTTCCGGGCGGGTGGCACCTCTGCCCTGCTCAGTCAGGTGTCCGGTCTGGATGATTTTCAACTTGTCTGTTTCCTGGTCGTCCGATAAAATGGAGGTAATACCATGCTGGACGTTCCCAAATCAACGGCCTTTGGCCGTCGGTTCCCCAAGCAGAAATTCTATGAGAATCTGGATGTGTCCGCCGAGATCAAGCGGCTTTTTGTGGAGCAGGTGAAGCTGATCACATGGGCCAATAAGCTGTCTCCAGAGACTATGAACATTGCCCCCGGCCAGAAGGTGCGGGAGATCGAGGTATTCCGCCTGACCCTCCAGGGGCAGGAGCTGGACGGGCGAGTACTGGAACTGATGGACAAGCAGATTCCCTACCATATTCTGTTTGTGCTGGAGCGGCCCGACGGCTGTGTCCGGCTCCATGTAACCTATAAGGAGGCCAGCCAGAGCGGTAGCAACGCTTTCCAGCTCCGACAGAGCTATCAAACGGAGTGGATGCATCCCGAGGACTTGTCCCTGAATCTCACCGCCCTGGATATGGACGCCCTTTATGAGAGCATCGTCCGCCAGATCGCCGGGGACGCCATCGATGCGCCTCAGGGCGAGAGCCTGAAAGAAGCGGTGGAACAGACCCAGCAGCGGGAGAAGCTGGAAAAGCAGATCGCCCAGCTGAAAGCAAAAATGAAGAAAGAGAAGCAGCTGGGACGGCAGATGGAGATAAGGCGGGAGATTTGGAGGCTTGAAAATGTCATTCAAAGAGACACTATTTAAGATTGCAGGATTATTGCGTAAATATTGGAAGCCAATTTTCCTGTTTATATTGCTTTTTTTCATTATCATTCCCACTTGTATCAATTTGGCTTTCAAATATGATAGTGGAATTATTATTTTACAAGCCGAATGGGATGCAGCTGATGCATTGAATTTTTATGGTGGGATTTTAGCCGCTGGACTTGGAATGGTGTATTTTTATCTATTCAGTATGCTCAGAAAAACTATCGATTGGATGAAAAAAACAGGGTGAAGCCATATTTAGCTCTTACATACCTACGCGAAAGGAACAACTCAAACCTACTGAAAGTCCTTTTAGAGAGCACCTTAGAGAAACAGGAAGAGAATTTGCTCTCGGAAAACACCCACGATAGTGAAATACGTTATCGGTTAAATAAGGTTACAATTTTACTGCAAGATGGAAAAGTTATTTACCAATCCGACCTATCGGAAAGCCAAAAAATGCTCATTAAGCAGAGCGGATATGCCGTAAAAGACGGAAAAATTGTGCGACAGTTGTATGTTTCAATGCCGTTTCAAATAGATAATGTTGGATCTGGTGCAGCAATTAACTGCCGTGTTGCATTTTATGAAGAGAATATGCCTCCGCGAGGCATCATTTTTCATACAATAAAATCTGGTGATACTGTATATTGTCATATTTTTTCCGAAACACCAAAACATTTTTTAGATAAACAATGTTTTTTGAAATTTCTATACCAGGACATTCTGGGAACAGAATACTCCCAAGTATATAATATTACCTTTACTTTTAATTCTGAAAAAAACTGTATTGAACAAAGCATTTGTCTGAATGGGGAGCAAAAGGAGAAGTCTATATGGAACATCTGAAATTTGAAACCCCGGATATGGTGGACGGGAATATTGAGAAGATCGGGGCACTGTTCCCCGCTGCGATTACAGAGATGCGGGGCGAGGACGGGCAGATCAGGAAGGGCATCAACTTTGAGGTGCTCAAGCAACTGCTCAGCCGGGATGTGGTGGACGGAGACGAGTGTTATGAGTTCACCTGGGTGGGCAAGAAGGCCGCCATGGCCGAGGCCGCCCGGCCCATCACCAAGACCCTGCGCCCGGTAAAAGAGGACAGTCGGGACTGGGATACCACTCAGAACCTCTATATCGAGGGGGATAATCTGGAGGTGTTGAAAATCCTTCAGGAGAGCTATCTGGGCAAGGTGAAGATGATCTACATCGACCCGCCCTACAACACTGGCCACGACTTCATCTATCGGGATAAGTTCCAGCGTTCCCAGCAAGAAGAGAATGAGCAGATGGGTATGTATGATGAAGACGAAAACCAGATGTTTGAGAACACGGGGAGCAATGGCCGTTTTCATTCAGATTGGTGTTCAATGATTTATTCAAGGCTGTCTCTTGCAAAAAGTTTGCTTGCTTCTGATGGCCTGATTTTCATTAGTATAGATGATAACGAGTATGTGAGTTTAAAGGCAATTTGTGACGAAATTTTTGGGAGTGATGATTTTTTAGCAACATTTGTTTGGAAGCGGAGAGCATCATCGGCCATGGATCAAAGCAAATGCTCTACAGACCATGAATATGTGCTTGCTTATAAATCAAAAGATTTTGCAGCGCTACGCGGCACCGATAAAGACTATAAAGGATACTCCAATCCTGATAATGATCCCAGAGGGCCGTGGACTACAGGTGATTTGACTGTAGGAATGACTGGAGATATGCGTCCAAATCAATACTATGATTTAGTAGACCCCAAAACCGGGAAAGTATATAAACCAAATTATAATCGGGTATGGTCATACATCCCTGAGTCCATGGAAAAATTGATTGCCGAGAATCGGATTGTTTTTCCAGAAGATACTTCAAAGCGTCCAATGAAAAAGAGGTTTGCTTCCGAGTTAGACTCAGATACAAACCCTCAATCTACTTGGATGGATAATATCGGGCTTAATACTGAAGCCACGCGACAGATGAACGATCTCTTTGGTAAGGCATTTTTCAATTACTCTAAACCGTTGTCTTTGATTAAAAGTTTAGTTTTACAAGCAACATCGATGGACTCTATTATTCTCGACTTCTTTTCTGGTTCCGCAACCACTGCCAACGCCGTGATGCAGCTCAACGCCGAGGACGGCGGCCACCGCAAATTTATCATGGTACAACTGCCGGAACTCTGCGACGAGAAGTCCGAGGCATTCAAGGCCGGCTATAAGAACATCTGTGAGATTGGCAAAGAGCGCATCCGCCGGGCCGGGGACAAAATCAAAGAGGACAACCCCTTGGGCACGCAGGACTTGGACATCGGTTTCCGGGTTTTCCGGGTGGACAGCAGCAACATGAAGGATGTGTACTACCAGCCGGAGGAGTTAGATCAGCAGTCCATGTTCGACATGGTGTCCAACATCAAGGACGACCGCACCGATCTGGACTTGCTCTACGCCTGCTTGCTGGACTGGGGCGTGGAAATCCACCTGCCCCATACCAGCACCAACCTGGACGGCTGCACCGTCCATAATGTGGACAACGGCGCCCTCATGGCCTGCTTTAGTCCCAATGTGCCCCGCTCCGTGGTGGAGTACATGGCAAAGCAGCTACCCCTCCGAGCCGTCTTCCGTGACAGCGCCTTCGCCTCCGACGACGCCAAAATCAATGTGACGGAGATTTTCAAAAACCTCTCCCCGGATACCAAGGTAAAGGTGATCTGATGAAAGAAAAGTACATCACCGGCATTGGTGAAATAACAGACGATGACTGGAAACACTACCTTTCATTTACACCTATAGAATATATCCAATATATTCAAAATGGCCTAAAATATAATAATAGATTCTTTGTCGACAATCGCTTCAATAAGCTGATCTATCAATATGCATACCATCTCAGCAGCAGATTGGAAGCACAAAAGTTTCTATATCCAAAAAAGATTTTACATCGTGCAAGAGTCTTTTCCGAAGGCCTTGATGCGCGCAATCCTAATCCGCCATTCCATGGATATAATGCAGATGAAAGTTTTGTTCCCCCCGAATCCATAACCCACATACCAGAAGGGCGTGGAAATCCCGAGCTAATTCGATACCTATATGCTGCAAGCGATATTGACACAGCTATTGCTGAAGTATCACCAAAAATAGAAGATGTAATCAGTGTTGCGGAGATACAGGTTGATGAACCGATTTGTTTACTGCAATTTTCAAAATTTTTTGCAGGAATGGAAGCTTCAAGTCTTGAGCGAACAAAGTGGGTTCAGCATTTTATATTAAGTTTATCCTCTGTGTTTCAAACACCATTCCATACAAAGTATGACTATCTAATTTGTCAGTATATATGTGAATTTGCAAAAAACATTGGGTTTGACGGAATCTCATTTAGATCATCTAAAGTAAAAATTGATTTTATCAAGAATGAGGGAATAAACTTTGTGATTT
>OOIG01002996.1_pt1 | contig 10716 bp, 8 predicted proteins | sample 1692091 | NCBI WGS metagenome assembly OOIG01 (sample SAMN06348188, study PRJEB24527) | human gut metagenome | biome: human gut; feature: ankylosing spondylitis patient; material: feces | host: Homo sapiens | place: China | collected 2015-10
CGTTTCTCATGCCGGACGGCTTTTTGCGTAATGTGATAGATCAAATATTATTTTTCTGGTTTGCAGGCTCCGAAAAGCCTTGTATTTACAGTGTTCCTAATAGGAAGTAATCATACGTTGCGCCGATAGGCACGCAGAATCTTTTTGTTATAAACGCGGCCGTTACGCAGCCGCGCAAGAAGGCGTTCCTTACGGCGCTGATAATAACATTCTTTGACATATCGCTCAGCCTTGCGTGCTTTTTCGGCGTGGGCGCGCTGATGGAGGCGCTGCCGTGGCTCAGAAAGGGCGTGCTGGCGATAGGCAGCCTTATTGTGATATGGATGGGCATTGGGCTGATACGCTCAAAATCCGGCCTTGCGGGCGATGCGGATACGGGCATATCGCTGCTGAAAACGGCGGCGATAGCGTTCACGGTAACGTGGATAAACCCGCAGGCGCTCATCGACGGCACAATGCTGCTGGGCGCGGCGAGCGCAACGCTTACCGCGGGCGAAAAATTGCCGTTTGTTATAGGGTTCACGAGTGCGTCGGTAATATGGTTTTTCGGCGTTACCACGGCAATATCTCTGTTCAGCGGGAAAATAACGGATAAGCTGCTGAGAATAATAAACATAGTCTGCGGCGCGGTAATGGTGTTCTACGGGCTTAGGCTTGTTTATAGTTTCATCCAATTGATGGGCTGGGCATAAAAGGCGGGGCTTGCTCCTTTGACAAATCCATGCGATGTGATATCATTATATATAAAAGGATATATAAGATGTTGTAAGAGAAAGAGAGAGCATGGAATTGGAACAGGTAAGCAAGGAAAAAGAGAAGGTTCACCGAGGAATTAAGCGACATATTAAGCGCGCCGATTCGGACATGACGGGCGGATCGATATGGAGGCTGCTGATAACATTTGCGCTGCCGCTGGCGGCGGGATTGCTGTTTCAGCAGCTTTATAATACCGTGGACACAATCGTTGTGGGCAAGTTTGTGGGTAAAGAGGCGCTGGCGGCTGTCGGCAGCACAAGCAGCATAATAAACATGCTTGTCGGGCTGTGCTCCGGATTGTCTATGGGCGCAAGCGTTGTTATATCCCAATCCTACGGCGCGAAGGACTACGTTCGGCTGCACGACGCGGTGCATACAACAATACTTGTTACGATAATAATGAGCGTTATCGCCACGGGCGTGGGCATAGCGATAGTTGACCCGATGCTTAGGATGATGAGCACGCCGGACGACGTTTTCGGCGCGGCGCACGATTATTTGACAATATATTTTGCGGGCATATCGGGACTGTTTATATACAACATGGGCTCGGCTATACTGCGCGCCGTGGGCGATTCAAGGCGGCCGCTGTATTTCCTTATATTCTCGGCCGTGCTGAACGTTATACTGGACCTTGTGTTCGTAATAGTGTTCAAAATGGACATTGCCGGCGCGGCGTATGCAACAATAATCAGCCAGTTCCTGTCCGCGGCGCTTGTGCTGTTCGTGCTTACGCGCTCCGCCGGGCCGTATGCCATACATTGGGGCCACCTTTGCATAAAGGGCAGCATACTAAAGCAGGTGCTGTCCATAGGTCTGCCTTCGGGCGTGCAGCAGGGATTGACCTCGTTTTCAAACGTGTTCGTGCAAAGCTATGTGAATGCGTTCGGTTCGGACTGCATGGCGGGCTGGTCAAGCTACAACAAGCTGGACGTATACGCGCTGGTTCCGGCGCAGAGCATAGCCATGGCGTCCACAACGTTCGTCGGTCAGAACTACGGCGCAAGGAAACTTGAGCGCGCTCGGCAGGGCGTTAAGCAGGCGCTTATAATGAGCATATCCATGACCATATTCCTTTGCGCGCTGCTGCTTATATTCAGGGATCAGCTCCTTACGCTTTTCACCAATGATTCGCTTGTTATACAATACGGCTCCCGCTTCATTGGCATGATAGCGCCGTTCTACTTCTGCACCTGCTTCAATCAAACGTTTGCGGGCGCTATGCGCGGCATAGGCAAGGCAAAGGTGCCCATGATAGTGATGCTGTCCTCGTTCGTGGTATTCCGCCAGATATTCCTTTACGTCGGCACAAAGCTCGGCGGCGGATTCGTGCTGGTGTCGCTCGCATACCCGATGGGCTGGGTGGTTTGCAGCATAGCCATGTATGTGTGCTATAAGCGCAGCGCCCTGTGCCATCCTGAAAAGGCGCAGTTTGCCGCGGCGGACACGGCAAAGGACGAAAACGTGGAAGATGCGATAGAAACCGCTGATGAGGGGATGGAGTAAGCGCGCTTACGCGCGGTGAAATCCGTTCTTACGAACGGGTGAAATATTGCTTTTGCAATGTGAAATATGGCTGCGCCATGTGAAATCCGCCTTGCGGCGGGTGAGCGCGGGAGATTGTAAAGTTGTGGGGACGGGAGGCCGTCCCCTTGGTTTTTGACAAAAGTTTATAAGATGCGAAGTAGGGGCCGTCATTGGCGGCCCGCCGAAATTGTACAATGGTTTTTATGTACCGCTAACCAAAAGGCTCCCCTTTACGGGGAGCTGGCACGGCGTAAGCCGTGACTGAGGGGGTGTAACAAACAAAGAGCTATAAGTTGGTTTATAACCCCTCCGGCTTTCGCTTCGCAAAACCCACCTCCCCTTTAAGGGCAGGCTTTTGGTACTGCACACATACGGGGCATTTACCCCTCAAACCCATCAATATTCCCTTGCAGCGCGGCGAGGAAGCGGCCTATGTGGTAGCCGTCGCACACGGCATGGTGCGCCTGTATGGCAAGGGGCAGCAGGCGGCGGCCGTCCGCAAAGAAGGCTTTGCCCATCGTGAATATGGGCAGCAGCGCCGTGCCGCCGTTATAAAGATTGAGATTCACTGCGGTGAACGTTGCCCACGGCATCATGGATACATTGAAGGAGTTGGGCGGGGTGTTGGGCTTGGGCGCATAGGACACGGCGGCTGAATACAGCGCGCTGTCGCGCTCATACGCGGCGAGGAACGCTGAATAGTTCGGGTCAAACTCCGTCCATATGCCGGAGAAGGTTTTCGATTCCTTATTGAAAACGGTATATGCGGGGTGCATGTCATCGTATACGCCAAGCACGCCGTCCACAAGCGCCATGCGAAATTCAGGAATTTCATTAACCGTGCGCGTGAGCAGCCATATCATGGCAGGGTAAAGCTTCCGACCGCTGAGCGCGGTTATGTCCACGTTTACGGTCATGGAATAGCTGCATTGATTGTTGCCTATAAAGCTCAAATAATGCTCCCTGCGGGGGAATGAGTCCAAATCTATCGGATGAAAAGCCAAAGTTGTTACCTCCTGAAAAAACGCCCGTAGTCGGCGGGCGTTATGCTTTTTATATGCTGTTTAGGATGGGTTCACGAAGCGGGAGAACATGCCCTGGAACGCCAAATTGACGGTTTTGAGCGGGCCGTTGCGGTTCTTGGCAACTATTACTTCCGCGGTGTTATCCTCTATCTCCTCGGCAGGGGCGCCGCCGTATTCGGAATCGTCCTTCCTGTTGCGCATGGCGAGCGCCTTGCGGTAGAGCAGAAGCACCATGTCCGCGTCCTGCTCTATTGCGCCGGAGTCGCGCAGGTCCGCCAATATTGGGCGGTAGCCGTTTTCCTTCCTGCTTTCGGAGCCGCGGGAAAGCTGGCACAAAAGCATAATCGGCACCTGAAGCTCTTTAGCGAGTATTTTCAGCGCGCGCGTGGCCTCCGCAATGTCCGCCACAAGGCTGCCGCGCTTGTTGCCAAGCTGCAGCAGACCCAGATAGTCCACGATAACCAGATCCAGCCCGTAGCGCGTCTGCTGGCGGCGGCAGCGGCTGCGTATATCGGCAACGCTCAGATTGCCGCTGTCGTCAATATACATTTTTGAATCGCTCAGGGTGAGCAGAGCGTCGCTCAGGACCAGAAGATCCTCCTCCGTGGTTTCGCCGGTGTTCACCTTTTGCATGTCCACCTTGGCCAAGGAGCAGAGCATACGGGTGGTAAGCTGCTCGTGGCTCATTTCAAGGCTGAATACGGCGACCTTTTTATTGGCTGCGGTTGCGGCGTATTCGGCTATGTTCATTGCGAATGTGGATTTGCCGACGCTCGGCCTTGCGGCAACGATTATAAGGTCGCCCTTCTGAAGGCCGCTCGTAAGCTCGTCCAGCTCCTTAAAACCCGTCGGCACGCCGCTTATTTCGCCCTTGGTTTTCATAAGCTCGCCTATGCGCATATACGCTTCCAGCGCGCTTTTGTCCACGGGAACCATTGTGTCCTCGTTCTTTTTCATGGATATATTGAATACGCGCCGTTCGGCCTCGTCCAATATATCGGTTATGGGGGCGTCGGAATCGCTGGCGGTTTTTATTATTTCGCCGCCCGCGGCTATAAGCTGGCGCAGAACGCTCCTGTCCTCTACTATTTTAATATAGTAGCTTACGTTGGCTGCGCTGGGGACAAAAAGCGAAAGCTCCGCAATGTAGCCTATGCCGCCGGCGGCAGCCAGCTTGCCCGCCCGCTCCAGCGCATCCACAATGGTAACGCTGTCCACGGCCTTGGCATGGTTGACCAGGTCGCACATGGCTTCGAATATATATTGATGCTGCGGCATGTAAAAATCCTGAACGGTCAGCATCTCTGCCGAAAGCTCGGCTGCATCGCGGCTGATGAGCATGCTGCCCAGCACGCTTTTTTCCGCCTCCAGCGAATGCGGGGGAGTCCTTGCTTCCACTTTTATCTTTCCACCTTTAATGTGTTGCTCTCAGGGTATAAATCAGTTGTTCTGCGGCAGGGGAAGAACCTCGACCTCGAACTTCGCGTCCGCGTTTTCGTAAAGATGCGCGGTAACGTTCAGCTTGCCAAGCGCCTTTATGGGCTCGTCAAGGCGGATTTTTTTCTTGTCCACGTCAAGCCCGTGCTGCTCCTTAAGGCCGGCGGATATTTCCGCCGCGCCGATGGAGCCGAACAGCCGGCCGTTTTCGCCGCACTTGGCGTATACCTTAACGTTCAGCCCGTTCATGCCGGCGGCAAGCTCCTTGGCGCGCTTGCGCTGCATTTCAAGGCGGTGCGCATCGGCCTGCTTTTTTATATTGGCGGCGTTAATGCTGCTTGCGTCCCCGGGAAGGGCCAGCTTGCGCGGGATGAGGAAATTGCGGGCGTAGCCGTCGTTTACTTCGCAAACGTCGCCCGCCTTGCCGGTGCCTTTAACGTCCTTTTGCAGAATGACTTTCATATTTTTATAAACCTCCTGTTGGTTATTTCTTTATTATGAGCGCGAATAGTCCGCGCCTATTTCGTCCAAATAAGAGTAAATGCTGTCGGTCAGCTTGTCAACGGCTTCGTTCATTGTTATATCCTTAAGCTGCGCCCCCGCAACGGCAAGATGCCCGCCGCCGCCTATGCGCTCCAATATAAGCTGAACGTTGACCTGCCCCAAGCTGCGGCCGCTTATGCTTATGCCGCTCGCTGTTTCCGCAAGCACGAAGGAAGCCTGTATCCCCTTTATGGAAAGGAGCGAATCCGCCGCCTGCGCCGCGATGAGCATATTGTTCGGCATATCCTTTGAGCAGGTGGATATGGCTATGCCGCCATCCATTATGGTGGCGTTTTCGACTACCTTCGCGCGGTTGCGGAAGGTGGTCATATCGTCCTGATACATAAGCTTTACCATGCTGGTATCCGCGCCGCTGCGCCTAAGGAAGCCCGCGGCTTCAAACGTTCTTGCACCGGTATTTATGGCAAAGCTCTTGGTGTCCATGGTCATGCCGGCAAGCAGTGCGCTCGATTCAAACGGCGTGGGCTTGAGCCCGTCCGCAAAATACTGCATCACTTCCGTTACCATTTCGCAGGCGGAGCTTGCGCCGGCTTCGTAATAATTAAGCGTAGGCGCGCTGAGCGAATCCACGGGGCGGCGGTGATGATCTATTATAACGGTTTTTGCGGCCTTGTTATAAAGCTGGGGCGAAAGGACGGAGCTTGTGCGCTGAGTATCGACAACGACAAGCACGCTTGTGGGCCGGATAAGCTGAAGCGCCTGCTCCACGGTACGGACGCAGTCGTGATACTGCTTGCTTTCGGCCATGCTGTCGAGCGCGCCCTCGATAGTTGCATTCGATTCATCAAGCACTATATAGCCGCGGCGGTTTGCGCACTGGCTCAGACGCATAAGCCCCAAAGCCGCGCCAATGCAGTCCATATCGGCGTTCTTGTGGCCCATTACGAACACCATATCCGAATTTTCCATAAGCTGGCGCAGCGCCTTTGCAAAAAGCCTTGCCTTTACGCGGGACTGCCGCGTGAGGGCTATCTGCTTCTGCCCGCCGAAGAAGGCATAGTTCGTGCCGCGCTTTACAACGGCCTGGTCACCCCCGCGGCCGAGCGCAAGCTCCATTGCCTGCCTTGCGGATTCGTCGCTGTGCGCAACCTGGCTTTCGGCGCCCACGGCTATTGAAAGGGTAACGGTCTGCTCGGTGCCGGTATCTATGGCATGGGCAAGCTCAAGCAGCTTGAAACGCTCCTTCTCCAGCGCATCCATGTACTTTGCTTCGAATATAAGGAAGAAGCGCGCGTTTTCATAGCGGCGGTATGTGCCCTGAATTGAAGAGGTGAACTTGCTGACAAGGCCTTCCACCTCCGAAAGCACGCTGTTGCGCTGGAACTGCTTATCGGCGTTCAGCTCCTCGTAATTATCAACGTATATAAGTGCCACTACCGGCATGTTTTCTTCATAAAGGCGGGTATAATGCAGCGCCTCTGTCCTATCGAGCCAATACTGGAAGGTGAGCTTATGCGCGGAGGGGTGCTCCCGCTTTATGGGGCTGCACATTATTTGATACGCTTTGCCGTTGAACTCAAGCGTGGTGGCCTGAGTGGGGGCGTGGGTATCGAGCGAGGGCAGAATCTTTTTTATGTCCCGCCCGGCGTAAATTTCATCCATGGCCTCGTTCGACCAGATTATGCGGCCGGAATCATCGAATATGAGCGCGGGCACATCGATCGTATTTATTATGGAAGAAGCGGCGGATGAATTTTCAAGGAAAATATCGTCGCATTCCTGCTGAAGCTGCCGCCAGCGCGCGCCTATTATTACCAGGCCTATGCCGAAGCACGCCACAACGAGCGCCGCGGACAAAAGGCCGACCCAGAGCGGCTTTAACAGCAGCGCCAGCGCGGCGGAAGCCGCCAGCGCCGCGACGAACAGCGGTACAAGCGCGGCATACGGTTTCTTTTCCATAAACATATCCTTTCCTGTGGGGCCAAGGTACCCTCACCCGGGGTTATTTGGCTTTATCATTCGGCACGAAGCGCGTGCGCGTTTTGAGCATTCTGTCCATAAGGCCGACAAGCGCCAGTATGTTGGTGCGGTACGGCACGAGCACGATGAGCACATATATTATTATGCGCTTGGCCTTGCTGCCGGGGCGGCCGAGGCGGGTGCTGAAATCGAGATAGCAGAAGCCCATGAGCGCAAGCGGCCCCAGCACAACCTGCTGCGCGGCCTCCAGCACGCTTTCGGAATTGTTCAGCTGCAAAAGGAGCGTTGCAACCGCGCCCAGCAGCGCCGCGCCCGCGGCATAGGTAAAGTTGCGCGAAAGCTGCCAAAGCGGCATGGGCGCCATTGGGCGAAGCTCCCGCCCGGTGCGGCGGGTGAACGCGCGGGCGATAAGCGTATCGATAAGGGCGAAGAACATGGCGGCCGTGCAGATGAACTGCATGGTCATCCTTTCGGCCATCTCCTCATAGAGCAAAAGTCCGGTGCGGACATAGCTGAGCTTATCTTCATCCATTCCCGTGGACTGCGCAAGGGCGGTAAAATCCTGACTGAATGCGGAAATGAAGGACTCTATTGCATAAAAAGGTTCCTGCCCTTCAAGTATGCTGGGCAGGCATATATAAGCATAAAGCCCGATGCCCATCAGCAGCGCGCCGAGGGCGACGGCCGTGCGCCAAGGCTTTTTATTATATATAACATAGCCTATCACGGCGGAAGCGGGCAGAGCCGCGCCGAGAACATAAGGAAACGCGCTTATTCCGGCAACAAAATACGCCGCAATGCCGAACGCGGCGAAAGAAACCGCGCCCGCGGCATAACCCCACGAGCCGAGCACGAAGCCCAGAAACGCCGGCGTGAGCACAAAGCCGAGTTCGCTGAACCCGCTGAGCGCGCCCATAACGGCGCCAAGCGCCAAACCTATAACAATACCCCGCGATGCGGGAGCTTTTTTTGTTTCCAAATTCATCCTCCGGCGGCGGACGCTGTGCCGACGCCTACTTTATTATAGTATAGATATAACTATTATACCCCTAATTCGGGCATAGGGCAAGCATTGCGCGGCAGGCGAACAAAATATGTAGAATATGTAAATTAAATGCGGTTCGTTTGCGGCGGGAGCCGCTATATGATATGATATGCATAAGATTCTGCATACGCAGGACGAATGGAGGATAATGCATGAAAAAGATCATTGCTGCGCTGCTTACGCTTATAATGGCGACGGCGCTTTTTGCAGGATGCGGTCAGGATAACGGGGATGTTGACCTTCCCGTAAACGTGGGCGACACAACGCCCAAGCCGCAGGAGAGTACAGACCCCGGCCAGAGCCAAACTGCGGGTGCCGCCCTTACGCGCGCTCCGCTCGGCGGAACGGGCATGATAGCTGCGGGCAGCATACATAACATTGGCCTGAGAACCAACGGCACGATAGTTTCCGGCGGACATGACCAATACGGCCAGCGCAGGACGAGCAACTGGACCGGCATAGTGTTCGTTGCGGCCAACAAGAGCGCCACCATAGGCGTTAAGGCGGACGGCAGCGCCCTGTTTGCGGGCGAAATGACCGGCAGCGAGGCCGTTTCCGGCTGGAGCAACGTATACATGGCGGCCATGGGCGGCGACTTTGCGGTTGCCCTGCTTAACGACGGCACCGTTACCGGCACCAGCGGCGCGCCAGACGTTTCCGCATGGAGCGACATGGTATGGGTTGCGGCGGGCGAAAGCTTTGCAATAGGCCTCAAGAGCGACGGTACCGTTGCGGCTACCGCCGGTGCGCCGGACGTTTCCGCATGGACCAACCTGGTAAAAATAGCCGCCGGTGCGGACCGCGCCGCGGGTATAACCGCCGAAGGCAAGCTGGTTGCCAGCATAAGCACCGCCGCTTTCGATGCGAACAGCGATTACGTTGCGGTTGATGTTGGCGCGGCGGGTCTTGTGGCCGTGCGTGCGGACGGCAGCGTGGTTGCGGCGATGGAAGTTGAAGCGGACAACGACCCGCTCGTATACGCCGATTCCAAGGATATAACCGCCGTGAAGAACGCGGTTTCCGTTGCCGTGGGCGATACGCACGCGGTTGTTATGGACCGCACGGGCTATGCCTATGCATACGGCAGGAATACCGATTTGCAGTGCGACGCGGGAACGTTCAACCTGAGGCCCTATGTTGAAAACGTGAACGGCGCGAACTACATACGCGGCATAGAAATAGGCAGCACCGTTGAGCAGGCGAAGAAGCTGATCGCTCTGTTCACCGGCGCGGACAGCGTTGCCGTAACCAAGGCGGACGGCAGCGAGGCCGCCGATACCGACACGGTTGCCACCGGCATGAAGGCGGGTGACGTGGGCGAAATAGTAATAATGGGCGATGGCAACGGCGACGGCGCGGTTACCGAGGAAGACTCCGCCCTTATAGATGCCATACTCACCAAGCAGAGCGACCTGAGCGGAGCGAACCTGCGCGCGATGCAGATGAGCCTTTCCTACGGCCTGCCTGCTCCCGAATGCCGCGCGGCTGATAAGAACACCATTGCCGCATACATTGCGGGCACCGGCAGCATAGACCAGTTCGGCGACAAGGTGAGGGGTACTTATACTGATAAGTTCAAGAGCGCTTACGAAGCGAATAACGATACCGTGGGTTACATTGAAGTGCTCGGCACGAATGTAAGCTATCCCATTATGTTCGATATGACGGGCAAATGGTATTACAACGACCACACTCCCGCCAAGGAAAAGGCCGAATCCGGCTCCGTTTACGCCTATTATTACGGCCAGCAGCATAACGACGTAATAACCGGCCACAACTCCAGGCCCTCCGGCAGCATGTTCCATCAGCTTCATCATATTGAGGACTTCAATATGGGCAAGTCGAACTGCGAGGAAAAGAAGTATTGCGGCAAGGAACTCAGCAACCTGCCCGATTTGAAGGTGTATTCCGAGCGCGTGTGGGACGTGTATCTCTATGGCGAGGAGGCGCGCTACGAGATATTTGCCATGTTTGAAACCAAGGCTCCCGCGGACGTTGAAAAGTCCCTGATGGAGTACGTTTGGTATCCCTACGGCAACACAAACCACGATAAGGACACCGATGAAAAGGTTCAGGCCTGGATAGACGATTGCGTAAAGCAGACCAAAGAGCTGAGCGGGCTTGAGCTGAACACCAACGTTAACGTGAAGGACGATTTCCTCACCGTGTTCACCTGCGCAACGCAGCACAGCGACGCAGGCAAGGGCGCAAGGCTGTACTTCATGCTGAAGAAGGTAGATTATTAAAAAGTTTGGCGTTTATTAACGACAAAATCGATAATATTCCATGCGGGGCAAGGCGGAAGCGCTTTGCCCCGCAATTTATTTTGAGAAGAAAAAGCCCGCTGTGCCTAACAAAATTTGAGGCCGGCAAAAAAGATTCAAGATTTTTTGCAAAAAAGGCGTTGACAAAAGAAGGAGTGTTTGGTATTATAGTCAAGCG
>OOIG01003000.1_pt1 | contig 10714 bp, 12 predicted proteins | sample 1692091 | NCBI WGS metagenome assembly OOIG01 (sample SAMN06348188, study PRJEB24527) | human gut metagenome | biome: human gut; feature: ankylosing spondylitis patient; material: feces | host: Homo sapiens | place: China | collected 2015-10
GGCTGTCGTTGCGGCTGTCATTTTCAGACTCGGAGAACTGGACAATATCCGCAACCTGAATATAGCTGAACTCCACGCCCTTGATGGCGTAGCCGTAGCCGGTTTCGCCGTTGCCCAGAGCGGATTCGCCGCCGCCAAGCACATCGTTCACGCCGGTCTGGTCGAACACGCCGGTGGACACATAGGAGGAATCCCAAACACCGTCCTTTTCGGCATTGGTCAGATCGTACTTGTAGATGGTCAGGGAGCCGGTTCGGGATTCATCAATGGGGGCATCCTCCAGCTCGGCGGCGGATACAGAAAAAGGGATGGAAAGAGCCATCATGACAGCAAGGCCCATTGCGAAAAGTCTTTTGATAGATTTCATAGTAATATCCTCTCTTGAAGTCGGTTTATTTTGTTTGCGGCAAAAATATAGCCAGAGGATGATCTCTGGCATAGATGTGGGAGGGATTCATTTAGGATCTCCTTTTACGAAGAATGGAAAGCGCAAGGCCGGAAGAACAGGTAAAAGTCGGAATCAGTGCGAAAACTGGGAAAAGACGAAGTCCAGAGGAACCTGTCTTGGGAAGCGTATAGGTTCTGGTATTTACAACTCGCAAACTGACATTCATATTATCAGCGGCAAGTTCTCCCTCAAAGGCAGTTCCATCCAGCAGATTGTAGCCATCCGGGGCTTTGGTTTCCGTCAGGCGGTACTGCAAACCGGGATAGAGATTGCCCCATTCCAGAATACCGTCTGTCCCTGTGGTCAGGCCCCCGTCCACAACATCGGGATTGGAGCAGCCGCCTCGGACGATGGTTTCAGAGTATGTCACGGGATACCACAGGGAACCCTCCGCACTCCATTCCAGCCGGAAGGTGGCTCCTGCCAGAGGGCTGCCGGTAATGTCGATCTTCTCCACAGTAACCTTGCCGGTGCGCAGTGCATTGACAAAAGCTACCTCGGCTATTTCACCCTGGGTGATGGTGACAGTCTGGGGGTTATCGCCCTTGCACTCGTACAGACTGTCCTGCGGGAGCAGTTCTTCTACGGTGTACTGTCCGGGCAGCAGATTCCCGGTCAGAATAATGCCGTCCTCGTCGGTACTGAATGGGGAGCCGTCCAGAACCTTTCCTTCGGCATCCGTGATCTTGAACTGCCAGCCCTCAACGCTGCCGCCGCCCTCTACGGTCTTGGTGATTTTCAGCCTACCGTACTGAACATTGGTGAAGGTAATGGACACATCCTCATGGGGTTTGATCTCAAACTTGTGGACAGTTTCATCCACCATCCAGTATTCGTCCTCAAAGCGCCCATGTTCGTCGCCGGTTTCCTTCGCCCAGTAGGTGCCGGGGTCAAGGTAGTAGCCAGCTTTGCCGTCCGCATTGGTGATAAGGGTGCCGACCTTCTGGGTGCAGGCTTCATCCGAGAAAACAGTAATGTGCCAGCCTTCTACGGACTCACCGGTATTGGTCTTTTTGTTGAACCAAACCAACCCCTGCTCCTTATTGAGCCAGGTGTCCACGGTGGTTTCGCCGGCTTTCACGGTTACATCATGGAAGCCCAGCTCTGTCAGCCAGTAGTTATCCTCTGTGGGCAGCTCCACAACCGTGTACCGACCTAACGGAAGATTCTGGGTGCAGGCGTAGCCATTGTCATCAGTTGTGAAGTCCCCGTAGGAATTACCCTCGGAATCTCTCACCCGGAATGTCCAGCCGCCAAGCTGATTGCCGGTGTTGGTAGTCTTGCGGATTTCGATGCGTCCGTAATGGGTGTTTGTGAAGGTGACTTCTGCGGTCTGAGCGACTGCAACTGTCACAGACTTCACAGCGGTGTCAAATCCCCAATAGGGATCGTCTGTGGGAATCTCTTTGGCGTAATAGGTTCCCTTCTGTAAGCCCGAAACCGTAACAGCGCCATCTGCCCCGGTGACAAAGGGAGAGCCAGCCACGGCGTTGGTGCAATCAGAATCCGTATACAGCCCAATCTGCCAGCCACTCAGGTTTGCACCTGTGTTCGTGGACTTAATCAGCTTCACGCTGCCGGTGTTCAGCTTATTTGTGAAACTGACAGATGCGGTGCCGCCTGCTGTCACAGTCACCGCCTGCGGGTTGGTGCTGGAACAGTAGTACAGAGCATTGATTGCGCTGTCCGTATGCCCCAGCTCCTTCACATAGTAGGTGCCGGGGGTAAGCCCGGTGACGGAAATCTTACCGCTGGTGTTTGTACTGTGCGGCCCGAAAACTAGGGTGGTGCAGGCGGAATTGGAGTAGATTCCAAACTGCCAGCCAGGGAGATTCTGACCGTCCTCCGTGGTTTTCGTCAGGCTGATTGTTCCCGGATCAGGGGCTTTCAGCTTGAAATAGGCATTGAGATTGCCACTGGAAGCGCTGGCGAGGGATACCGTTGTCTGATAACTGGAACCCGACATATACCAAATGTTATAGGTGGAGTTGGCAGCGGAGGGCAGATACCGGGTCGCCTTGAATACGGTGGAGGAGGAAATATCTCCAGTTTGTGTGATATACAGGGTGCTGCCGCTCTTGTAAAACTCAGCGCCGCTGCCATCTGTGAAGGAGAAGCTGGACAGAACACCATTGATGTCCTCTGCTGTGCCCCACCGGGCGGAGCCGTATTCCATGTTCTTGCGGAACTTCTTTGCGTTTTTGCCCTTCAGATAGACACCCAGCTTCATGGCAGCGGCGATGGCAATACCGACGCAGAGATCCACCGGGTGGAAGCTGGGCAGCGGAACTGCAAAGGCATCTGATTATCCAGGGCATCATAGAGATGGACAAACTCAATGTCGCAGACAAGGTCTGCGATTTCCTCCGGGCTGTACTCACCCCGAAGTCCCAGGTTGATGCAGATATTGGCGATGGAATCGATCAGCTTATCAATGGTAGTCATAATTACATTTCCTCCTTGTTTTTTCTGGCGTTTTTTCTTTCCGGTTTTCTATCGTCAACGAGATACCCGTTGATTACATTAGCGTGGTGCAGGATGTGCAGTACTCCGCTCAGTTCCATCCTGCGAATGGTTTTGAACTCCTCTTCCGACAAATACAGTCGGGCACGGTAAGGCTCGTTCCGATCATAGACGGGGCGTTCGTAATCGAATTGATCCAGCGCCGCCGTATGCCGGTAGACCTCGATCATCACCATGTGACGGGTGTCGAAATCAAAGCGGCGATTGGAATACTCAACATGACCGGCAGTAACGCCGAAATCACTTGTCATTGGTGGGTTCCTCCTTCTTCAGTTTCATTGCGGCAATTCCATACCGGGCAATGAGCATGGCGTTGATAATCAGCCGGAAAGCCTCGTCGTCCACCAATTCCCGGTCAGCCATTTCCGACAGGGTGACACCCCTGCGATCCGTGCATAAGCCAACGGCGGCACGATACAGGGCATAGTTGTGGGGGCTGATCCCTCTCAGAATGGCGAAGCTGAAATCCAGCCCGGAATGGCAGAAGCAGTTTGTCATGCGCCAGTAGAGCGTCTCATTGGCAGTCAGCAGATACATGGCGGCGTAATAGGCCGGAGTGTTTCTGCTGGGAGAATAGCCCATGCGGGTATTGAAGAACTCCATGCGGGATTTGTGCCGGTCATCCAGCCAAAAGGAACCCGAATAGGTCTGCATCAGCTTGGGCAGGCGGCGGATCAGCTGACATCCCGAATGCACCATGGCGTTTACAGCTTCCTGGTAGGTCACGGCTCCGGCTTCAATGCGTTCTGTGATGTACGGGCAGACGGGATGAGGACACTTTTTCCCGCCCCGGTATTCGGTGCAGAGTTTGCAGTCCACATCTTCCCGCTTATAGGTAAATCTTCCGATGTGCATAAAACCTCCTGTGGTTGACATAAAAATAACCGGGCAAGCGTGAGCCTGTCCGGTTGGGGGGTATATTCAGTTTTACCGACTTTTGTCGTGCTGGCGCTTGCGCTGCCAGGATTCCAGTAGCTTGAAGATCACAGCCTCCATCTGCATGGGAGAATAGGAACGAGGGAAATACTTGCGCAGCTTTTCACCGGAGAGGGTAATATCATTCTTCACGGGCTTTTTCTGCTCCATCATAATGGAAAGCATAGTGTCCTCATTCAGTTCTCCGCTCTGGCTCAGTTTTCTCATGCGCTGCGCCTGGGACAGTGATGGGGTAGTCTGTTCGCTGCTCATGGTTTCCACCAGCAACTCCTGTTCCTGCGTTGACAGCGCTGCAAGCTGATAGGCTGGGGTGAGGGCGATTTTCTTTTCGTCCACCATCCGCATCAGCGGTGGGGTGAGATTGTTCAAAGAAATGTAGTTGCGCACGGTGTCCCCGCTGATGCCGTCTTTCTCACCCACGGAATCGTCGCTGCGGAACTTCGCCGAAATATTCGGCGAAGTTAAATCGGTCCTCGCCCCCTGCCGCTTGATAGCATCCATTTTCATTTTGTACGCCTTAGCTCGCTCCGAGGGAAGAATATCCTCCCGCTGGATGTTGCTGTCTACAAGCTGGATGACGGCTTCATCATCATTCAGATTCAGAACGATCACGGGCATGGAATCCTGCCCAGCTTGTTCGCAGGCATATTTCCGCCTGTGACCGGCGATCAGTTCATAGCCGCCTTCTGCGCGGGGGCGGGCAATGGCAGGGACAAGGACACCATTCTGGCTGACGCTTTCCTTTAGCTCCTGCATGGCAGAATCGTCACGCACGGCGAAGGGATTTTGCGGGTGCGGGTGAAGCTGAGATAGCGGCACACGGAGAACGGAACCTATCTTTTCCGGCGCTTTTTTAGGCATGTCAGTGCCTCCTTTCAGAGATTTTGGGCATAGAAAAAGGGCATTCCCGTATCGAGGAAATGCCCTTAATCATGGATAAGATAAGCCTTATCCGGGGGATATGAATTTGTCGTTAATTTAACACCTCCAAAAATTTGCCTTCATTCTGCTTGATTTTTCGGGTTGGAAAAGAACGAATAATCAGGTGGCAGAATCCCAAAACCGTTGGTATTTCAGGGCTTTCCCGGTTTGTCGTAATTATACCGTAAGGGCATAGCTGTGCAACGCTTCTATTTGCTCAGGGTGTCCCCATGAAGGAAATTCAGGCGTGGCTTGGTCACAGCACTATCGGAACAACCGCCAATATTTACACGCATCTGGACGAGAATTCCAAAATCAATTCTGCCAATGCAATTATTGGCATTTTGGAGCAAAAAAGGGACACTCAGAGCATTTAATCTCCGAGTGTCCGTTGAAAAAATGGTGCCGCTAACCGGACTCGAACCGGTACTGAGTAACCTCAGGCAGATTTTAAGTCTGCTATGTCTACCATTCCATCATAGCGGCATATGCATCCCTCAAAAACGAGGGATGGAAGGTTGGAGGGATGTTTTGGAGGGATGCTCCAAATTTCCCAAATTTCAAATTCAAAAAGCTCGCATTTCTCTAAGGCTTTTCAAATTGGGTGCATGATTCGGCCCAGGGGATTTTAAGTCTCGGGTGTCTACCTATTCCACCACAGCGGCATAATTCCCCCGTTATGGGGGGATATGAAAGTATAAGGCAAATGCCAACACCTCAATATAACGTATGGTAGCATATTTTCCGCCAACCGTCAAGTGTTACAGCTGATCGAGATTCAGCGTGAAGGCTTGCAGGCAGTTGTCAAGGAACCATTCCAGCTCCGGCCGGTTCATGGCTCTCAAGGCGTCCAGGGTCTGCTGCGACGCGGAGTCGAATTCCGTGTTGCCCGCCTTCTGCTCCTCCAGACACTTGATGTGGGCGGACAGCTTGTCCGCGGCCTTGACGAAGGGTTCCAGCTCCGCGTCGTCCTCCAGGACATAGCGGGTGTAGCTGGAGCGCAGCTCGGCCGGAAGCATGTCCAGCAGGCGGTTGCCCGCAATGCGCTCCACCTCTTTGTAGGCGGTCTTGATATCCGGATTGTAGTATTTGATGGGCGTGGGCAGGTCGCCGGTGAGAATCTCCGAAGCGTCGTGGTACAGCGCCGCCACGGCGCAGCGGTCGGGGTCGGGGGCGGGAAGGTTCAGAATGTCCCGGCGGATCAGCGCCAGGGCGTGAGCCAGCACCGCGGTCATGTGGCTGTGCTCGGAAATGTTTTCGGAAAAGGTGTTGCGCATCAGACCCCAGCGGGTTATATAGCGCATACGGCCCATGAGAGCGTAAAATTCATTTGCCATGGATGATCTCCTCTATGTCCGCGACCAACTGCGCGGGGGATTCGCAGAAATGCTTCGCGCCGACTGCCTCCATGCAGGCTCTGTCCCGGAAGCCCCAGAGAACGCTGAGACAGGGGACACCGGCGTTGCTCGCCGTCAGAACGTCCACGTCGCTGTCGCCGACGTAGATGCACGTCTCGACGCCGATGGACGCCATGGCCTTGTACACCATGTCCGCGGCGGGCTTGCGGGGGCAGTCGGGGCTTTCCCCACGGGCGTAAATGCCGGGGAAAATGTCGGCGCAGAGGGTTTTTACCGCCGCGTCCGGCTTGTTGGAAACAATGGCGAGGGGGCAGCGCGCCCCAAGGGCGGCCAGCGCTTCCGGAATGCCCGCGTAGGGCTTAGTCTTGATCTGGCAGTGGGCGCTGTAATAGGACTGGAACGCAGCCAGCACCGGGGCGGGGTCTGCGCCCTCCGGGACGGCCTGAGCGATGAGCCGGGCAGCGCCGTTGCCGACAAACTGACGGACTTCCTCCACCGTGCGCAGAGAATAGCCGAAGGACGCAAGAACGTGGTTGACGCTGTCGGCAAGGTCTGCCAGCGTGTCCAGAAGGGTTCCGTCCAAATCAAATAAGATACCTGTTTTCATCATAATCCTCTGTTTTTCAGTACCCGGATGTCGTTTCCCACGAAGGTCAGCCGCTGAAAATCGCCGTGGAGCCGGGACGCGATCTGGGGGGAATAGCGGCGGCTCAGCTCGTCTACATTCAGGTTGGTGGAGATGACCATGGGCTTGACGGCCATCATTCTGTCGTTGAGCAGGCTGTACAGCGCGGCCGTGACGAATTGTCCGGGCATCTCCGTTCCGAGATCGTCCAGAATCAGAAGATCGCAGTTCGTCAGCTTGGCTGCTTCCCGGCGGGTGTCCTCGCTGGGGGCGAATTTGGCCTGCTCCAGCTTGGAGAACAGGTGGTTGGAGGTTTCATAGACCACGCTGTAGCCCCGGTCGGTCACCGTCCGGGCAATGCACGCCGACAGGAAGGTCTTTCCAAGACCCGTTCCGCCGATGAACAGCAGATTCCCGGCATTGGGCGTGAAGGTCGCGGCATACCGGCGGCAAATGTTCAGCGTCCGCTCCATAATGGTGCGGGGGCTGGCGCCGTATTTGGGGTCAACGGCGTCGGGGTAATAGTCCAGGCGAAATTGGCTGAAGGTCTCCCGGCTGCTGGACAGCACGGAAATTTCCTTTTTCTGCTCCTGACGGCACAGCTCGCTTAAACATTCGCACATGGTGGTGCCGACGTAACCGCCGCCGCCGCATTTGTCGCAGATGGGGCTTTCGTCCAAAAAGCCTTCCTCGAAATTCGCCGCGGCCAGCGCCGCCCGCTCCCGCTGCAAGCCCAGATTTTCCTGCCGCGCCTGTTCCAGAAGCGCCTGACCGTCGGAACCCTGCAAAAAGGCCGCCTGGGCGGCCTGCGCCATGGTGCGGCGCAGAAGCATGTCGATTTCCCGGATGCGGGGGACTTTGGCGTAGGCCTGAGCCAAATGCTGTCTGTTTTCCGACTCCCGGTCTTCCTTCGCCTGGGCAAGACGCGCCCGGGCGCGCTGAACCACTTCCGCACTGTATCCCACGAATCATCCCTCCTGCAATACTTTCTGAATGGCTTCCAGCTCCGCCTCGCCCAGCTGGCCGGAGGCGCCCTTCGGGACGCCCGTCTTCCGGTCGCCGGTGCGGACGTCCTCGGCGCTGTGGAAGCCCTGCTGCTGCCAGCGCTGCAAAATCTTGTTCATGTACGCCCAGTTTAAGCCGCCGGTGTTCAGGCAGGTGCGCTCGTAGGCCATGGAGATCAGCTCGTCGTCCATGCCCATGTCCAGCCAGCTCTGGGCATAGCGCTCCTCGGCGGCGGTGAGACTCCGCCCCCGGATCTGGACCAGGTTCATCAGCCGGGACAGCCGGGAATTGCGCACGTTCTGCGCCTGAATGAAAGCGGCGGCTTCCTCTACGGTGTCGATGCCCCGTTCCGCCCAGTTGTAGGCTTCCTTCTCGATGGTGCGCAGAGACGGGTTGCGCAGACTCCCTCTTTGACGGGCGCGTTCCTTGCAGTAGCACACCAGAAGGGAGATCACGTCCGCGGTCAGTCCCAAGTAGCGCACAAAGCCCAGTAGGATTTTCAGCTCCTCGGTGTTCAGGCTCCGCCCCAGCAGACGCTGCACCTCGCCGTAAAGGCTGCGGAAGGAGTCGTCGGAATCCATGGCGTCCAGCACGTCCTTTTCGCAGTAGCTGGGACGTTCGCCGGGGGCGATGTGGCTGGGGCGGTCCTCCGGCCACAGACCCAACTGCCGCAGGGTAGCGGCGGCGCAGCCGTAGCGCGGGGCGCTGAAATGCAGGTCGGCTTCCGCACCCTCGGGGCGGTTGCCGCCGTTTATGTACAGGTACAGCAGCGCCGCGTCCGGATTGGCGGCGGAAAGCAGCCTGCGGATGTCGCTCTGGGAAATTTTGACAGGTTCGGTTATCATTTCGGTGCCTCGCAGAAAAAGTCGTTTTCCGTCATTATACCACACCTTCCCAACAGGGACAACGGCGGGGCAGCAGAGAATTTCGCAGAAAAACGAAGATTTTTTTTGGCAGGACACAGGATGTTGTGGGCAGGGGAGAGGGCAAGTACAAAAACCGGAGCCGACGCGCGGGAAACATGCGCATCTGTACTCCGGTTTTCGTTTATTCGCAAAATTTCTGTGGCAGAATGTACGCAGGTGAGACGTTCCCTTCTCCCTGCGCAGGAATCGCTGAACACAAATCTTTTTCGCCCCCTCGCTTCCGATTAAAATAAGTATTTTAATCAGAAAAGGGTATCAAAGAGAAAATACATTCTGTCTGATGCCGCGAGAAAGCAGAAGAAGCTTGTTTTCAGAGTTCCTAATTCGCGTCATACCGCTGCGCATTCGGCGACACACTTGACAGTAAATGAAATGGGCGAAAGCAACCGTCGTCACGTTTGGTTCCCGTTCCTTTGCTGTCCGCAGGTAGCTTAACCGGAACAAGCCTGATTATTCGGAGGTGCCTATGGAAAAATTTGTTACATTGCTCATTCCCGCCCTTGTCGCGCTGGTGCTGGTGCGGCTGCTGCTGATGCCCATGAAGCTGGTTTTCAAAATCGGCATACACTCCGGGTGCGGCTTTCTGTGCCTGTGGCTGCTCAATTCCGTGGCGGCGTTCACGGGGGCATATTTTCCCATCAACGCCGTGACGGTGCTGGTGGCGGGATTTCTGGGATTGCCCGGAATCGGCGTTATGGCGCTGCTGGAAGTTTTGTCAATGTAGTTTAACGCAGTACCGCCCTCCCCATTTGGGAGGGCGGTATGCTTTACTTATCCAGATGTACGTTCAGATGGGGATAGGTCATGGCGATGCCCTGCTCGTCGAAGACGTCCTTGACCCGCTGGGTCAGGGCGAAATACACGTCCCAGTAGTCCTCGGTCTTCACCCAGACGCGAAGGGTGTAGGCAATGGCGCTGTCGCCGTAGCTGCTCACGCAGGCGCTGGGGGCGGGGGTCAGAAGCACATTGTCCATGGTTCCCGCCTGCACCAGCGCGTCGATGACCTTCTGGGTGGGGGCGTCGTAGGAGGCGGAGACGGGAATGTCCACCCGGCGGGTATCGGCGGCGGAGTAGTTGACGATCTGCGCCGCGACCACCGCGCTGTTGGGAATGGAAATGAGCTTGTTGTCAAAGGTGGCGAGGCGGGTGTAGGTCATGTTGATCTCCTGCACCGTGCCGGACTGCCCGGCGATCTCCACATAGTCGCCGGAGTGGAAGGGATGGGTGGAAAGAATGGTGAAGCCGCCGATGACGTTGGTGAGCATATTTTGCAGGGACAGGGAAACGGCCAGGGTCAGGACGCTTGCCAGAGCGACGATGCCGGTGACGTCAATGCCAAGGCTGGAGGCCACGCTCAGACCCAGCAGGATATACATGGCCACCTTGGCGAGAGACAGAATCAGGCTGTGGGCGGCCTTTTCCAGGTGGGATTTTTCCAGTCCCCCCTGAAGCAGCTTTGTGACGACGCGAATGATCAGAAGGCCAATGACCAGCACGAGAACGGCGTGGAGCACCTTATTCAGCGCGCCGGTTCCCAGAGCGGTAAAAAAATCTTTCAGCATGGAAAACAACTCCTTTTTTCATCTGTTCCGTGAAGCCATTATAAAACGGGAACGGGGAAATAGCAAGAAAAAATGTGCCGCGGAAGTGGGCAAAAGGCGCTTTTTCAAATGTTAATCCCATTTTAAGAAATAGACCTCTTTCATCTTAAAGAAGCCGGTGATATAATAAGAAAAAAAGATGACGAGAGGAAGGAAAACCATATGTACAATGTTCTGATTTGCGACGATCAGCCGGATATCGTCAACGCGCTGAAAATATACCTGACCCCCGAGGGGTACAATCTGTTTGAGGCCTTCACCGGCACCCAGGCGGTGGAGATCGCCAAAAACAACGACATCCACCTGATTCTGCTGGACGTGATGATGCCCGTGATGGACGGCATTACGGCGACCTCCAAGATCCGGGAATT
>OOIG01003005.1_pt1 | contig 10692 bp, 10 predicted proteins | sample 1692091 | NCBI WGS metagenome assembly OOIG01 (sample SAMN06348188, study PRJEB24527) | human gut metagenome | biome: human gut; feature: ankylosing spondylitis patient; material: feces | host: Homo sapiens | place: China | collected 2015-10
AGAGCAAGTATGCCATGGTCGGCTACCGCCTGAAAAACACGGTGACGGAGTTCGGTTCCGTGGCCCGCGGCGTGTGTGAGATCGAAAACGGGATGCTGACCGGCGTGACAGAGCGCACGAAGATCTACAAAAAGGGCGCGGATGCCGAATATACCGAGGATGGCGTACAGTTCTTCCCGCTGGCGGGCGATACAATTGTGTCGATGAACCTCTGGGGATTCTCGGCGCGCGTGCTGGATGAGCTCTGGAACCGTATGGGGGCGTTTTTGAACGACGCCATTCCGGCCAATCCGCTCAAGTGTGAATATTTCCTGCCGTTTGTGGTGAACGCACAATTGGCGGACAAGTCTGCAAGCGTGCAGGTGCTGCCGTGCGAAGAAGCGTGGTACGGCGTGACCTACCGCGAGGATCTGGATTCGGTCCGGGAGGCTGTGGCGAGGATGAAGACGGAGGGCATTTATACGCAGGCGCTTTGGACATGACGAACAGCTTCCTGTGCGCATATCAATGACCCTTATAACAATACACAACGTAAAGCACCCGGTCAGCACAATTGCTGGCCGGGTGCGAATTTCAGCCTGTGTTCCGGAAGGATGCCGGGAACCGGCGGCTTCGGGTATATGACCTGCGGTTACGCCGTTTCCTTTCTGAACGTCACAACAAACGCGCCCTTTATCTGTGTTGACGTTGCCATGTAATCGTATGCCGCAAGCTCCCGGCCCTCGGCAGCTCTTTCATTCAACAGCTGATCCAGCATCGAAATGTCCGCTGCATTCGCCTTGTCCGAAAACCATTTTGTGCTGACCGTTAAAATTTCTGTTTTGTAAGTATACATGAAAAACCTCTCCTTTTAAAATACTGTGACTTCAGGTGCTTTCCGTTTTGTTTTCCGGGGCCGGCGCTGCACGATATGCGCGGCTTTCCACATACGCCATCATACGGTTATACAGTACCACGTAGAAAAGTATGGCAAGCTTACCGCCTAATGTCATGCTGATACCCTCCGTTTTGGAATTCCAGTGTTCCTTCATGATACTGATTCATGCTGCGAAATACCACCATTTTGCACGTTCTAACGGTAAACTGCAGGTTGCATTTTCTGTTTTCGTGACGGTTCCCTGAAATATTCCGGGCGATGAAGCGCCGGGGGATCGATGCCGGGACGGTTCTGCGCAGGATGAAGCGTCTGTCAGAACGCAAAAAACACGGATGCGCCTTGTAAGGAACGCGTTTCGTATCAGTCTTTTTTGGTCATTTCGTAAAATAGTGCTTTGCTTTTCCTGCGGGATATTGTACAATAAAACAGGGCATTCCCCACCGGAGCCTATCCGGTATCCCGAACATGGAGTGATTCAATTTGCACAGCACACTACTGGCATTCGATATCGGAACCAGCGGCCTGAAGGCCTCGCTGGTTGATGAAAATCTCAATATTATCCGCAACGTCACAACATCCTATCCCACGCACCACTACCCGAACGGCGGCTGCGAACAGGAGGCCGCCGACTGGTGGATGAGCGCCGTGCGCGCCATGATGATGCTGCGGGAGCTTGCGCCCGAATACGTCAAGCGTGTCGACGCCATCGGCGTTTCCGGCCATATGCTCGGCTGCCTGCCCATGGACAAGGACGGGCAGACGCTGCGCCCCGCCATGATCCACGCCGATACCCGCGCGCTGGCCATTTCCAACGCCCTGCGCGCCAGATTTGGCCGGGATTATTTCTATGAGATCTGCGGCAACGTCCTTTCGCCCGCATCCACCCTCTGCAAGACGCTCTGGCTGAAGGAGAACGAGCCGGGGCTCTACGCCCGTACATACCGCATCCTGCAGTCGAAGGATTATCTTGTCTACCGCCTCACGGGCCACATGGAGACGACCGATATGTCCGACGCGTCCCACGGGCTGCTCATGAATCTGGAAACGCGGCAGTACGACACGGAGATGTTCCATAACGTGGGCGTCGATCTGGATAAATTCCCGCAGATCCACACCAGCTGCGAGATCGCGGGCCGGTTGTCGGAGGAAGCGGCGGGCTGCCTCGGTCTGCGTGCGGGCATTCCCGTGTCCGTCGGCGGCGGAGACGGGGCCTGCGCCAATGTCGGCGCAGGCGTGGCAAAGCCGGGCGATTTCTATCTCAGCCTCGGAACCACCGCATGGATCGCCGGTCAGATGGACGCGCCGTTCATCGACCCGCAGCACCGCGTATTCCATATTTACGCGCTCGACGGCCACGGCTGCAACGTCTTCGGCACCGAGCAGTGCGCCGGACGCTCTGTCTCATGGGCCATGGATCTGTTCGAGGTCGCCTCCGCGCGTGCGTTTGATTCCGCTGCGGCGACCGCTCCGGCAGGTGCGGGCGGCCTTATCTACCTGCCGTATCTGGAGGGCGAGCGCTCTCCCGTCTTCGACGCGCAGGCGCAGGGCGTTTTCTTCGGTATGAACACCACGCACAAGCGGGAGCATTTCCTCCGCGCCATTCTGGAGGGCACGGCCTGCGGCCTGAGCCAGATCCTGGACGTCATGCGCGAAAAGCAGCAGATCGAGGAGCTGCGCATCATCGGCGGCGGGGCCAAGTCGAAGCTCTGGAAGCAGATCCTTGCCGATGTGTGCAATGTGACGCTCCACGATGTATCGACGTTCTCCGACAGCGCCACGAGCCTTGGCGCGGCGGCAGCCGCAGGCGTTGCCATCGGCCTGTTCGGGAATCTGCCCGAGGCGTGCAGCCACATCCGCATGAGCGGCGACATTGAACCCGACCTGGCGGTTCAGGAAGCCTACGCCCTCACCAAAAAACGCTACGCCATGCTCTACCCCAGCCTCAAGGAGGCGTTCCACACCAGAGCGTGACACCACTTCGTTGTAGGGGCGGACGACTCTGTCCGCCCGCAGAACACAGGGCTTTTTCTGTAATCCACGGCGAATTCGCAGCATTTTGGGGCAGACAGAGTCGTCGGCCCCTACAGGACAGCGTTTTTCTAAGCGGAGAATTTTAAATCTGCTTCGCTACCCACAGCGTCTTCGCCAGCCCTTCCGCCGCTTCCAGCAGACCGATGCAGCTTTCCATGGAAGCGCTCACACATACAACGCCGTGTCCGCCGAGCAGGCAGAGCGGGCTGTGCGCCAGCGCGGCCTCGATGCCCTTGTGGATCTCGTGCGTCCCGTTTTTGCCGTAGGGCAGGCACACGAACCGCTGAAATACAACGTGCAGCGAGCAGTCCTCCGGGACGATAAAGTCCCGGTACCGCAGCGCATACGCCGTCAGATACGGGCAGTGGCAGTGCACGACGGCGTTCACATCCGGCCTCGCCCGGTAGACGGCCTCGTGCAGCAGATACTCGCTCGACCGCTTCCCGCGCCCGCCGATCTGCGCGCCGCTTTCGTCCATGACGCTGATATCCTCCCTCTGAAGCAGCAGCTTCATCCGGCCGGACGGTGTGATATACGTCAATCCGGTTTCCCGGTCTATGATGGAGGCGTTGCCCTCCAGCGCGGTCACGAGGCGCTTCTGCTCCAGAATGTTTGCGAAAAATGCAAGCTGCTGTGCGTAATCCATTGCAGTGTCTCCTAAAATCAAAAAATGCATATGCATATTTTATTGTCTTTGCTGCCCGAAGTCAACGGGCGGCCCGATCAAACAGGAGGTATTTGAACCATGCTGAAAAACATCCCGCCCATCCTTTCCCCGGAGCTTCTGAAGGTATTGGCCGAAATGGGCCACGGCGACCGCATCTGCATCGGCGACGGCAATTTCCCCGGCGCTTCTATGGCCAAGCCCAATAACTGCGTCTTCCTCCGCGCCGATGGCCACGGCGTGCCCGAACTGCTCGACGCGATTTTGCAGGTCATCCCGCTTGACGAGTATGTCGAGCACCCTGTCATGATCATGCAGGTCGCCGAGAAGGACAGGGGCATGGAGATCCCTATCTGGGACGAATATAAAAAGATCGTCGCCAAATACGACGCGCGCGGCGAAGCTGCCTTCGGCAGTTATGAGCGCTTCGAATTCTACGACGAGGCCCGCAAGACCTACTGCATCCTCCAGTCTGGCGAAACTGCCATCTACGCCAACGTGATTTTGCAGAAGGGCGTTATTAAATAAGCAACCTGCGCAAAGCAGCCTCGGCCATGCGGCCGGGGCTGCTTTTGTGCCTGCGTATTATTTCTTTTCCGCGTTGGCCTGTTCCAGCTTGTGCTGGCGGCGGTTGCGGACGGCTTCGTCCATCGGATGGATCTCGCCTGCGGCCTGCAGGGCCATTTTGGTCAGCAGCGGGCCGACCAGCTCGTAGATCAGAATGGCGAACAGCGTAATGTTGCGGATCAGATCGCCCTCTGCGCCGAGCTGGCGCGCCGTCACGCACATACCGAGCGCGACGCCGGCCTGCGGCAGCAGCGTGATGCCGAGATACTTGCAGATCTGCGGCTCACATTTCATGAGCTTTGCGGAATAATGCGCGCCGAGATACTTGCCAAGCGAGCGCGTCAGAATATACACAACGCCGATGAGAACGATCATACCGTCCTTGAACACGCCCAGATCCAGCCCCGCGCCGGAGATGACGAAGAACGCCGCAAACAGCGGGCTTGTCCACCGGTCGGATTTTTCCATGATCTCACCCGACAGCGGGCAGAGGTTACAGAACAGCGTGCCCAGCATCATGCATGTCAGAAGCGACGAGAAGCCGATGGTCACAGGGCCGATCTTGAATTCCGCCATGGCCAGCGCCGAGGTCAGGAAAACAAATGCGATGGTCATGTTCAGACGGTTGGTGTTGGAGTTGAACAGCTTTTCCAGCTGCGTGAGCACCCAGCCGCCAAGTGCGCCGAGCGCCAGCGAGCACACGATCTCGATCAGCGGATCGACGACGATGGAGATCATATCGAACGAGCCGGTGTTGAGCGCCTTTGCGATGCCGAACGACACCGCAAACACGATCAGGCCGACCGCATCGTCCAGCGCGACGATGGGCAGCAGCAGATCGACCAGCGGGCCCTTTGCCTTGTACTGCCGCACGACCATGAGCGTTGCGGCAGGGGCCGTTGCCGTGGCGATGGCGCCGAGCGTGATGGCCTGCGCGATGGACAGCCTGCCGTTTGTAAGCAGTGCGATCACGATCAGCGCGATATCGACCAGGAACGTCGCGGCCAGCGCCTGTAAAACGCCGATGACGAACGCCTGCTTGCCTGTGTGCTTCAGTTCGGACACGCGGAACTCGCTGCCGATGGAGAATGCGATGAAGCCCAGCGCGACCTCGGAGATCAGCGACAGACTGTCTACGGATTCCTGCGTCGGGAAGCCAAGGCCCTCAATGCCGAGCAGACCCAGGCAGTACGGCCCGATCAGAACACCCGCAACCAGATACGCCGTCACAGACGGCAGCTTCAGCGGCTTTGCAACGCGGGTCATCAGCAGACCCGCAAGAACCGCAACAGATAATGATAACAGCGTGCGCATTTCAAATTCCTTCATTTCTACTTTTTTGCACACATCATTATACACGCTTCCAAGCAAAATGCAAGAAGAACTTGTGAAAAATGAATGAAATTCAAACGGTATTTTATTCAATCTGCCAGTATTTCCGGCGAAGCGGATTTTTGCTGGACAAACGCCCCGCGCGTCTGCTATGCTGAGGCGTATGGAGGCGAGAAACATGGAAGATCAGATCACAGTAAACGGCAGAGTGCTTTCCATCCGGCGGCTGCTCGGCAGGGGAAAGGGCGGCTATTCCTATCTGGCCGCGGACGAGCGCGGCGAATACGTCGTCAAGCAGATCCACCACGAGCCATGCGAGTATTATCAGTTCGGGGACAAGCTTGCCGCCGAGCAGCGTGATTATGAGCGGCTCCTGTCCGCCGGGATCCCCATGCCGCGCCTGCTGGACGTCGACACGGAAAATGAGCGCATTCTCAAGGAATACATCCCCGGCCCCACAGCAGCGGAGCTGATCGCGGAAAACCGGCTCCCCGGCTTCTGCCTCCGGCAGCTGAAGGCCATGTGCGCCCGCCTGTATCCCGTTCATCTGAATATCGATTATTATCCGACCAATTTCGTCCTGTCCGTCGACCGGCTTTATTACGTCGATTATGAATGCAACGACTACAGCCCCAAATGGGACTTCGAGCACTGGGGTGCGCAGTATTGGACGGGACAAGAATAAACGGCTGCGGCGGACGGTGAACCGTAAACCAAAAGTCTGATTTTCCGATTTGTCTGGCAGTTTCAGCAATTCGGCACTGCTCCCCGACCCTCATCCGGCCCTTCGGGCCACCTTCCCCGGCGGGGAAGACTTTGGGACGCCGCAGTCCGTCCGCGCATCATCCAAGCTTTTTATCCGACACCAAAGCAGGAGTTGAGTTTATGATCCTGAAGCAATGGCATTCCTTCTGTCTCTGCGCGGAGGACAACACGCTTTTTCCGCAGGACGCGCGGCCGTGCGGCGCTGCGTTTGCGCCGCTGGTGTTTCTCGTGCGGCGCGTTCCGCTGTGCTCGCGCGGATTATTTTATATCCATGATCTGGCCGAGCTTTCCGAGCCTGAGACTGTCCGCTGCCTGACGCCGTGCAGTCCGGCCTCCGGTGAGCTGGCCGGTTTTGTACGCGCACATGGGGCGGGCGTTCTGAACGTCTGCTTCCAAAACGCATTTGCCGTTCTGGAGGCGTGGCAGCGGCCGAAGCGAACCGGTCTTGTCCTCACGCTCGTCGGCCTTGGCGACGTGGGCGGCACGGCGCTGCTGGCGCTGAAGCTGCTGGGACATGAGTTTTCCAGGATCCAGATCTTTGACCCCAACAAGGCCCAATGCGCCCGGTATGAGCTGGAGCTGAACCAGGTGCTTTCGCCGGACGGCCAGCCGCTGCCGGAGATCGTGATCTGTGAGGAAAAGGACCTGTTTGCCTGCAACCTGTTTGCGTTTACGGCTTCGCGCGGCGTGCCGGGACTGGATACGGCGGTGAAGGACGTGCGTATGGCGCAGTACGAGGCCAACCGCGCCATGGTGGGCGCGTATGCCCGCATGGCGCGCAGCACCGGCTTCACCGGCCTGTTCTGCCAGATCTCTGACCCGGTCGACCACCTGTCGCGCTCTGTTTTTCTGCAAAGCAATCAGAACGGGGCAGGGGAGTATGATTTTTCCGGCCTGCTCCCCGAGCAGATTCAGGGCTTCGGCCTCGGCGTGATGGCCGCGCGCTGCGCGTATTACGCGCGGCAGCTGGGATTAAATGAAGAGAAGCTGCGCGTCTACGGCCCGCACGGGCAGGGACTCGTCTGCGCGAACAGCTGCGGCCCGGACTATGACGCGGCCCTCTCCGCAAGGCTGACCGAACAGACCCGCACGGCGAATCTGCGCGTGCGGGAGCTTGGCTTTAAGCCGTACCTGGCCCCCGCACTGTCCTCAGCCGCAGTGAGTATTCTGCGGCTTGTGCGCGGGCAGGAGCACTTCGGTGCGGTGCCGCTCGGCGGCGCGTATTTCGGCTGCCGCAGCCGCATGACGCCGTTCGGCGTCAGCCTCATCCGGGAGAAGATCGCCCCCGCGCTTCTGGAAGAATTACAAACGACGCATACCGCATTGGAGGCGTTCGAATACTGACATGGAACAGGAACTGACGTTGGTGCGCATCGGCCATAGTGCGCGGCTGGAGCGCCTGCTGCCGCAGGCGCTGGCCGGGCTCCGCGTGAAGGAGCTTCCGCCGGAGAGAATCGAACAGGCGGCGGGCTGCCGCCTGCTTTTTGCCGCCGCGCTGGATGAATACGGCCCGGATGAGACGGTTTGCCGCCTGCTGCGGACGCTTCGGAAGCATCCGGACTGTCTGTCCGGCAGCTATGGCGGCGTGATCGTCGACGGGGCAGGGGAGCTTTATACGAAGCAGACCGCGCGGGAGCTGGTTCTTGCGGCAAATCAGGCAGGCTGCGCGTTTCCCGGCAAGCCGCTCGTCGAGGGGACAGGCTCTCTTTATAACCAGCATATCCAAGCAGGGCTCCTGCATCTGAGCTGGGAGCAGACCTATGCGCACCAGCTGCGCCAGCTGGCACAGCGGCTTCTGGAGTTTGAGCCGCCGTGCTTTGCCCGACCGAAGCTTCTCATGCTCCACGCGTCGGATAACAAGCGCTCCAATACGGTCTGGCTCGGTGAACAGGTGCTTGCGCGTCTGCCGGATGCATTTGAAACAAAGACCATTTCCCTGCAGAACGGCTCCATCCACGACTGCCGGGGCTGCTCGTATGAAGCCTGCCTGCACTTTGCCGCGCAGAGCCGCTGTTTCTACGGCGGAAGCATCTCCGACGAGGTTCTGCCCGCCATCAGCGCCTGCGACGCGATGCTCTTCCTGTGCCCGAATTATAACGACGCGGTCAGCGCCAATATCATGGCGCTGTTCAACCGCCTGACCAATCTGCTCGTCAAGCAGGATCTGTATCAGAAATATCTGTACGGCATTGTCGTTTCCGGCTATTCCGGCAGCGATATCGTCGCGCGGCAGCTGCTGGGCGCAATGTGCCTGAACAAGACGGCCATCCTGCCGCCGGACTTCTGCCTCATGCAGACGGCGCACGACCCGGGCTCCGTCCGGACTGCGGACGGGATCGACGCACGGATCACGGAATTTGCCGCACGTATTGCGAAAATTCAAACTGTTCAAAAATGAAAATCCGGCGGGCATATAGTTTGTCAAACCTGCACGCTTGACGAATCGGGATGCCGGGTGTAGAATTGTTCCATCATTTAAAGCTTCACTCAATAAAAGAATATCGCAAAATGCAATGAGGAAGAAAAGTAACGCGGGACATGGCCGCAGAGAGCCGGGGATGCTGGGATCCCGGCGCCAACGCCTTCGTGAACGAACACTTCTTAGCAGCGACCTGAACCGGAACACCGCAGTAGGGAAGACGCGCAGCGCGGCGTTAAAGCGCAGGGGCTTGTCAGAGTCCCGGAAAAGAGACTGGGTATTCCAGTAAGTTAGGTGGCACCGCGGATCGGCAGCAATTCGTCCTAAAATTTTATTTTAGGCAATGCTGCGCAAATGATTCGGAGGTGCTTTTTATGTGCGCAATTCTTGGTTTTACGTCCCCCAGTCTCAAAAAGGAACAGGTTCTCCCGTATTTTGAAAAAACGAAATCCCGCGGCCCGGACGACACCCGGCTTGAGCCCGCAGGCAGCGGTATGCTGGGCTTCCACAGGCTGGCCATCATGGGCCTGCACCCGGAGGGCATGCAGCCGTTCCATCGCGGCGGCGATATGGCCGTGTGCAACGGCGAGCTGTATGGCTTCCGCCCGGTCAAAAAGGCGCTCGAAGCCAAGGGCTATGTCTTCGCGTCCGATTCCGACTGCGAAATTATCCTTCCCCTGTGGCAGGAATACGGCACCGAGATGTTTGCCGGGCTTGACGCGGAGTTCGCCATGATCATCTATGATTCGGCTTCCGATTCCCTTGTCGCCGCGCGTGATCCCATCGGCATCCGTCCGCTGTTTTACGGCTATCTTGCCGACGGCTCGATCATCTTCGCCAGCGAAGCGAAAAATCTCGTCGGCCTCTGTGCGCACGTCTTCCCGTTCCCGCCGGGACATTATTATAAGGACGGCAAATTTGTCCGCTATACCGATCTGACCACTGCCACAAGGTATTCAAGCGACGATCTGGACACCGTCACGAAGAAGATCCGTGAAAAGCTGATCTCCGCCGTGGAAAAGCGGCTCGACGCGGACGCGCCGCTCGGCTTCCTGCTCTCCGGCGGCCTCGATTCCAGCCTTGTCTGCGCGATCTCGGCCAAGCTCCTCGGCAAGAAGATCCGCACGTTCGCCATCGGCATGGACCTGGATCCCATCGACCTCAAATATGCAAAGGAAACCGCTGATTTCATCGGCGCGGAGCACACCGAGGTCACCATGACGCGGCAGCAGGTGCTGGACTCCCTCGAAACGGTCATCGCTCTGCTCGGAACCTATGACATCACGACCATACGCGCCAGCATGGGGATGTACCTGTGCTGCAAGGCTATCCACGAGCAGACGGACGTGCGCGTCCTCATGACCGGCGAAATTTCCGACGAGCTGTTCGGCTATAAATACACCGATTTTGCCCCCAGCGCCGAGGCCTTCCAGCAGGAGGCAAAAAAGCGCGTGGACGAGCTTTATATGTACGATGTCCTGCGCGCCGACCGCTGCATTTCCGTCAACTCGCTCGAAGCCAGAGTCCCGTTCGGCGATCTGGATTTTGTAAAATACGTCATGTCCATCCGCCCAGAACTGAAAATGAACACCTATGATATGGGAAAATATCTGCTGCGCAAGGCATTTGCGGACGATCATATCCTGCCGGACGATATCCTCTGGCGGCAGAAGGCGGCCTTCTCCGACGCCGTGGGCCACTCCATGGTCGACGATCTGAAAGCGTATGCCGAAAGCCTCTATTCCGATGAAGCGTTTGGAAGAGGCTGCGAAAAATACACGTTTGCAAAGCCGTTTACAAAGGAAAGCCTTCTGTACCGCGATATTTTTGAGAAATACTATCCCGGTCAGGCGGACATGGTCAAGGACTTCTGGATGCCGAACAAAGCGTGGAAGGGCTGCGATGTAAAAGACCCCTCCGCCCGTGTCCTGTCCAACTACGGCGCAAGCGGCAAATAAGCGCCTGCCTGCCGGCAGCCCGAAAAAAACGCCACCGCTTTTCAGCGGAGGCGTTTTTTACGATCGGGTCTGTAAGCCG
>OOIG01003006.1_pt1 | contig 10689 bp, 9 predicted proteins | sample 1692091 | NCBI WGS metagenome assembly OOIG01 (sample SAMN06348188, study PRJEB24527) | human gut metagenome | biome: human gut; feature: ankylosing spondylitis patient; material: feces | host: Homo sapiens | place: China | collected 2015-10
GCGGAATAAAGGTCGAAACCGTTGTAATACCGCCGCCGATACCGTCGGCGAGCAAAACCTTAAGCCATTCGGGCGTGCCGACTGCCTCAAGCAGGCGACCGAAACCGTCGACAAAGATGCCGGCAAACGTGATGTCGAAAAAGTCGATGAAAGCGCCGCCGAGGTTCTGCGTAAAGAGGAACATCACGTACATGATCGCCAGAAAGATCGGCAGTCCCAACCAACGGTTCAAGACCACGCGATCGATCTTGTCGGTCATGGTGTTGCTCATTTCGCCGTGACGAATCAGTGCCTTTTGCGTGATGCGATTGACAAAGTTGTAGCGAGCGTCGGCAACCACGATATCGGCGTCGCCGTCATAAGCGGCATTCACATCGTCAACAATCTTCTTAACCTTGGCGTAGGCTTCGGCGGGAAGCTTGTCTTCAATGCCCGGAGCGCCTTCAACGAGCTGCAGCGCGAACCATTCGGGACGTTCCACGCCTTCTTTGCGCAGTCCTTGAGTAATCGCCTCACGAGCCTTTTCGATACGATCTTCGAACGAAACGTTCATCGGCGGCAGCTGCGGATCCTTCAGAAATTCCGCAACCGTCTTTTGAAGTTCACGCACACCCTGCTCACGCGCTGCCACCAGTCCCACAACAGGGCAACCGAGCGCCTGCTGCAGTGCCTTGAGATCCACCTCAATCTTGTGGTTCTTGGCAATGTCGAGCATATTGACGGCCACGACCATCGGCACGCGCATTTCAATGAGTTGTGCCGTCAGATAAAGGTTACGTTCCAGGTTGGAGGCATCAACGATGTTGATCACTGCCTGCGCTTCATCCGTGAGGATGTAGTCGCGTGCAATGCGTTCGTCTTCGCCGGAAGTCGAAGCCGGCGTAATGGAATAAATGCCGGGAAGGTCAACGATCTCTACATCGTTGCCTTCAAAACTGTAACGTCCCGTTTTCTTATCGACGGTGACGCCCGGCCAGTTGCCGACTTCCTGTTTGGAGCCCGTCAGAGCATTAAAAAGCGTCGTTTTGCCGCAATTCGGATTGCCGACAATACAGATGATATTTTTCATTTTGCAATCCCCAACTCAATCCAAGCGCACTTCCATAATGGCGGCTTCGTCCTTTCGAACGCTGATAAAGCTGCCGCGCACGCGAATCTCAACCGGATCGCCCAGCGGAGCCACGCGTACCACCTCAAATGCTGTTCCCGGTGTTGCACCGAGCATCAGCAAACGCCGACGGTATTCCGGCGCCTTTTTGTCATAGCCGACAATCGTCCCCTTGGTTCCGGGGGAAAGTTCCTTTAACAACATGGTTTGCCTGTCCCTTGTTTCGAGCCGCGTGTTTCTGACTGACAAATCCGCGGCGCTTAGTACACGTAAATTTTCTGAGCAACGTCAAAGTTCACGCCGATACGGCTGTCTCCGACGGCAATCAAGATGCTCTCGTTGATCGCGCCGCTTAACACGCGAACCGAACTGCCCACATGCAATCCAAGTTCATCGAGACGAGCCGCCTCGGGAGCCGGAAGCTTGACCTTGGCAACGATGCCGGGTTCTTCGATTTTCAGTTGCGTGAGCTTGCGAATTGTTCGTTCTTTGTTCATTGCTTTTGCGTTTGTGGTGGCTCCGAAATTGCTCGCCGAGCAACCCGAAGTCATCAATGATGAATAAATTCAATGCGAATGATACCTTTTCTCAATCTCAATGAGAACGGTTATCAATCAGTATTTTCAACAATGAATCAGCACCTCAAACATTGACACTTGTTTCCTGATGTCGCTTAGCAGCAAAGAAAACGACATGAGAGCTTGAAAATTAGTAATTCTCGTTCGCATCAAAAGAATGTTCGTCGCCGCTCAAGATTTGCAAAAAGAGCCGTGACATCAAGGGCCCCGGCTCTGTTTGATTTGCGAATCGGTTTACACCTTCATTGCGTCGTTATGCGCTTAGAACGTGTGGACGAGACCCACGCCGAAACCGACGCTGTTGTATTCGGCACGATCCATCAAACCGAACGCCATTTCGTTTGTTCCGAGATCTTTGTCAAGGCCGTCGCCGCCGACCGAGTAGAACGCAGCGCCATAAAGCGTCGTACGCTTGCTCATGTCATAGGTATAGGCCAGACCGAGAATCGTGGCACTGCCCTCTTCGTCAGACACCGCATCGTTTTCACCCTTGACGTACTGAATGGAAGCGCGCAGCGTGCCCTGTCCAAGCGGAGCCGTGGCGCCAAGCATGAAACTGTCGAAGTTATAAGCGGCGTCAGAGATCTCTCCTGCCGCAAATTCGCGCGTCTTGCTGGCGTGTTGATACACAAAGCTCGGACGGACTACTTCAAAGTCATACGCAGCCGCCACTGTGAAGGTCCAGGAATCATCGTTGTCTGCCCAATCAGCTGCGCGATCGTATTTGCGCATTTCTGCAATCGCCGCCAGCGCCAGCGGACCGCTTTCATAGGACACGCCCAAACCGTAGTAGTGATCGCGATCCGACCACTTGGCATTGGAGTCGTCATCACCGGTGTTGCCCATCAGAGAAACCTTCAAGCCCTCCATCGGCGTCACTTCGACAACAGCCATGTTGCCGCTGGCGTAGTCCTTGGAGGCAAAAGCGCCGAGACCTGCCACACCGACAAAGGCTTCCATCGGGTCAAATCCGCAGATCAGGTCAAAGTCGCCGCCGGCACTTGACAGACCGCCGATGTTGCCGAAGGCAAAATTGACTTTGTCATTGCCGATGCGCAGATAGGCCTGACTGTCAAAAATCGTGCCATCCGAAGCCATTTCACCCGTGTCCGAACCGAACTCGTTTTCCAGCGTAAAGCCGACAGTCCAACCGTTGCCGAGATCTTCTTCACCGGTAATGCCCCAGATGGAATCGCCCCAGAAACCGCTTTCCATCGAAAAAGAATCTTTGCTTTCTTGGTTTTCCTGATCAATTCCTCCTGACAAGGAAGCCTGGTTCTGGTAGAGCACCCCCGTTGAAACCGAACCGTATAGCGAAACCTGAGCTGCCTGAACCGAGAAGGCGGCGGCGCTCACCGCCATCGCCAGAAGCGTTGTCTTGAATTTGGTCATTTGTTGTCTCTTTAAAAGTAGGAAGAAGCGACGGCAAGAAGCGTTTTTTCCGGACCTATCGAACCGTCTTGAATCGTTGCGAATTGTAATAAGAATTATTCTCATTTCGCAACGATGAGCAGAATTCACTCGAAAATCGTTGCTTCTTTGACAAAAAAGCAAAGCGTTTAGAGAGTTTTACCTAGCCTAGAACAACAAAAAGCCCGCAACGAAAACAAGCTTCGAAGCGGGCCGAAAGAAACGAGACGGCGGTCAACTATGCTTTTTTACGCGGCAGACGTTTGATCAGCGAAGAGGTATCCATTCGCGACGCCCCCATTGCCTGCAGTTCACCGTAGAACTGATCAACCAGCGCTGTCACGGGAAGCGATGAACCGTTACGTCTGGCTTCGGCCATCGCAATGCCGAGATCCTTGCGCATCCAGTCAATGGCAAAGCCAAAATCGAATTTGTCGTCCACCATCGTTTCGCCGCGGTTGGCCATCTGCCAGGAGCCAGCCGCCCCCTTTTCGAGTACCTTCAGAACCTTTTTCATGTCCAAGCCGGCGTTCATACCAAACGCAACCGCTTCCGACAACCCTTGCACGGCTCCTGCCAAGGCAATCTGGTTAACCATTTTGGCTAACTGCCCGCTACCGGCCTCACCGAGATACGTGACGTTGCATGCATATGAGTCAATCACGGGCTTGGCCTTTTCGAAGACGTCGGCCTCTCCGCCTACCATCACGGTGAGAACGCCGTTGACGGCACCGGCTTGCCCTCCCGACACCGGAGCATCCAGAAAGCCCAAACCACGGGCCTTGCACGCCGTAAAAAGCTCACGAGCGAGATCAGCCGAGTCAGTCGTGTGATCCACGAAGACGGCTTCAGATTTCATGCCGGCAAAGGCGCCTTGTTCTCCGAGCACGACGCTTCGCACATCGTCGTCGTTACCCAAACACGCAAATACGAAATCGGCATCCTCAACCGCTTCAAAGGCCGTTGCTTTGTAGCCCGCACCATACTCCTGCGCCCACTTTTGAGCTTTAACGGTCGTGCGGTTGTAGACGGTCACATCAAAGCCTTTTTTAACCAAATGGCCAGCCATGGGATAGCCCATGACGCCGAGTCCCAAAAATGCGCATTTGATACTCATTGCTCCTCTCCTTTTCGTTAACCTTCCACCTCAGCGTATTCGGCCGCCTGATCGCCCCAGTCGTACAAAGCCGAAAGCGTCTCTTCAATGGCTTCATAGCGTTCTTCCGTGATGCTGCCTTCGTTTAGGAGCGTTTCATAGCGATCACGCACGGAATCGATCTCTTCGAAATATGCTTCGAGTGTCATCGGTGCGACGCCGTCCTGCGTCAGACGTTTACGGCATTCGGTCAGCCACTTTTCTTTTTCGGATTCGTTCAAGGTCTGCGGCGCACAGCGCGCACGCATGCGGAAAAGCAACTCGTTTAAGCGATCGTCGTCAAAGTACAGTCGTCCCTCGTGGACCTGTTCGGCAATCGTTTCAAAGTCGAGATTCAAAAGTCCTTGGGCACGCGCACGATCGGCATCGTTCACAAAACCGTCGTAGAGAGCCGCCTCCGCATCTTTGGGGCCTTCTGTCGCAAAGCGCGCTTTATTATTTTCATCAAATACCTGCCAAGCCTGCAGCACCGGACCTTCAATCAAACCATGCAGGCGCGTGAGCCTTTCGCCGTTATCCACGACTGTCTGCAGATTGATGCGGAATCGCTCGCAGACCGAGTTCGACGCCACACGCAGATCGGAGCAAACAAACGGACACTCGTTGATGCGAAGACGCCGCAAGGCCAAGGGCTCTTCCCCCTCTTGCCGCATAGAGGCGGGCGCAAACGCTCGGCGAGCGATTGTTTCGGGATCCAGTCCCGTAAGCTCTTCGGGATTTTCTCTGCAATCCCAAACGAAGTATTCATTTTGGTTTTCCGGATTGCGGGCCACCGGCATCACAAAACGCAAAAAACCGCGTTCCTGCCCGGCTCTCGGATCAACCCACAAACAGGGGCGACCGGTATCGAGCGCCTCAGCAATCTTAAGCTTACTTCTGTTGTTCAGGGCCCACTGCCACAAGCGCTGTTTTTTATCGGCCAAAAATCGCGCAAGCGCCACGGTTGCCGCCACGTCGCTTGATGCATCGTGCGCGTGACTGTGCTCAATTCCGTTGGCGGCCGTCAGTTTTTCAAGCTTAAACGTGTGACGATCGGGCTTTTCGGGATCGTTGCTGCGTACCTTGGGCCAGACGACGTCCTCAGGGCGAAGCGCCCAGACGGCAAGCACAAACGGGTACAAGTCCCAACGAGAGCAGCCGTTGCGCCAGACATGGCTGTACATATCAAGCAAGTTACGCCAGAAAAGCGAGCGATTGACCTTGTCGTCAAACCCGATGCTGTTGTAACCCACCGAAATGGTTGCCGGGGTATTGAGTTCCTTAAAAACACGCTTGGCAAAATCCACTTCGGCCAGCCCCTTGTCAGAGGCTTCCTGCGGTGTGATACCCGTAATGACACAGGCCATCACGTTGGGAAGGTACTCCATTGAAGGACGGCAATAAAACAAGTCGGCCTCTGCCGTCGGCTCAAAGGTCAAAGTCGTACGCATCCCGGCGAACTGCGCCGGTCGATCGCGCACCGTATCGAGCCCAAACGTCTCGTAGTCGTACCAATAAAAAGTTGTGCTCTGCGTCATTTGTGTCGTCGACTGGGATCTCGGTTTTCGTCTCGCGCTGTTTCTAAAGAAAAAGCCGCCGCACACTTATCCCTGCGGCGACTTCATTCCGGGACAAATCGCAAGCCGGCAAGCTAAAGCCTGTCAGGGCTCAGAACCGTTTTGCTGAGCTTCCTTTTGCTTACTCGCATTGACCAAGCTCTGCAGGTAGTTGGCGGCATATTGTGCCACCGTCTCAAGCTTGATATTGCCGTCGGGCTGCACGGGACCGGAGCCGCGCTGCAACGCCTTTCCGTCAATCACCGCCTGGAAATCAAACGACTTCGCGACCTTGTCGTCCGTCGTCACACCATAAAAGAGACACAACCGGCAGTCAGCGGGAACCTGATTGTGTTCCACAACCCGCGTCTTGACACCCGTGTGCTGCAACCCGGCCTCAATGGCTTTAACAAGCTTTTCATTACCCAGTTGCGCGTTCTGATGCCGAACGACACAAATGGTATCGATTTTCCCTTTGCTTGCCTGAGCCTGCTGTTGAACTTCACCCTCCTGAGCCTTTTGTGCCGTAGGGCATCCCGTAAGCAACAGAGCTGCGGCAGCTAACACCGCAAGTTTTACCGGTAAAAACTTCTGCATGAAATCATCTCCGTCAAGAACGCGTCGGAAAAGGGTCCATCCTCCTTTTTCAAAGAGAGTTTAACGACTCGGAACAAAAAGGAGGAACAGGCCCATATCCACATCTTTCTTCGTCAGGCGATCTTGGAGTAGCCGCCTGCGCGATCAGATTCGCGCAGGTAGCGATCAAACTGCATCGCCACTGCACGCACAAAGATCTTGCCCTTGGGCGAAACGATGATCTTGTCGGCCGTGAGTTCGGCAAGCTCGTGCTTGACGTATGCCTGGAGCTTCTTCATTTCATAGGCGAAGTATTCGTCGAACTTGATGCCGAATTCCTCTTCGATTTCCCGCTTGTCGAGTTCAAAGCGACACATGATCGTCATGATGACGGCGCGGCGCAACTTGTCGTCGTCGTTGAGATCAAAGCCGCGGCAGGTCGCAAGCTTGCCCGACTCGATCGCTTCGCTCCAAGGTTCGATTTCGCGAGGGTTGCAAGCGTAGAGGCCGTCGACGAACGAAATCGAGCTCGGTCCCAAGGCCACCATGTCGCACTCGGCTCGTGTGGAGTAGCCCTGGAAGTTGCGCTGGATAGTGCCGTTGACCTGAGCAATCGAGAGCTCATCGGTTTCCTTGGCGAAGTGATCCATGCCGATGTAGCGGTAGCCATGGCTCGTGAGCGTCTTGATCGCGTCGAACATGATGTTGACGCGTTCGGCCGCTCCGGGCAGTTCCGCAGGAATGATGCGGCGCTGAGGCTTGAAGATGTTGGGCAGGTGCGCGTAGTGATAGAGCGCGATGCGATCGGGCGAAAGTTCAATCACCTGCTCGATCGTGCGGGCAAACGTTTCACGCGTCTGACGCGGCAGACCGTAAATAAGGTCCATGTTAATCGAGCCGAACCCTTCGGCTCGAGCGCTTTCGAGCACTTCCTTGGTCATCTCGAAAGGCTGAATGCGATTGACGGCTTTCTGCACGTCCGGATTGAAGTCCTGCACGCCCAGGCTCATGCGGTTGAAGCCCGCCTTGCGAAGCGTCTTGATCTTGGTCGGAGGGCAGCTACGCGGATCGACCTCGATCGAAAATTCGCCGCCTTCCTCAAACGGAAAGCGTGCATTGAGACCGGCCATCAGTTCGAGAATTTCGTCATCGTTCAAAAAGGTCGGCGTGCCGCCGCCCCAGTGCAGCTGCTCGAGCGTTTTAATTCCCGTCAGATGTTCTTTGGCAAGGTCGGCTTCCTTCAAAAGCGTCTTGATGTAGGCGGCAGAGCGCGAATGATCTCGCGTGACGATCTTGTTGCAGCCGCAGTAAAAGCAAACGTCGTTGCAAAACGGAATGTGGCAGTAAAGCGAAAGCTTGGCGGGCTTGGCTGCCTTTTCGCGGCGGGCAAGCGCCGCCTGGTAATCCTCAGGCGTGATGCGGCCATGGAATCGGTCGGCCGTCGGATAGGACGTGTAGCGCGGTGCGGGAACATCGAATTTCTTCAAAAGAGCTTCATCGGGCAGCTCTACGCCGGCACGTGTGGGGTCGAAATCCATATTGAGAAACCTCGGAAATTTCTATGACAAAACGCAAACTTACCTGTTATGATTCAGCAATTCACGAAACTTTTGATAACAATCAAATGTTTCGACGACAGTTTACTGCCGGCCTGAATCGGCTCTGCTCTTAGGGGCAAAGTTCACCTGGCTGCCGGCGGTCTTCGGTTGTCGGCCATCCTTGCGGACGGGCTTCGGATGCTGGCGGCAGTGTAAACGCTGGAGATTATTCTTTCATTAGCATTGCACGCCCTTTCAAGTCCGGAATTTGCTTTCCGCCTCGCCCGATCCGATTTCCGCATAAGCAGCAAGGCGTCTTTGCCGTGAGCTGACGACCCGGGCCGTTTTGTTTGCGATCGACTCTTATGCTCAACAACCCCACGATCAACATGGCAACGCTTCGAGTGGCGTGCTCCAACTGCAACCTGCGCGAATTGTGCCTGCCTCTCGGCCTCACCCTCAAAGAAATCGAACGGCTTGAAGAGTTGGTGAGCACCCGAAAGCGTGTGCGCCGAGGTGAGGCGCTTTATCGCGCGGGCGACCGCTTTGATGCGCTCTATGCCATCCGTCTGGGATTTCTCAAGAGCGCCGTCACCAGTTCCGACGGTCGCGAACAAGTCACAAGCTTTCATATGTCGGGCGACATCGTCGGTCTCGACGGCCTGGCCGGCATGGTCTACTCGAGCGATCTGATCGCACTTGAAGACACGGAAGTGTGCATCCTTCCTTACGACAAGCTTCTTGAAGTTACGCAAAACATGTTCTCCATGAGCCAGCACTTCCAAAAGTTGCTTGCCATGGAAATCGTGCGCCAAAACGGCGTGATGCTGCTGTTGGGTTCGATGCATGCCGAAGAGCGTCTGGCTGCCTTTATCCTCAATCTCTCGCAGCGTTTCGAGCAGCGCGGCTACTCCCGCAGCGAATTTGTGTTGCGCATGACGCGAGCCGAAATCGGCTCCTACTTAGGCCTCAAACTCGAAACGGTGAGCCGCGTTCTGAGCCGCTTCTCGCACGACAACCTGATCATCGTCAATCAAAAGCACGTTCAGATCATGGACTTCGAAGGTTTGCGCGCCATTGTAAGCGGTCAGGCTTACAGCCACGAAAACCCGGGCCTGCACCGCATTGAGCCGGTTGCCCACCGCGGCGTAGACGACCTGGTTGGGCTCGAAGATTGACGCCGCGCTGAGCTTGCCGACTCAGCTAAAGCTCTTCTCCACGCTGTCGGCAACCTCGTCCAAAGTCACGAGCGTCAGATGTTCGTTTGGATCCTGAGCCAAAAGTTTCAGGCCGGGCGCAAATCCTGACTTGGAAAACAGAACGTAGTGCGCTTGTTCGTGCGGCACTGCTTGCGCCTTCTTTTTGAGCCTCACATAGTCACCGAGCGCAAATTCCGACTGCCGGAACTTGCACTCGCCAAATAGCCGCGCGCGGCCTTCAAACGGAACCGCGAGAATATCAACCTCCTCGTTTTTATCCCACCAGCGACCGATGCGGCTCGCGGCAAAAGGTAACTCCTCCTTGAGATTGAGCTTTTCCAAATACTGCCGGCAGACTTCCTCAAAAGGAAAGGACGCGATTTCGTTGATCCTGGGAGCAACCTGATGCTTCCAGACGAGTTCAGCGCCTCCCATGTTCAAAACGCTGAAATTGGGCCAGACATAGCGGTACCAGAACGCTACCAAATTGTCCGCGATGTCGTATAACCCTCGCTGACTGTTGGCCTTCTCCTTAAAACTTTGATCGGCAGGAAACGATCGCTCAACAAAACCCATCTCGGCAAGCGAGCGCAAGTAGCGCGGCAGATTGGGCGACTGAATAACCGTCTTTGATGCAATCTCGGAAAATCGATGGCTTCCTGTGGCTACTGTCCTCAGGATGTCGTTGAAGCGCCCGGGCTCCCGACACTCCTGCGCGATAAGCTGCGTCGGATAATCCCACAGTCGGCCGCTTGGCGAGAGCAATTGCTCGCGTATGTTTTCTTCGACCGAACGGTTCGGATCAAAACAGTTCAGCGCGTACGGCGTTCCGCCCAGTACGGAATAAGCAAGCACGGCATCAGCCGCGTCGTACTGAGGAAAAAAATGACGCACATCGTCAAAGAGCATCTGATCAACCTTGACGGTGCGCGTAGCGCGCCCAAAAAGCGGGCTTTTTTCGGAAAGCACTTCTTTTTCCATGAAAGAGAGCGCACTGCCACACAGAACGATCATCACATTTGCCGACTGCAGCTCGTGATCCCACAGATGCTGCAAAAGCGATGGCAACGTCGGATTACCTTCAGCCATATACGGAAACTCATCGAGCACCATCACCTTCTTGCCGCTTCCTGGTAACGCCGCCAACTGACGGAAACCGGCCTCCCAATTGGGCAGCGTCTCGAGCATTCTGGAAACCGGCGCACCGGCCCGTTTCATCGTTTCGTTGAAATCCTGCCGTTGACCCGCATCGTCCTGTCGTTTGGCGGCAAAGTAGACGCCAGCTTTGTCCTTGCAAAATTGCGTCAGCAACGCGGTCTTTCCGATGCGACGGCGTCCGTAGACTACGACCAGCTCGGAGCGATCCGATTCGTAGGCCGTCTGCAGCGTGCAAAGTTCTTTGTCTCGACCGATGAATGTATACATACTTGGATTCCGAAAAATTTACTATCACGAAAATTACTATTTTTAAAGATAGTAATTCTTTTGATAGCATTTTAGTCCGCGAGGCATTTTCTTCGCAAAAATCCACGTCTTCTAAGCAATTCTGCGTAGAATCCTCAGCACAGCAACCCGAACGTCGATTCAAC
>OOIG01003008.1_pt1 | contig 10678 bp, 19 predicted proteins | sample 1692091 | NCBI WGS metagenome assembly OOIG01 (sample SAMN06348188, study PRJEB24527) | human gut metagenome | biome: human gut; feature: ankylosing spondylitis patient; material: feces | host: Homo sapiens | place: China | collected 2015-10
TCTCTCAGGCGTTCCCTTTCAGCCTCTCGATTGTGGCTCTCATTTCGTCAACCTTGTTGACCGCATACACGGCGTTGCACACTTTCACATGACCGTTCAGCTCCTCCGTGTCCGCCGTTACCTGCTTGAGCTGATCCCACAGCAGATAAATGAGATTGTGCAGGCGGGTCACTTCCTCGCCGCCGTCCTCCGGCGCAGCTTCGATCATCGCGCTCTCTACGGAATACATCAGGCTGTCGAGCTGCCCCATCTTCACAAGGATGTCATCAAAAGTTTTCATGCAGGGATCACCATTTCCTTTCTCGTGCAGTCCTGCACGCTCATACCTCTAATCTTTCCAGTATCCAGCAGGAAGTGACAGACACAAATGCTATGACAGTTCTGCGAGCTGAGCTTTCGCCAATGGGAACACCCTTCGCAATGGCGTACTGCCTGCGCGTCGGCTTTGCTCCGTTTAATTTTCATCTTGACAGCGCCTCCTTAATCATGTACGCTGATAGCGGATAGGCGACCTCCGGAGCCGCGTATCCGAATATTCTTGAAGAGTTCTTCAAATCTCCCTCAGAGGGGGCCTTTGCAGCTTCATCCGCTGCAAAGGCTCCTTTCGGTTTACGCCACACAAAAGCGGCGCGTCGTGGTCTGCTTCGTGAACCGCTCCGCCACTTCGGGGAGGCTCTGAAGCTGGCGCAGCTCGCGGGCTTTGCTTTCCATTTCGTTAATGCTCATATTGTCAACCTCCGTCATAATTTTTGCGGGGAGATCAAGCGTCCGGCGGCTCTGAGTATCTATCCCTTCGGGAATTTCTATCAATCTTCTCCGTTCCGGCTCTTACGTTGTCGCGTTGGCTATCGACCTTCGCTTGATCTCTTGTCCCTTGCGATGATACTAATATAGCACTATTTACGGGAATAGTCTATTGACGGAATCTACATATTTACGGGAATATATTTGTTGATTTTTTATATTGACGGGAATATATTTTCTGCATATAATAAGAGAACAATCACGGACTTACCAATCGGTAACAGGGAGGGAACCACATGGCAGTTTCAAAGGCACAGCAGAAAGCTGTGCATAAGTATGTGAAAGCGAATTATGACCGCTTGGAGCTGACACTTCCGAAAGGTCAAAAGGAAGAAGTGAAGAATTTTGCCGCCGCTCAGGGGGAAAGCGTTAATGCTTTTATTGCCCGCCTGATCGAGGAGGCTATGAAAAAGGAGGGCGTTTCTGTATGAGCAACCGCGAGCAAATCGTGCAGATTATTGACCAGCTTCCAGACTACAAGCTGAGCAGGCTGCTTGTGTTCCTGAAAGGAATGGCATTTGACGACGAGCTTGAGGACGATCTTTTCTGCGAAAGACTGTATCAAAGCTACCTCGACGATCCCGATCCCGATAAGCATAAGACAATATCCCTTGAAGATTTGATGAAGCAAGAGGGCATCGAGGCATGACGGAATATAAAATCGTTATCGAGCGACCGGCGGAAAAGTTTATCGTGAAGCTGCCGCGCCCCGAAAAGGAAAGAGTTCTCCGCGCTATTGCCAAACTGCCAAATGAGGGCGATATTAAAAAGCTCAAAGGTCACGCGGATCTGCTCCGGCTGCGCGTTGGAGATTATCGAATCATTTATACCGTGGATTATGGGGAGCTTATTGTCATGGTCATTGACGCAGACAATAGAGGACAGATTTACAACCGATATTGACAGACAGAGGCCGCAAGGGAAAAACTCCCCTGCGGCCTCGTATCATGTGCATTTGTGTAGCTTTTTCCCTGCGTCCTGCGGAATGTCCGCGGATTATCCGTGGAATGTCCGCGGACTGTCCGGCGGACAGCGTTCACCACAGTCACACAAAAAGCGTCCTGGCTGCCGCCGGCTGCGGAGCTGTTCCGTGTTACATTTCCTTTTCGGACAGTTCACGCGCCCGCCGCTCCACAATCCCGAAATAGAATTTTGCGCTTTTGATGTCCTTTTCGAGCATGGAAAGCTGCTCTGTTGCCTGTTCCAAATTGTGAAGCGTTTCCCGCCTCTGCGCGATCTGCTCATTGATACGCTCAAGATCCTGCTGCCGTTTCTCGACCATGCAAAAGGCGTCCGTTACAAGGTTTTCAAACTTCTCGCTAATGTTGCTGCCCCTGTATGAGTTCAGAATACAAGCAATTTCGTCCGAGTATCTAAAGCTGCGAATGTTCGGCTTTTGTGCCATCATGTCACCTCCTTTTGTCACACGGCAACCGGCGAGCTGCCGCCGATCTGAGCCGCCGCTATGTGTTACGCTCTGACTTCTTCAGCCGCTTCAGGAGCGGGCGCACATCCTGCCGCCCCACCGCGCCGGCTTCCATGTATGTCTGGATCGTCTTTGCACGGGTAAGCTGTGCCGTCGCTCTGCTCAGAGCCGCCGTAGCCTTTTCCGACGCGCTCTCCGACCATAGCGGCGGGAAGTCGATGACCGGCGGCGGGATCTGTCGGAGCTTGCCGGCGGCTGCCCCCGCCCGCAGAATGAGCGATATAAGCCGCTGGGCGTTGTCGTGGAGCATCCTGCGTTGTATGCCCTCAACGTAATTGTAAAACGTCTCCTGCGCCGCCGGACTGCTGTTGCGCCACCAGCGCGGACTATGATAGCCATACAGGATTTCCGGCGGGATACAGGATACCGCCGCGAGGTATCGCAAGGCAAGCTCTGCGACCTCTCCTTTGCCGTCAAATCCCGCTGCAATGAAAGAATAGTCCTCGCTGTCAGCGTCGAGCAGGATTGTATTCCATGCGCTGCGAGCTGCGTCTATGACCTGCAACCGCTGCATGACGTGCTGCTCTCCCTCGTCCGTTGCGAGGATTGCCGACGCGCCTTCGAGCCGGTAAACAGCTTCTATAGAGGCATCGAGCATCCTGACCGCCTGCTCAGAGGCAAGCGCCGCCCGATCCACCGCCGCGCTGATCCGGTACGCCTCCGGCACTCCCCAAAACTGGAACAGCGGACTTTCGGTCAATTCGGGCATCGGATCATTGCGGAAAAGCAGGCACCGGCTTTCATGCACCGTAAAATCACCGTATCGGCTCGACACATGGAAATACTCCGGCTGCGCTTGTGACAGGTCAACGCTGATCTGCGAGCGGGGATATACGCGGAGATCATCCACGCTTCGGACGCGCTCCACCCTCAACGGATCTTCGAGCCGCCCGCCGTCATCGACCAGCATGACCACGATAGAGCCACCGAACAACCGCGCCCACCGTACCGCCGTCAAAGATTGTTCCTCCCATGCGAGGCAATCAAGCCACTCTCGGACAACCTCCGCCGCGTCCTTATCGCCGCGCAGTGTCGGCAACCTCCGCGTCGCTTTCTCCGCCGGCGTATCAATGATCTTTGCAAAAAGTCCATTGCCCTCATAGAGTGCCGTCAAGGTGTCATCCGACAGCATGACCGGCGGGCGAAATGTGTATCCGTCCATTGCCACCGCCTCCAATCCCTCAGGAAATGCGTTGCACCGTCAGGAGCACCCGCGTAGCGTGTGGGAGGTCATTCTTTACTCCCGCCGCCCTGCGTTGCTCCTGTGGCTTCTCAGCGGCGTTTATCGCCGTGATAACCGGCGTAGTCGTTTTTCAGGTCTGTCCCGTGTTCATGGTTATACTGCGCGAGCATCATGTTGAGCTTTTCTTCATACTGCCTGTCATGTCCTTCGGGAGTCCATGCCAACACATGACAAAGTTCATGCAAGAAAATGAACAGGGTATATTCTTCCGATTCAAACACATCTTTTGCGATTCCTATGAAAAATTCGGTCATGCCGTCCAGCCACACACAAATTCCGTCAACCTCTGCATAGTCGCCTTTGCATTCATGGTAGTCAAAGCAGAAAATGCCTCCGACAGGCGGATGAGAATCGCTTGTAATTTCCTTGCGAAATTCAGCCCACGCTTTCTTGATCCACGCCTGCGCCGCCTGCGTTGTCCGCTGATCCGGCCAACACAAGCGCAACCCTTTTTCCTTCTGATCTCTCAGAAACGCCGCCGGAACGTCGTTCAGCATTGGCGGCTCGATCTGCGTCTTTTGGAAAGTCATACTTGCCTCCCTTGCTTTTTTCCATCTGCCTGCCCTGCAAATGTTCCTCGAAACACTATGTTTTCAAGCAGGTCATTTAAGCCTAATTTTTTGTAACTATCGTTCATAATAAATAGTCTGCTCGCCTTTCGCTTGCGCCTGTTTCCACTCATGAGGAAATTTGCCAAACACCCCACATCATAACTAAACCGTAAAAGTTCAATTTTCTCTCTTCGCGTAGGGTGCAGTTCTGTAAGCTGTTGCACCATTTCGCTTGAAGCAAGCAAATCCCTTTCAAATCTCTCCTCTGTCACAGTTCCATGCAGCAGGCTTTTTCTTCGCTGCCTCCAGCTATACACAGCATCTGGCACATAAACGGCTGATTTTGCCCTTGCTATAACTGGCGGGACCGTCATCATATCTTCACCCAAATCAATGCCGATAGGAAAATGGGCATTCTCCCATAAATCACGGGTAAAAACCCTGCTCCAACTTACACAAGAGAATAGATTTAGACACATAGCGTCCATGACCGCAGCATTATTCGGCATTATAAAGAGTGGGCCTTTTCGATACTTCTCTATGTCGTTGAAAATTTTTAATTGCCCTTCTTCACCAGATTCAAGGACCTCTCTTATAAATGCCTGTGCTACGTCCGCACCCGCATTGTGGAGACCGTCAACCAACAAGCGGAAATAATCTGCGGATATGAAGTCATCAGGATCAATAAAGCTGATAAGCGCTCCGTTTGCCGCGTCTATTCCTGTATTGCGAGCCGCAGAAACACCGGCGTTTTGTTGGTGGATTACACGAAAGCGCGGATCACGGCGAGAATAAGAATCACATATTACGCCTGAAAGGTCCTTGCTGCCATCATCGACAAGAATAGCCTCCCAATCTGCGAAAGATTGTTCAGCTATGCTGTCAAGGCAATAACCGATCCAGTTTTGCACATTGTAGACCGGCAAAATAATAGATAACTCCGGCACTTATACGCACCCACCCTCTTTACTTCATCACTACTTTGCTGTCTCTGCTTCCTCACTGCTTCGCCGTCTTGCTTCGACCTTGCTTCGATTGCAAAATCATACCGCTTTCCAGCCGCCACAAAGCGGCATGAGGGAGCGGGCATCCCGCCCCCTCATCCGCTGCCGATCACTTGCGCAAACCAGCAAGGAAACGATACCAGCGGTTGAGCGCGGCAAGCTGCATTTTCCCTGTGTCGGCGTCCCATTCAGAGAAAGCACCGTCAGCCTGTGCCGCCGTCAACTCAATCCAAAAGGCTTCGCTCGTGTCGATAAGTCCGCGCAGCGTTTCCAGACTCGCGCCTTTTGCCTGCTGATCTGCAAAACGGTCAAGATACGTCTGCGCCGCTCTGACTGCTGCCGTGAAATTCTCAACAGAGGCGGCGGGAGCAGCAGGGTAGGGATTGCGGAACCCGCTCAGCTCGTATTCAGCGGCGGCAAGATGTCCCTCCGCTGCCGTGATTGCGGCAGACAGGTCTGCATGGACGCGGCGGAGATCATCAAGAGCCGCGCCGGCGGCGTCGATACTGTCAACAATCGCCGTTCTCTCTTCGCTCGTCAGGATTTTACCGCCCTCCGCCTCGTTTCTGGCGGCGACCACCTGAGAAACAAGGTATTTCCGCAGCTTGTCGTTTTCAAAATTGCGGTCAACCTCAGCCTCAAGCATACGCTGCCGCGCAGTGGCATCAGCGGCGCGGCTCTTGCTCTTACGCTGCGCGTCTTCGAGCAAAAAGCGAGCGTTTCTGATTGACGCCGCGTAAGTGTTCGCGGCCTCTGCGAACCGCGCTTCTACCAAAGTGAACACATCTGCGCTCCTTTTCTGCTTTTCTGTCATCATTTCTATCCTCCCTTAAAGTCTGTCAAATTCAGCCTGACAGCCGTCAAGCCATCTTTGCATCAAGTCAATATCGGTCTTGCCGGTCGTTTCGCTGCGAATGCGTTCCAGTTCGGCGCGGGCATCGGCAAGCGCGTCCCTCAACGCTGTACGTGCTGTACGCAAATCCGCTACCGCCTGCGTCCCCGCTCGCGTCGCGCCATCAAAGGCGGCGCGTTCTTCCGCTGTCGGCTCATAGGACACAGCGGCAAGCGCATCAAGTTCATGCCGCGCGAGGCTTCGCACCGTCGCGCTCCGGCTGCCGTCTGCGACCGTACCTTGCAGCTCCGTCCTGCGCTCTTCTGTGCGGCGCTTATCGGCGGCGACACGCTCTTTCACTGCCTGCATGATTGCCCGCTGCTCCGCGTGTGCGTCGCTGACGGCCTGCGCCGTCGCTGTGAAGTCTGCCGCAAGAGTCAAGGCGGCACGCAGCTTTTCATTATTGTCGATCATTTTTCGCCCTCCCCGTCAAAAAAGTGTGCAATCGCAAATTGCATTTCGATTAGCTTTCGGTTTATCTTCTCTGTGCGCTCGCCGAGCTGCCGCGCCTCTGCCGAAAGACTATCAAGGTCTCGCAGTATGGCCGACAACTGCTCCGCTCGCGTCCGTTTGTCGTTGCTCATTTTCCTGTCTCCTTTTTTCAGTCTGATTTCCTGTCACCCTCTGACGGGTACAGGAATGTAACACGGAATAGATCCGCTGATCCGCTGGCTGCCGTCCAAAATCGAGTTACAGGTCAAGGCCCTGCGCGAGGTCTTCAAGCGCCGCCTTGTGAATGTTGAACACCCTCCGTTGGAAGCTGTCTTCTTTGTCGTTGAAGTCTACTCGATCCCCGAAAAGCAGATAAGTCACGCCGCCCCACGCTTGACCGTCAAGGTATCGGCACTGCAAAACCGTCCGACGCTCTGCACCGTGTTTGCCGTCAATCTGCCGTATTGCTCCGTCGATTTCGTCGTACAAAGCCGTTGCGTCCTGCTCTTTTTCTGCGGCTTCACGGTCGAGGGCATCCGCTGCGCCAATAATTCCACCGAGTTTATCACCATCGAACCCCGGCGCTCTTGGCATCCCGTCCAGCGTAGGGGAAGCGGGGGAGGCTGCGCGATCTCTGATTGCATCGGCTCGCGCCCGTAATAGAGTGACCTCCCGCACGGCATCGGCGTAGCGGGATAGCCACTCTTTTACTTGATCTGTTGACAATGTCCCGCCTCCCTCTGCGCCTTTTCTCGCACGTTTTGTTGTAGCTGCCGTTGCAGTTGTGTTGTAGTTGGAGTTGACGTTGTAGTTGGTCACAGCGGTCAACATGTGTCAACCGCTGTTGTCATCCTGTGATTCACACCACTCCGCAAAGGACAAGGGATCTCTGCCAACTTCGCGGCACTTCGCTGCATATCCGGCATACCGCCGCTTTGCTGAGTTTGTGGCGCTCACAGTGGCGTACCGTTCTCCGTCTGCATCAAGACGAGCTTGCACCATCGGCCACACCATACGGAGCGCGGAATCTTCAAACTCCGGTTTTGCGCCATCCCTCGCATACAATAGAGCAGCCCGCAAAAATTGCCCGACCTGCTGATCTGTCATTTCCGCAAGGGCAGGGATAATCTCGAAATAAATCATCACCCCCGGCCGCTGCTTTTTCCGATCTCGCACACTCCATCACCCGCCGATCTCCCGCTCTGCTTCGATTGCCTCCTGTGCAGCGCGGGTCACGGCCAAAATCTCCCTGCAACGAGACTGCATAGAGCGCACATACCGTTGTAATTCTTCGCGGCTTGCCGCCCGATAATAGCCGCCGTTGCTCTCAGACGATGACAGTATCAGCACACCGGCTCGCCGTTCTTTCGCAATCTGCCGACGGAGCTGCCTATCCTCTATACCCGTCAGCGCAGACAACTCGCGGCGGCTGACAGCATTCTCCGCTCCGATGGGCAAAAGGTCATATATGCTTGCCTTTCCCAGCCTCGCTGTGCTATACTTCTGTTTGTGGGACTTTTGGCCTGCCCGGTCACATCCCGCCGCCTGCTTCGCCGTGCCACCGGCGGAGCGGGCTTTTTTCTGCTCTCGCGTCATCCTCTCACCTCGATCCTGCGGATACCGCGCACCGGCTCAGGCTCTCGCTGCTCGCCGGCAAGATAAGAGTCGAGGGCATCGAGGTCAAGCAGATACTTTGTCCCAACGCGCACCGACGGCACCGCCCCGCTGACCACAAGCCGCCGCAGCGCGGTTTTTGTCAACGCCGTGTGCGGGTCCGCCGCTCTGATCTCGGCGGCGGCCGCGTCAATCGTCCTCATTGTTCGCATTTCCTCGCTCCTCCTCTCGTGTCTGATATTCCGCTTCCTGCTCCGCCTTGTGCTCTGTAAGTTTCAAAATCATGCTGAGGATATGGTCCTTCTGCTCGCTGGGGAGTTCTTGACGGAGTTTGCGGGTCATAGTGGACTCGCTGACGCCGATCCACTCCGCAAGTTCCCACAACTTAACGTTGTGCTTGCGGCATTCGCTACGGATGTCAGAATTTGCTTTCATTTTCTTGCACCTCCCTTGACAACTTCTTGTTTTGTGCTATACTTCAATTGTCGTCATCAGCATATCACAATTAAAGTTTGTTGAAAAGCCGATTTACTCATTATGCTAACAATATTGCGGGAGGTGTTTTTTTCGTGGCATACACAAGCAAAGTTGATACAGGAAAATACACAGCTATATTTCCATCAAGACTACGGGGTTTAATGGATCAACACAAGGAAATTACTATTTCAGTGATTGCCTCAAAACTTGGCATATCGGCGGCGGCCGTAGGAGCGTATAAACGTGGGGAAACAATGCCTAAACTCGAATACGCTCAGGCTCTGGCTGACTGTTTCAATGTTTCACTTGATTATCTGACTGGCCGATCTGATATTCCATCAAGAAATGAAACGCTGCAAGCTGTCGGAGCCTATACAGGATTATGGGAGCAGGCAATAACAAAGCTTCACAACGAGCAATTTATCAGGGAACGCGACCTTCAAGATTTCATAAGCTATCTGATTTCTCACCCCGCTCTACCTGATTTAATTGACGCGCTTAAACAAAAAAACAGCTTCACCGACTCAGGAAAAAAGTTTCGCTTTGATGTTGGAAAAAGCCATAAAGAGTACAACGTAGAGATTGAAGCAGTATGCAAGAAAATTGTCGATGACTTGCTTCGTGACATTATCGATGGCTATACAGTCAAATATGGTGAAATTCTTATCGACCATGTCACAGGGCAATAAAAAAACCGCCCCCGGCGCTACCAACACCGAGGACGGCAAATGCAGTCAAATCCCTATCAAAAAATCTAACCGCACCGACATTGTAACATGACCGGCGCGGCAAATCAAGGAGGCTATTTGAATGGCAACCATTCAGAAACGCACCGGCAAGACCGGCACCTCGTACCTGATCCGCGTATCCGCCGGATACGGAAGCGACGGAAAGCAAATCATCAAGTCTAAAACATGGCGGCCGTCTGCTGGCATGACCGAAAAGCAGACAGAGAGGGAGCTGCGCCGCGTAGCTGCTGAATTTGAGCAGCGCATAGAGAACGGCGACACGGCGGACACTTCCAACCTCCGCCTCTCTGATTTCTGCAAGCAGTATCTTGACCTGTCAAAGACGTCGCTTTCCCCCACAACATATTCTTACTATGTCCGCACGATTGACAGCTTGATTGTTCCCTCGCTTGGTCACATGAAGCTGACGGCGATTCGCCCAATCCATGTTCAGCAGTTCATTCAGGCATTGCAAGAACCGGGCGCAAGGTCTGACGGCAACGGCACCCTTTCGGCAAGCTCTGTCCGGCGCTATTTCACCGTTCTCAAAAGCATCATGGCAAAGGCTTACAAGCTGGGTCTGATCGACCGCAACCCGACCGATACGGCACGGCTTGACCTCCCGAAAATTGAGGAGGAAGAAGTCGAGGTTTTCAGCAAAGATGAAGCCGCCCACCTTATGAGTTGCCTCGAAAGTGAACCGCTCATGTATCGCGTCCTGATTCATCTTGCAATCGTGACCGGCGCACGGCGCGGGGAGCTTGTGGCGCTGAAATGGGAGCACATCGACCAAAAGCGGAAAACCATCAAGATTGTGCAGAGCAATTACAAAGTCAAAGGCGGGGAGATCAAAACCAAATCGCCAAAGACGCAGAAAAGCACCCGCGAGCTGTCGATACCGGATTATCTGATTTCCATGCTGAACGATCTGCGGCGGGAGCAAATGGTCGAGGCTCTGAAGCTGGGCGACGCTTGGCATAATGAGGGCTGGATCTTCACACAATGGAACGGCGCACCTATGTACCCGTCAACCCCTACCTTGTGGTTTTCAAAGTTTCAGGAGCGGCACAATATCCCACACCGGAAATTTCACGCTCTGCGCCACACCTCCGGCACCCTGCTCCTGTCGAGCGGGACTAACATCAAAACCGTTGCTTCGCGGCTCGGCCATACGCAGCTTTCGACCACAAACCGATATTTGCACTCCCGGTCTGAATCCGACGCAGCGGCGGCAGCATCCTTTGAAACGCTCCTGTTCGAGCCGCAGAAAAAGGAGAAAATTTCGGGATAAAGAACAAATAAAGAACAAATCGGTTTTTTGCTCTCTAAAATCCGCCCTGTTCGGGGCATGAAAAAAACCTCGTAACCCACATGGTTACGAGGTTTTTCCTTTGGAGCTGCTGGGCGGATTCGAACCGCCGACCTCATCCTTACCAAGGATGCGCTC
>OOIG01003009.1_pt1 | contig 10676 bp, 9 predicted proteins | sample 1692091 | NCBI WGS metagenome assembly OOIG01 (sample SAMN06348188, study PRJEB24527) | human gut metagenome | biome: human gut; feature: ankylosing spondylitis patient; material: feces | host: Homo sapiens | place: China | collected 2015-10
GAGCCGTCATCGAGATTGAAGAAGGGGGAGGCCTCGCGGCCTCCCCCTTTTTTGCGTTTACGGGGCATAAATGACTCATTTACGCCAGACGATTTAATTCTTTTTGGTATTGAGCTTTTATTTAAAGAAAATAAAACGAATAACAAGGGCAACTGCTATGGCCGCAATGATCAAAAGCAGAATTGTCAGCTGATGCTGCTTGCGTCGTTTACTTGACGAAACGAAGATTGATTTTCCCTGTTTTGGCGTTTCGAGATAGCGAGCCGAATGCGTCAAGGTTTGCTTGGGTCGAGGCCCTCTTTGTTGATGAGCGGCGGATGCTTTCATCGGCTCATCGCTAGCTGCGCTGTTTTTAGATAATGGCGCGTCTTTCAGATATACAGGGTCTCCCGAGGCAACGCCCATATGTTTACGTCCCGTTTGGGCATCCTCGAGCGTTTGATATCGATTTCTCGTCACATAATCGGGCTCAGGATCATTAATGGGCTCTTGCGAGATGTGGGGGCGATGGAACCGTGGCGGCTGCGTAGAAGTATCTTCGCCCTGCGTCGGCATAAACATATTGTTCTGGTTTTGGTCGTCCATGATGCCCTTTAGCTCGTTACCAACAACGTGTACGCGCTCATTGTAAGCCCCTTGTTATTTGTAGCTGCGAACATACTTCTTATTTAAGCTCTGGTTCAAAGAACCTTAACCTTACTAAGACCTGAGTCATACACACTTAGATATGCTTATAGTACTGGACTCAAAAAACTTTATAGTCGATGTATATATGAGCACTGGGTGGGCATATATAAGAGCGTCAAAAGAAGTCCCAGTCACCTAGAAGATGGCTCGGCAGTCCTTAAAAGGAGTGGTAAACATGGCAAGCATGGTTCCTTATCGTTCGGTTTTTGGCGTTCGTCCTTCTGCTAGCTCGCTGTTCGATCTGTTTGATGATATGACCGACCTTGCAAACAACTCGATTGCCTCCAAGGCGTTCCCCGTTGACGTTGAGGACAAGGGCGATGGCTACGAGGTCAAGGCGTATCTGACCGGTGTCGCCAAGGATGACATCGACGTTGAGCTCAATGAGGGTCGCCTGTCCATCAGCGTGAACGTCGAGGAGAGCGCCGAAAACGAGGGTAAGAACTTCCTCCAGAAGGAGTTCGGCTCGTACAGTGCGACGCGCGGCGTGTATCTGAAGGACGCTTCGAGCGAGGGCCTTTCGGCTAAGTATGCTGACGGCATCCTGACCGTTACGGTTCCCAAGATTGTCGAGAAGAAGAACGTCACGAAGATCTCTATCGACTAACGATGGCTCTGCTTCAATCGAGAGTATGAGTTAAGGGGGCTGGGAAGTGATTCCCAGCCCCCTTTTGTTGTCTTGAGGGGCTATTGAATGGTTGTCGGTTGATACTGGCTTGCAGGGCGTATCGAGAGCTTCCGTGGCCCTTGAAGACGGGTGGCAGAACTGCCGAGTTCATCATCGAGACTTGCATCAAGCGCGTTGGCATAGCTTTTGACGGTAAGGCTTGGACGATTATTGTCCTGGCTGATATGCATGGCGATGAGCTGTTCGGTGCGATCGGTAACAAGTTCGCGCGCGGCTTCGGCGGCCTGGTTGTTGGAGAGGTGCCCCTTTGTGGACAGGATGCGCTCCTGAAGAAAGCGGGGGTACGCTCCTTCGCGCAACATAGTTACATCGTGGTTACTTTCGAGCGCGAGAACTCGACAGTCTTTGAGGATGCCTATGGCCTTGCTCGATAACTCTCCGGTGTCGGTGGCAAACCCAATGGAATCATCGAGAGCATTAAATCGATAGCCGACAGGATTGATGACATCGTGCGATGTTGAGTAGGTTTGCACGTGGATGCCGGCAATGGGGAGCGTGTCGCCGGGGTCAAATTCCTCTACGGGCAGGTGCGCGAGGTTTTCTTTGCATGAAAGGGTGTCCCTACTGGCAAAGAGGGGACCATGCCAGTGCTTGCACCATACATCGAGCCCCTTGATATGGTCACCATGCTCATGGGTGATTACAAGAGAGGCGACGTCGTCTGCCGAGAGGCCAAGCTCCGCCATGCGTTTAAGTGTCTCGCGGCGGGACAGGCCGTTGTCGATCATGATGAGCCCCTGAGGCCCCTCGACGAGTGCGCAGTTGCCTTTTGAGCCGCTGCCGAGGATATGAAGGTGCAGGCGAGACATAAGATTCCAAAGGATACAATGAGTGCGGACGAATAGAGGAGGAAGCGAATGCCAACGGTATCTCAGCACTATGGACATCATGCCGCGCCGAGGACGGATAAGAGCGCCCTGGCAACGCGGCGGGCCGCTGCCCCCGTAGTGCTCATGGTATCAGGCGGTGCGGACTCGACGGCGCTGCTCCTTATGGCTTGCACATCAAAGCTGGATATCCAGGACGGGCGCGGCGTCGCTCCCATTGCGCGCGAGCGATTGCACGTGCTGCATGTAAACCATCATCTGCGCGGGGAGGCATCCGATGGCGACGAGGCCTTTGTACGTGACCTGTGCGCGCAATACGGCTTGCCGCTGTGTGTTGAGCATGCCTATTTTGATGACGAATCGGGCAATATCGAGGCTGCGGCTCGCGAGGTGCGCTATGCCGCGGCACGGAGATATGTTCGCGAACTTTGTGCTGAATCGGGCGCACCGCGGACGGCGGCTCGTATCTGTACCGCGCATACTTCGTCGGACCGCGCGGAAACATTTTTGATGAATGCCATTAAAGGGTCGGGTCCCGCGGGTCTATCGAGCATTCCGCGCCGTCGGAACATTGTGGTTCGCCCCTTGCTCGACCTCACGCACGATGAGCTCGTGAGCTATCTGCAGGTGCACGGTCAGCCATGGCGGGAAGATGAAAGCAACGAGGACGTTTCGTACCTGCGCAACTATGTACGCCATCGGGTGATGCCGGTGGTGGCACGGCGCAACGCGAGCGTCTGTAAGACGATTGGCGCCGCTTGCGAAATTCTGGGCGACGAAGACGCCTTTCTTTCCCAGCTTTCGGCACAGGCGTTTCGAAGCTGCCTGCGCAAGGAAGCGGCGGGCGCACTGGTGCTCGATGCGCGCCGTCTTGCCGCCGCTGAGGTTGTGATTGCACGGCGTATCGTGCGGTTGGCGATTAAGCGCATCGATCCCGACGCGCGACCGGAGATGCGGCACGTGGAGCGCGTGCTCGCCTGCGTCGCTGCGGGCTCGGGCTCGGTTACGCTTCCTGCGGGAATTGATGCCCGTGTGGAGTTTGGCATGCTGGCGTTCAAGGCCCCGGCGGCGCGCGAGGGTTTAGTGGCCGATTGGATCTCCGTTCCCGGTTGTCTGCCGCTGGGGGCGGGGCATATGCTGACAGCGGAGCCGATGGCTGTGGAGCCGGGGTGCGATATCGTGCACCGTGCCCGCGAGCTTGCTGCTGCCGGAAAGGTTGCGGCCTTGGTGGATGCGGCGGCCCTGGGGTTTGCCGACCGCGATGGCGAGCGGATGTTAGCCGGCTCGCGCGGGGAGATCCCCACCGAGGCACGATCGGCGCGCCTGTGGGTGGATAGCCCTGTGCCGGGAGACGTGATGTGCCCGTTGGGGATGAACGGCCGAAGCAAGAAAGTGTCAGACCTGTTAAACGAGGCGCGCATTCCTGTTTCAGACCGCTCTGGCGTACCCGTGGTAAGAACGGCTCCGGGAGGTGCCGTAGTATGGGTCGCGGGCGTTCGCGCGGACGAGCGTTTTAAATGCACGGCCGCAACGCGCGTGGCATATCTGCTTCGTGTGGTCGATGCGGAATAGCGCTTCGCGCCAGCTATTCTGTGCGACGTTGACGGTATTCCCGCGCTGATGGCGCACGTGCTGGTAAATATACCCCGTGCGCTGCTAGAATGTGTAGTTCGCGTCCATGCGGCGGTGCGTGGGCGATAAGCACAAGAAAGGGTTGTCATGGCTTCTCAACATCCGGATATCGAGAAGGTTCTGTTTACGCAGGAGGATATCGACGGTATCGTCTCTCGCCTAGGCGAGCAGATTACTCGCGACTACGCGGGTAAGGATCTGGTGCTGATTGCGGTCCTGCGCGGCGCCGTGGTCTTTATGGGCGACCTGATGCGCAAGATCGAGCTGCCGACCAACATCGATTTCATGGCTGTTTCGAGCTATGGCGACGGTGTGAAGTCTTCGGGCATCGTGCGTATCATTAAGGACCTGGATATCGACATCCGTGGTCGCGACGTGCTGATTGTCGAGGACATTCTGGACTCGGGCCTGACCCTCAAGTACCTGATGAAGAATCTCGAGAGCCGTAAGCCCGCCTCGCTGGAGGTCGCTGCCTTCCTGTGGAAGGACGTTGAGGACCGCGTCTCGGCCGTCACGCCCAAGTATGTTGGAACCCATTGCCCCGATGCCTTTGTGGTGGGCTACGGCCTCGACTATGCCGAGCGCTATCGCAACCTTCCGTATCTGGGCATTTTGAAACCGGAGGTTTATTCGTAAGATGCCCGACGACCGTAACGACAACAATTCCCAGACTCCCCGGGACCCAAAGATCCCGGGGATGCCCGGAGGCAAGAAGCCCACGCGTACGGGCTGGCTGTATTTTCTTTTGGCTTGCGCGCTCCTGGGTTACGCCTTCTTTAACATGGGCTCCGGCTTTGCCAACTCCAGCAATACCGTAAAGCTCGCGACGAGTGAGATGGTCAGCGCCATCAAGCAGGATCGCGTCGAAGATCTGACCTATACGGTTCAGGACGGAAGCGTGACGGGTCATTACTGGAAGACGAAAAAGGACAAGGGCGACACGAGCGAGCTCAAGAGCTTTTCCTCGACCTATGTCGGTTCCGATTCGCTTGCCGAGCTCATGGCGGAGCACCCCGATACCAAGTACATCGTCAACACCAACGATCCCGATTTTTGGGGCGACTTGGCGATGAGTGTGCTTCCGACGATTGCTCTGATCGCCATCATGTTCTACTTTATGCGCCAGATGATGGGCGCCAATAATAGGAACATGCAGTTTGGCAAGACCAACGCCAAGACCAACGAGGCCACGCGCCCCAAGGTCAAGTTCGAGGACGTTGCCGGCGTGGACGAGGCAGTCGAAGAGCTCGAGGAGATCCGCGACTTTTTGAGCGATCCGGACCGCTATCGCAAGTTGGGTGCCAAGATTCCGCGCGGCGTTTTGCTGGTGGGCCCTCCGGGTACCGGTAAGACCCTGCTGGCCAAGGCCGTGGCCGGCGAGGCGGGCGTGCCGTTCTTTAGTATCTCGGGCTCTGATTTTGTCGAGATGTTCGTGGGTGTCGGCGCCAGCCGCGTGCGCGACCTTTTTAAGGAGGCCAAGTCTCAGGCTCCGTCGATCATCTTTATTGACGAGATCGATGCCGTGGGACGTCAGCGTGGAGCCGGTTTGGGCGGCGGCCACGACGAGCGCGAGCAGACGCTCAACCAGCTGCTGGTCGAGATGGACGGTTTTGAGGAAAGCGAGTCGGTCATCCTGATCGCCGCGACCAACCGCCCCGATATTTTGGACCCGGCGCTGCTGCGTCCCGGCCGTTTTGACCGTCAGGTTACGGTCGACCGTCCGGACGTGAAGGGCCGCGAGCAGATCTTGCGCGTGCATGCCGAGAACAAGCCGATGGACGAGGACGTTAAGTTTGAGAAGCTCGCCCAGATGACCGTTGGCTTTACCGGCGCCGATCTGGCGAACCTGCTCAATGAGTCTGCGCTTTTGGCTGCTCGCCGCCATCGTTCCGTGATCTCGATGGACGAGGTCGAGGAGTCGATGGAGCGCGTGATTGCCGGACCGCAGCGCAAGGGTCGCGTGATGACCGAAGCCGAGCGCACCACGATTGCCTACCACGAGAGCGGTCATGCCCTGGTGGGTCATATCCTGGAGCACTCCGATCCGGTTCACAAGATTTCGATTGTCAGCCGTGGCCAGGCTCTGGGCTACACACTGCAGCTTCCGCAGGAGGATCACTTCCTCAAGACCAAGAACGAGATGCTCGATGAGCTTGCCGTGTTCTTGGGCGGTCGCGTTGCTGAGGAGCTCATGTGCGACGACATCACGTCGGGCGCGAGCAACGACCTGGAGCGCGCGACCAAGATGGCGCGCGAGATGGTCACGCGTCTGGGCATGAGCGAGGAACTGGGCACGCAGGTGTTTGGCGAGGCGCAGCATCAGGTGTTCCTGGGCCGCGATTACGCCGATCACCAGGATTATTCCGAGGAGACGGCGCGCCGCATCGATATCGAGGTTCAGCGCATCATGCGCGAAGCCCATCGCCGTGCGGTCGAGATTTTGGATGCCCGTCGCGATCAGCTCGATCTGATGGCGAAGGTGCTGCTTGAGCGCGAGACCGTCGAAGGCGACGCCGTGAACGCCCTGCTCGACAACGAGTGGGATGCTTACCTTGAGCGCGAGGGCGATATCCTGGCGGCCAAGGAGGAGCGCAACGCCAAGGCGGCCGGCATGCCGACCAAGAAGTGCTCGCCTCGCATGAGCGAGGAGGAGCTGGCGGCTGATGCTGCGGCCTTTGCGCAGGCGGCCATGCAGGAGGATGCCGAAGCCGCATCCGATGATGCCGGTGATGGCAATGCTGTCAACGCTGACGGCAACACCGACGCCGACAAATAGTTCTTGTAGCGAAAGCCTCTGCGGGGAAACCTGTGGAGGCTTTTTCTTTTGAGCGATATGTTGATTGGGGACAGACTTAAATGAGCGTTTTCACGCATTTAAGTCTGTCCCCAATCAACATTGTGGCGCTCTAGTTGGCTAAAGCGTACAATAGCGCCTATGCGAAAGGGGAACAGATGATCAACGAAACTATGTATGCTCGCGGTGCGGAAAGCTCCATCATCCGTGAGATTTTTAGCTATGGCCTTGAGCGCAAGGCACAGATCGGTGCGGAGAACGTATTCGATTTTTCGCTGGGCAACCCGAGTGTTCCGGCGCCCGCTGCTGTTACTGAGTCCATTAAGAAGGCATTGGAGCTGCCGAGCGACCAGCTGCATGGATACACGCCTGCGCCGGGTCTGCCGCAATGTCGAGCGGCCGTCGCCGACTCGCTCAACCGTCGCTTTGGCACGAGCTATGAGGGCAAGGACGTCTTTATGACGGTGGGTGCCGCGGCTTCGCTCACCTGCACGCTCAACGCCGTTACGAACCCGGGCGATGAGGTTGTTGTTATCGCCCCGTACTTTCCGGAGTATCGCGTGTGGATTGAGAAGGCCGGCTGCACGTGTGTTGAGGCGCTCGCCGATGAAGATACGTTCCAGCTGAGCGTGAGTAACGTGCTCAAGGCGATTACCGATAAGACGGCTGCCGTCATCATCGACTCGCCCAACAATCCGACCGGTGCCGTATATACACGCGACACGCTGACGCGACTGGCCAATGTTCTGCGCGAGGCCAACGCTCAGCGCGATCCCGAGAATCCGATTATGCTCATCTCTGATGAGCCGTATCGCGAGATTGTCTATGGCGCCGAGGTGCCTTGGGTGCCTTCGATCTACGAGCACACCATCGTGTGCTACTCGTATTCCAAGTCGCTTTCGCTACCGGGCGAGCGCGTCGGGTGGATCCTGGTTCCCAATACGAATCCTCAGGCAGCTCGTCTAATGCCCGCCGTTGCCGGTGCCGCCCGTACGCTGGGCTTCGTGTGTGCACCGGCGCTCTTCCAGCGTGTAATCATCGACTGCATTGATGAACCGAGCGATGTCGAGGCCTATGCTCGCAACCGCACCGCGCTTACCGATGCACTAGCGGAGTACGGCTACACCTATGTTGAGCCGGATGGCGCGTTCTACCTATGGGTGAAAGCGCTGGAGTCCGATGCGAATGCGTTCTGTGAGCGCGCGAAGAAGTACGAACTGCTCGCGGTGCCTTCGGATAGCTTTGGCATGCCGGGCTGGTTCCGCCTGGGCTACTGCGTGAGCTATGAGACAATCGTCAACTCTCTGCCTGCCTGGAAGCAGCTGGCCGACGAATATCGTCGAAAGTAAAGCGCTCTGCTTACAATGTTTTACGTGAAACGGGGTTTGGTTTTAAGCCAGACCCCGTTGTCTATGCCGTTGTGTGATTGGGATGAAGCAGTTTTACGACTGCCGAAAGCTATGCGTACAATGAATATACGCGACGGCCATACTGGACAAGGAGACCCGATGCCCTACCTTCTTTCTTGTGATATTCATACTCATACGATGTTCTCTGCGCATGCGTACTCAACCATCGAGGAGAACATCTATTGGGCGGCGGAGCGCGGCCTTCAGGTGCTCGGTTCCGCCGATCATTTAAGCTCGATGGTTACGCCTTGTCCCAATGACCTGCGCAGTTTCCAATTCTTTATTAACCAGGATATCTGGCCGCGCATTTGGAGCGGCGTGCTGGTGCTGCGTGGTGCCGAGGCTGATATCGTTTCGCTGGACGGCAGCTTGTTTGGCGAAGACATTCCCGTTTCGCTCGATATCGCCGGCGATTCGTATAGTCGTGAGCATTCGCTGTTCGATTTGGTGACGCGTAATTTGGATTATTTGGTGGCAAGCGTGCATAACCCGCAGTTTGCCGAAGGCGCGACGCTCGCCCAAACGACCCAGATGTACATCAATGCCCTGGAGCACCCCAAGGTGTTCATGCTTGGGCATGCGGGTCGTTCGGGCGTGCCGTTCGATATCGATGAGGTGCTGTTGGCGGCCAAGGCCAAGCACAAGATCATCGAGATCAACAACCATAGTCTTGAACACGGTGTCGACACTGAGCATTGGGCCGTATGCCGCAAGATCGCCGAGCGCTGCGCCGAGCTGGGCGTGGGTATTGGCGTGTCGACCGATGCCCACATTGGCATGGCCATTGGCAAGCTCGATCACGCGCGCAAGATGCTCGACGAGATTCACTTCCCGCTGGATTTGATCGTGACGCGCGACCGCGAGACGCTGCTGCGCGAGATGGCGGCAGCCGGCGTGTGTGACCTGCGCAAGGGGATGTAGCGGAGTTCATAAACCAAGCGAAGGGGGCGGTCCAGACGGGCCGCCCCCTTTCTTGTCTCGAAAATCTACCGGGGTGGATTAGCGGCGCTCGAGGACCGCTACGGTTTCGGTGTGGTCGGTATGGGGGAACATGTCGACAGGCGTGATCTTGAGCAGGCGATAGCCTCCGTCGAGGAGCTGGTGCAGGTCGCGCTCTTGGGTCACAGGGTTGCAGCTGATATAGGTGATGCGGCGCGGCTTGAGTGCGCAGGCGGCTTCGAGGAACTCGGGGGTGGAGCCGGCGCGCGGCGGGTCGATGGAAAGGACATCGATCCGCTCGTTGTTGTCGGCGGCGTCCAGGATGTAATCGGTGGCGTCGTCGGCCATAAACCAAGCGCTGCGGGTGAGGCCGTTGAGCTCGGCATTGCGACGTGCGTCGGCAATGCCCGCCGGGTTGCGCTCCACGCCGAGCAGCATAATGCCGATGCCCTTGTCCTGGGCATCCTTCGCGGCGCACAGGCCGATGGTTCCGCTGCCGCAGTAAGCGTCCATAAGAATGTCACCCTGCTGCAGGTCCATGCCGTCAATGGCAAGTCGATAGAGCAGCTCGGTTTGCTGCGGATTGGTCTGATAGAACGCGGTGGGGGAGATATCGAACTCGCAGCCGAGCAGCTGGTCGCGCATGCATTCGGCGCCATAGACGATACGAGTCTCCTCACCCAAGATGGCATTGCCGGGGCGACCGTTGATGTTCTGAGCGACGGTGACGATATGCGGATCGAGTGCGGCGACAGCCTCAAAGAACTCCTGCGCATGCGGCAGGTCGCGCTGAGCGGTCACGAGGGTGACCATAATCTGGTCGGTGCGCCAGCCGCAGCGAACGACGGCATAGCGAAGCAGTCCCAGATGCTTGTCTTCGTTAAAGGCGGGAATATGCAGACGTTCGGCCTCGCGAGCGATGCCGTTGAGAATCTGACGAGCGCCCGGCGCCTCAACGGGGCATTTGGGAACGGCGACGATTTTGTGCGTCCCACGTTCAAAAAAGCCGCAGCGGACAGCGCCCTCTTTGCCGGGAGCAAACGGAGTGGCAGCCTTATGACGAAAACCACGCGGCGCAGGATATTTACCCGGGTCTCCCAGGGTGACTCCCATACCGCGAATGGGGTCGACGCTAATGCCCTCGCGCTCGCAGAGCTCAGCAAACAGCTCCTCCATAGCAGCCTGCTTGGCCGCCAACTGCTTCTTATAAGGACGATTGAGTGCCGTACACCCACCACAAGCTTTCATGATCGAACAGGGAGACTTGGGATCCACGGCCTTACGCGCAGGCTGAGCCGAATCCTTGCGCGAGCCTTTGGAGCGAACGTGAGGCGCCTTATCCCCGCCCTGACGAGAGCCAGAACGCTTGGTCTTAACCTTGCCCTTCGCATCCTGAGACGACTTGGATTTCTTAGAAGATTTTTTCTCTTCCGACCCCTCAGCCGCCTCGATCAAAGCACGACGAGCCTTACGCTCCGCACGAGATTCTGCCATGAATTAACTCCACTATTAAAGAAAAAGAAAAGTCCGAAGCAATTGTACCGTGCCAAGCTAGTGGACGATATGCAAGCGGCCATTTCATGTCAGCGATAAGTCCAACGACGTTTGCCCGGCGCGGGCGGGGAGCGGCGCGGAATTAAGTTTCCTGCTCTACAGTCCTGCGCAAGACGGAAAGCACATTAAGTGCTTTCCTTTGCGTG
>OOIG01003013.1_pt1 | contig 10674 bp, 8 predicted proteins | sample 1692091 | NCBI WGS metagenome assembly OOIG01 (sample SAMN06348188, study PRJEB24527) | human gut metagenome | biome: human gut; feature: ankylosing spondylitis patient; material: feces | host: Homo sapiens | place: China | collected 2015-10
GCAGCCGGTCCGCGTCTCACTCGCCCTGCCGGAGCTGACGCCGGGATATTATTTTATTCCGGTTCCGGAGGGATCACACCGTTTCCGGATGATCGAAGAGGAGGGCGACCGCCGGGTCGTGCTTGAACTGCCTCCGGCAACGGGGCGGCAGACGATAACCTGCCGGTTCCGGGTGGTGCCCGGCAGTGTGCCGGAACCGATGCTGCCGCCGCCGGAACACCGTTTCCCGGTATTGTCGGATGCGACGGCGGCGGCCTGTGATGCGGTGCTGGCAAAAGCGGATCCCGACCGGAGGCTCGCCCCGGAGCAGCTGATTCCTGCGTTGCTGCGGGAGCTGGGGAGCGTCTCTCCGGCAGAGCGGAAACTGCTCGCCGGGAAGAGCCGGAGCGGCGAGGGAACGCTTGCCGCCGCAATCACCGTGCTCGGCCGTTGCTGCATACCGGCGCGTCTGTTGCGCGGAATCAGCCTCGACGACCGCCGTCTGCAGCAGCAGCCGGTCGATTTTCTCGATGTCTACTTTGACGGCGAATGGCATGTATTCCGGGCCAGCACCGGCAAACCGGGATTGCCGAAGGGGTTTTTGATCCTCCAGCGGGGCGGCAAATCTCTGTTCGAACTCTCCGGCGGAAGCCACTCCTCGATCCGCTATTCGGTCACCCGGGTCCCGGCGGGGGCGGAGCGTCTGAACCGGATCCGCTCCCGGATCATCGGCGAGCGGAGTTTCCCGAATCTGACGCTGTTCGCGCTGCCTGCGGCCACGCAGAACATGTTCCAGAAGCTGGCGTTGCTGCCGCTGGCGATTCTGCTGATCGTGGTGGCGCGCAACATCGTCGGCATTCCGACGATGGGGACCTTCATGCCGGTGCTGATTGCGATGGCCTTTCTGGAGATGAAACTGTTGCCCGGCATCGTCTGTTTTCTGCTGATCCTTTCGGTGGGGCTGGCGATCCGCTTCTGGCTGTCGAAGCTCAATCTGCTGATGGTGCCGCGAATTTCCGCGGTGGTGGTGGTGGTGATTCTGCTGATGCAGTTCATCAGCGTGGTCGCCAACGCGTTCCGGCTGCGCGACTTCATGGCGGTGACCTTCTTCCCCCTCATCATCATCGCGTGGACGATCGAGCGCGCCTCCACCACGTGGGAGGAGGACGGCGCCCGGAACACCCTCATGCAGCTCGGCGCGAGTCTGGCGATCGCGGCGGTCTGCTACCTCATTCTGTCGAACGGCTATCTGCAATATCTGCTCTACAGTTTCTCCGAACTCAATCTGGCGATTCTCGGCGTCATCCTGCTGCTGGGCACCTACACCGGCTACCGGGTGACGGAACTGTTCCGCTTTCAACCGCTGGTGAAGCAATGAAACTGCCGCGCTTCGTCTCTCCGCGTGCGCTTGCCGCGGCGGGGGTGCTGGGCATGAACCGGCGCAACTACAGCTACATCATGCGCTGCAACCGGCGGGCGGATTATCCGGATGTGGACGACAAACTGCGCACCAAGGAACTGGCGATCCGTGCCGGAGTGACCACTGCTGAACTGGTTGGATGCATCCGGTTCCAGTTCGAGGTGCGGGAGTTCGGCAAACTGGTCGCGCCGGTGCCGGATTTCGTCATCAAGCCGGGGCATGGCAGCGGCGGGCGCGGAATTCTGGTGATCAAGGAGCACGACGGAACCTGTTTTCGCAAGGCGAACGGCGCATTCTGCGACTACGAGATGATTTACGAACACATTTCGAATATTTTAAGCGGTCTCTACAGCCTCGGTGGACAGGTGGATTACGCCCTGATCGAACGGTGCATCGATTTCTCCGACATCTACAGCCGTTTCAGCTATCAGGGGGTGCCGGATGTGCGGCTGATCGTCTTCCGGGGGTATCCGGTGATGGCGATGATCCGGCTGGCCACTCGCGAATCGGACGGGCGAGCAAACCTCCATCAGGGGGCGGTCGGGGTCGGACTGAGCATCCGCGACGGACGTCCTCTCTTCGCCGCGCGGCACAACCGTGAAATCACCCATCACCCGGATACCGGTGCACCGTTCTCCGAGCTGCGCGTGGCCGACTGGGAGCGTCATCTGGATCTTGCCGCCCGCTGTGCCGAAATGACACCGCTGGGCTACTTCGGGGCGGATATCGCCACCGACCGGCGGCGCGGACCGCTGCTGCTGGAGCTGAATGCCCGGCCGGGGCTGGCGATTCAGATCGCCAACGGTCAGGGGCTGCTCTCCCGCCTGAAACTGATCGAAAGCCTGCCGGAAGGGAGCCATCCCTCCCGACAGGAGAAGATCGCCTTTGCCCGCGAGCATTTCGAGTGACAAGAGAGAAAATTCACAGTTGAAAAAACAGTAAAGAGAGAAACTGCAATGGACAACATCAACTCCCGTCAGGTGTGGTATTCGCTGCGCCGTACCCTCCCGCCATGGAATTTTCAGCAGATGCTGGATGAGCTCTGCCGTCTCGCTCCCCGATTCAGGATCGACGAGGTGATCGTCAAAATCGACACGGAGGAGTTCTCCCACGGACACCCCACGCTGGAGTGGGCCCGTGCTTATCAGCCGAAACTTTTTCTCGTCAAAAAAGAGCTGGAACGGCTGGGGATCGTCTACTCCCTCAATCCGTGGATCACCGTCGGCCACGCCGACCGCGGGCGCGACGACCGCAAACGTCTGCCCGGGCTCGAATGCGCCGTCGGGCATGACGGCGTCGAAGCGTGGCACTGCGCCTGTTTCCTTTCGCCGGTCTGGCGGGAGCACATCCGGAAATTGTGGACCATCTACGCGGAGACGCATCCCCATATCATGTGGGTGGAGGATGATATTCGCACATTCAACCACGAGCCGGTCGAATTCGGCTGCTTCTGCCCCCGGCATATGAAGCGTTTCAGCGAACGGGTCGGTCGCGAAGTGAGCCGCGAGGAACTGGTGCGGGCGATTCTCCAGCCGGGCAAACCCCATCCGTGGCGCCGGGAATACCTTTTGATGCAGCGGGAGATCATGATCGAAACCGTCGCGTTCCTCGCGAAGGTTACCCATGAGACCTCGCCCGAGACCTGCATGGGATTGATGTCCAGCGGGCCGCGTCTCCACTGCGTGGAGGGGCGGGACTGGAAGCGTCTGGGAGAGGCGCTGGCTGACGGCCGTCCACTGTACAGCCGTCCGCCGATGGGCAACTACTGTGAGGATTCTTTGCGCGGATTTTACTATTCGCAGGATTCCATCAAATTAACCCGCCATGTTCTGCCGCAGGGGACGATCGAGCAGACGGAGTGTGAAAATGTCCCGTTCACCCGGTACTCCAAGAGTGTGGTGTTCACCTTCCTGGAGCTGGCGGTTTCCGTCGCGTACGGTTCCCCCGGAATCACGTTGAATCTCTTCGACCATGCGGGACGTCCGATGGAAGACGAAGCGCATTTCGGCGTCATGCTGGCGGAAAGGAAACCGTTTTTGAATGAATTGGCCGTCGTGGCACAGCAGCCCGGGAGCTATGCGGGAGTCCAGTTATGTCACCGCGATGATTACAGCCTCTGTAAGGAGCTGGAACCCGGCGCCGCGTACCGCGATCTGCAGGAGGATGGTTATCCGTTGATGTGCGCTTTGGAGTCGGCCGGAATTCCCACCACCTACGATGAATCGAACATTTTTGCCCTGAACGGGCAGAGTGCCCGGGCCATTCCTGAGGACGAACTGAGACGCCGGTTGACCGGGGGGATGCTGCTGGATGGCGTCGCGGCGAAGGTCCTGCTGGAGCGCGGGTTCGGGGATCAGATCGGTCTGAAGCGGGTCGGGGAGCCGATGGAACGCCGTCAGCTCCCGTGGGTGGTGTCCGCCGAGGAGTTTCACAATACGGAATTCGGTGGCGCTCCGCGCAAGTATTTGACTGCGACGCTGCCCTTTCTGAGTGCGTCCGGGCGGATCTGCCTCCTGGAGGCCGCCGATTCTGCGCAGGTGATCTCCTCCTGGGTGGATCCTGACACCAGCCGAAAGGCGCCGGCGATGATCGCTTTTGAAAATGCCGAGGGCGGTCGGGTGATCGTTCACGGCATGGAATATCAAAGCTGCTGTGGCGTGGCGTTCAACCACCCGTTCCGGCGGGAACAGTTGCAGAATGTCGTCCGGTACCTCGGGAAGGGGAAAGAGGCAATCACCTTCCGAGGCGACGGCGCCTATCCGCTGGCGTGGCGGCGGGATATGGCGGATGTCACGGTGGTCGGCTGTTTCAACCTGAATCTCGATTCGTGGCGCGAGAGTATCTTCGATCTCTACTGGTCGAAGCCGGTTCCCCGCATCCTGTATCTCTCTGCCGACGGTGACTGGCTGGCGGCGGAGGGTGCGGTCGAGTTGAACGCGAAAGAGAACCGGCTGACGATCGTCTGGCGCCGGGAGGTCGATCACCGGCTCCCGCTGGTGCTGAAGCTGGTGTGACGGAGAGATCGGCGGGGGCGGAATTCTCCGCTCCGCCGCTGAACCGGCATCAGTGCCACCGGTTCCAGGGATTGCGGCTGAGGGCGCCGTTGGTGTAACGGGGATCGCCGCTCCCCTCCGCCCCCAGCCACTCCGGATGCGGGCAGGGCGTATCCGGCGCAGGCAGCTCGATTTCAGCGGTGAACAGTCCTGCGTTGAGACCGAAGTACTCATCCACCTCCCAGAACAGTCCGTTTCCCGCAGAAAAGGTGTAGCGCCGTTTTTCCACCACCCGGCTGCCGCAGAACTCCCGCAGCATTGCCTCGGCATCCGCAACCGGAACCTCATATTCGAATTCACTTCGAGCAAGGCCGTCCGGCGTCCCTTTGATCGTGAGAAAAGCGCGGGGCCCGGCGATCCGGATCCGGACCGTCGGCGATTCGCCGGGCACTCCGGCGAAATAGCCCTGCTTCATCGGTACGCCTTCGCCCGCTCCGTCGCGCCAGGCGTCGGAGCGGAGCAGGAATTTCCGTTCGATTTCAACGCCCATTCAGCGTTCGACTCCGAAGCGGTAGACGGTGGTCTGGCGGTAGAGCTGGCCCGGTTCCAGCCGGATGCTCGGGAAGTCCGGATGGTTGACCGCATCCGGCCACGCCTGCGTCTCCAGGCAGAATGCGCCAAACTGCGGATAGTGGATCCCGCTCTTGCCGCGGATCGTTCCGTCGAGGAAGAAGCCCATGTAGAATTGAATTCCCGGCGCGGTGGTCGAGACGTTCATCGTGATGCCGGTGCGTTTCGAAACGGCAGTCGCGACATTCTCCTTGAACTCCCCGTCACGGTCGGCAAGCACGAAGTTGTCATCGAAGCAGTTCGGCAGTTGCCGATGGATCTCTTCAAACGAAACCGGCTGCCGCAGATCGTAGACGGTGCCTTTTACCTCCGGATTGCGTCCGGTCGGCTGGAGCAGCGCATTTACTTCGGTGTGGCGGTCTGCCGCAATCCGGATGGTGTGGCCGGCACAGCTGCCGGAGCCCTCTCCGTTGAGGTTGAAATAGGCGTGATTGGTCAGGCTGCACAGGGTGGTCTTGTCGGTGCTGGCCTGATAGTGGATGCCCAGCTCGTTGTGGTCGGTGAAGGTGTAGGTGACCTTGACCTGAAGGTTTCCCGGATACCCCTCCTGGCCGTCCGGGCTGAGCAGAGCCAGGGTCAGTACCGGTTCCTTCTCTGGGACGAATCCTACAAAAAGACCCAGCCCCTCTTTACGGTCTATGTCTTTACCGGCACGGACCGGGACGCTCTGGCGGCGGCTCAAGGCCGGTTCGTGTTGAGCCGGGCGGAGGGCGTTGCCTATGCGGCCCAGCTGGAGGAGGCCGCGCCGGAGTACGGCATTACGGAAAACAGCCTGATCGAGGGCTTCCGTCTGATCCGCCAGGACTGGCAGACAGACGAAACTTGAAAAGAGGTAGCATATGAAAAAAGTTCTGATTATGGAAGACGAGCTGAATATCCGCAGCTTTGTGGTCATCAATCTGAAGCGGGCCGGCTATGATGTGATCGAGGCCGGAGACGGCCAGCAGGCACTGGATGCCATTGCCGCCAACCCGGATGTGGGGGTGGCCATTCTGGATATTATGGTTCCCGGGGACATGGACGGCTTCGAGGTCTGCCGCCGGATCCGGGCCACCAACAAGCAGATGGGCGTGGTGATGCTCACCGCCCGAACCCAGGAGATGGACAAGGTAACCGGGCTCATGACCGGTGCCGACGACTATGTGACCAAGCCCTTCTCTCCGGCGGAGTTGACCGCCCGGATTGACGCGCTTTACCGCCGGATTGGTGGGGATACCAACGCCAGCTCGGAGCTTCTGACCCAGGGCCCCTTTGTGATGAACACCCGGAACCACACCCTGGAGAAAAACGGCAACCGGATTCGGCTGACTCAGGTGGAGTATGCCATTTTGAAGCTGTTTATGCAGAACCCCGGCAGAGCCCTGTCCCGGGAGGACATCATGTCCGCAGTCTGGGGACGGGACTATGAGGGTGAGCTGAAGATCGTGGACGTGAACATCCGCCGTCTGCGCATCAAGATCGAGGACGATACTGCCAACCCCACCTACATTACCACCGTATGGGGTCTGGGCTATAAGTGGGGCGCATAAAGGGTGATAGACTTCAAATCGATGGGCAACATCGGCGGCCTGCGCAGACGATGGCTTCGGAATACCGCCAGTGTGGTCGTGGCTCTGGGACTGGTGTGCGTCATGGCAATCACCGCCGCCTTCGCCGCCTATTACTATTCCAATATGGAATCGGATCTGAAGCACCGGGCAAAATCCACCACGGATTTTTTCGCCGCCTATATTGACCAGACCTACAACGAATACTACCAGTCCTGTATTACCTACACCCAGACCTTTGACGACAAGGATACCATTGAGCTGCAATTCATCAGCCGGGAGGGCAATCTCATTGCCTCCTCCTACGGTCAGTGGGCAGGGAAAAGTCCGGCTACCTCGGAAATTGCCAAGGCAGTGGAAAGCCGTTCCGCCGAACCCTTTCTGGGCAAGGACGAGAACACCGGCGAGCGGGTCATGGCGGTATCCAGTCCTGTAATCTACAGTAACGGTCAGGTCATCGGCGTTCTGCGCTATGTCACCTCCACCCGGAAGGTGGATGCCCAGATTTTACAGGTGGCTCTGGTCAGCGCTACGGTTTTGACCATCGTCATGGCGGTGGTGCTGGTGAGCAGCAATATCTATCTGCGTTCCGTCATGAATCCCGTGGCGGAGATCACGGAGAAGGCCCAAAGAATCGCCGCCGGCAGCTACGGCGTTCAGATCAAAACCCCCTATCGGGACGAAATCGGAACGTTGGCGGACACCATCAACGAAATGTCCAGCAAAATCGCCCAGAACGAGAAAATGCAGGCGGAATTTATTTCCCAGCTTTCCCATGAGCTGCGCACGCCCCTGACCGTCATCAACGGCTGGAGCGAGACGCTGCTTGCCGATGAAAACATGGACGCGGACACCCGGCAGGGCCTGAAAATCATTTCCAGCGAGGCCAAGCGCCTGACGGAAATGGTCATGGATCTTCTGGACTTTACCCGGATGCAGGACGGCCGGATGACTTTGGCCGTGGAAATGACCGATTTGCGCTCGGAATACGAGGACACGGTGTTCATGTACGGCAGCCGGCTGGCTCAGGACGGCATTGAGCTTATCTACCAGGAAAGCGACGAGGACATTCCGGAAATTCCCTGCGATCCCCAGCGGATGCGCCAGGTGTTCCTGAATATCCTGGACAATGCGGCCAAGCACGGAGGCTCCGGCAAGCGGATAGAAACCTCCATGCACTATGAGGACGACCAGGTGGTCGTCCGGATCCGGGACTATGGCCCGGGTATCCCGGAGGACGAGCTTCCTCTGGTGAAGAAGAAATTTTACAAGGGCAGTTCCAGCGTCCGGGGCACCGGTATCGGCCTTGCGGTCTGCGACGAGATCGTGGAGATGCACGGCGGCACTTTGACCCTGGAAAACGCGGAGGGCGGCGGCACGCTGGTGACGGTTCGCCTGCCCGGCGCCCACTAAGGAGAAACCATGTCACAGGAAAAATTCAAAACCACCATCGGCGGCCAGGCTCTCATCGAGGGCATTATGATGCGGGGCCCGGACAAGGATGCCATCGTTGTGCGCACCAAGGAGGGGCTTCACATCGAGACCATGCCCAGAAAGAAAAATCCTCCGAAATCCTGGAAAAATCTTCCCTTTATCCGGGGTATTTTCAACTTCTTCGACGCCCAGGTAGTGGGTATCAAGGCGCTGCTCCGCTCGGCGGATTTAGCTCCGGAGGAAATGCAGGAGGAGCCCTCCAAGTTTGACCGGTGGCTGGAAAAGAAGCTGGGAAACGAAGTCTTCCAGAAGGCCATTGTGGGCATTGCCATGTGTATGGGTCTGGGACTGTCCGTTGTGCTCTTTTTCCTGCTTCCCATGATCATCGGCGGCCTGTTTGATCGGTGGATTACCAGCAATCTGGGGGTGAATCTCATTGAGGGACTTATCCGGATGGTGATTTTCCTGGGCTATATGCTGCTGATTTCCCGGATGGAGGAAATGCGCCGGGTGTTTTCCTACCACGGCGCGGAGCACAAGACCATCCGCTGCTACGAGGCGGGGCTGCCCCTGACGGTGGAAAACGTCCGGGTTCAGACCCGGCTTCATCCCCGGTGCGGCACCAGCTTTCTGCTGGTGGTCATGGTGATTTCCATTCTGGTGGGCATTCCCGCCGGGATCGTGGCGGCCCTGTACAAGAACCGGTGGATGGACTGGTGGGTGATGCTGGTTTCCATGGCCGGCATCTGTATTCCCGCCTTCGTGGTGGCTCCGCTGCTGGGTGTGGCGCTGGGCATGCATGTGCCCGGCCTGAGCGTTGCCGGATGGGATTCTCCCGGCTGCGTGGTGCTGCCTGCGCTGACGCTGGGATTGGTGAATGCCGCGTACCTAGCGCGCCTGACGCGCGGAGGCATGCTTGAGGTGCTGGGACAGGATTTCATCAGGACGGCCCGCGCCAAGGGGGCGGGCCCCTTCCGCACGGTCTGGAAGCACGCCCTGCGCGGCGGCCTGATTCCGGCCCTTTCCTATCTGGGGCCGGCCTTTGCCGCCATGATTACCGGCTCCTTTGTAGTGGAGACCTGCTTCCAGGTTCCCGGCATGGGCCAGCATTTCGTGAACGCCACCACGGACCGGGATTATTTCCTGATCCAGGGGCTTGTCCTGTTTTACGGCATCCTGATCGTCGCGGCCAACCTGGCCGTGGACCTGGTGCAGATGGCCGTCAACCCCAGATTGAGGGCGGAGTCATGAAGAACAGGGAATGGAACAGCATGGAGGAGCAGGGCTCCTCCCTGTGGAGAGACGCCTTTCTGCGGCTTTCGCGCAACCGCGCGGCCATGTTTTCCCTGCTGGCGCTGGCGCTGATTGTGGCGGCCTGTTTTCTGGGTCCGCTGCTGCCGTGGCTGCCGCACCCGAATGTGCAGGACCTGTCCCGCATTGCGGAAAGTCCTTCCTGGCAGTACTGGTTCGGCACGGACCAGCTCGGGCGGGACCTGCTGGCGCGCGTGCTGTACGGGGGCCGCATTTCCCTGCTGGTGGGCGTGGTGGCCACGGGCGTTTCCCTGGTCATCGGCGTGACGTACGGGCTGGTTTCCGGTTATGCCGGGGGCAGGCTGGACGCCCTGATGATGCGCCTGGTGGACGTGCTTTTCGCCCTGCCGTTCATCGTGCTGGTGATTATTTTCTCCCTGTCCGTGGAGGAACCCGCCCAGCAGCTGACGCAGTGGGTTTCCGGCGTCACGGGCTGGTCCGTGGAGATGGTGAGTCCCATGACCGGATTGATTCCCCTCTTCATCGCCATCGGCGCGCTGGGCTGGCTGACGCTGGCGCGCATCGTCCGCACGCAGACGCTGGAGCTGAAGGGGCAGGAGTTCGTGGAGGCGGCCCGCTCCCTGGGCATCGGGCACATGAAGATTCTGTTCCGCCACATTGCGCCGAATTTGTTCGGGTCCGTCATCGTGTACACGACGCTGGCCGTTCCCGGCATCATGCTGCTGGAGGCTGTCCTGTCCTTCCTGGGCCTGGGCGTGAAGGCTCCCAATTCTTCCTGGGGCACGCTGATCAAGGAGGGGGCGGACCGCATGGAGGTGAGCCCGGAACTGCTCCTGTTCCCGGCGCTGCTGTTTTCCGCTACCCTGCTGGCGCTGAATTTCCTGGGGGACGGGCTGCGTGACGCCCTGGACCCCAAGTCTTCCAAGGATTGACGCTTTTGAATAAAAGACAATGAAGGTTGCTTTAACGATTTCCATGCTGGTGGTCTCCAACGTTTTTATGACGTGGGCGTGGTACGGGCATTTGAAGAAGGGTTCCGCGGCGGACGACAAGCCCCTGCTGCTGATTATCCTGATGAGCTGGGGCGTGGCGTTTTTCGAGTACTGCTTCATGATTCCCGCCAACCGCCTGGGCAATGCGGGAGGCCTTAACGTGGCCCAGCTCAAGATCATGCAGGAGGTGATCACCCTGTGCGTGTTCATCCCCTTCGCCCTGTTCTACATCGGGGAGAAATGGAAGTGGGACTACCTGTGGGCTTTTTTATGCGTGCTGGGGGCCGTTTTCTTTGTCAATAGGGAGCGTTTGCTCGGGTGACAGACTTTTTTCGTTCGCATTCCTCTTTCAGGGTGGTCTTACCATTTAGAAAGATGAATATGAAAATAATACCTATTCTTGCAGC
>OOIG01003014.1_pt1 | contig 10673 bp, 8 predicted proteins | sample 1692091 | NCBI WGS metagenome assembly OOIG01 (sample SAMN06348188, study PRJEB24527) | human gut metagenome | biome: human gut; feature: ankylosing spondylitis patient; material: feces | host: Homo sapiens | place: China | collected 2015-10
TGCTTGCCGCCTCCGTCCGTATCGCCGCGTTCCTCATCGTTGTCTCCGTGACGGAGCGTGACCGCACTGCCCACCACGTCGTCAAAGGTTGCTTCGGGATTCTGCATCAGGATATTCAGCACCGTCATGTAGTCGCGGAGCATTTCGCGCGGCGTGATGAGGCTGTCAGCTCCCGCGCGGGAAAGACAGATCTGCAAAAAGCGCGTCATCTGCTCTTCGTTCACGCGCGGCGTGATACCGTAGTACTGCGCGTAAAGTCCCGTAATGCGCACGGTCAGCGCGTACAGCTCGTCGTCCGAGAGACGGCGCAGACGGATCACAGGACCGATCAGGTTCTTGTACCCTTCGGGCGAGAAGCGGCTGTCGCACAGCCGACTGCGGAGCGCTTCGTAGCTGAACAGCCCCCGCCGTGTGTCCTCGAGGAACTGCGGCGTTCCGCCAAGCACCAAAGCAAGCCCCGGGGCACGTCCCTGCAGGGTATCGTTGAACATGGAAAGAATCTTTTCGTAGTTGTTCTCGCGGCTTACGCGATGCGGAATCTTGTAAAGGTTGACGCATTCGTCGATGAAAACCACCAACCCGCGATAGCCCATTACCCGCGCCATGGAAGCCCACAGTTTGAGAAAATCGTACCAGTTGTCGTCGTCGATGATGACCGATACCGAAAAGCCCAGTTCGTTGCGCGCTTCGGTTTTGGTGGAGAATTCCCCGCGCAGCCAGCGCAGGCAGGCGCTCTTGCGCGCGTCGTCTCCCTCGGTGTAGGCGCGGTAATAGGCGGTGAGGACGTGCGCGAAATCAAAGCCGCCCACAAGGAATTCCAACTCCTGCACCGCTTCCGCCACACGGCGGTTCAGCTCGGCGGAGAAGCGTTCGTCCTCGGGAGAGATTCCGCCCGCGGCGATGTCGTTCTGGAATCCCGTGATCCAGCGCGCAATCACGCGCGGCAGAGCGCCGCCGTCGGGCGCGGCTTTGGAGGCAAGGTTTTTCATCAGTTCGCGGTAGGTCGCAACGCCGCTTCCGCCGCTGCCGTACAGGCGGCGCTCGGGGGAGAGGTCTGCGTCCGCCGTCAGAAAGCCGCGTTCCAGCGCGTAGCCGCGGATCAGCTGAATCAGAAAGCTTTTGCCGCTTCCGTATCTGCCGATCAGAAAGCGCATTGAGCCGCCGCCGTCGTTGACCGTTTCCAGGTCGGAGAGCAGCGCCGCGATTTCGTCCTTTCTGCCGATGGCAAGGTAGGGCGCGCCCGCGCGCGGGACAACGCCCGCCGAAACCGACGCGAGAAGCGAGGACAGGATTCGCCGGGGAACCTGCCGGATGTCGGGATTGGTGTTCTGTTCCATATCAGTCTCCTTTCCGTGTTTCGGAGAGAATTTCGTCCAGTCGGTCGCGGTAATCGTCGAGAACCCGCCAGCCGTCGCCGCAGTCCTCCAGAAGAATATCGCCCGTTTCGTCGGTGGACAATTCGTTGATTTCATCTGCCAGTGCGTCGGGAAGCGAGCCGAGCGCCTGTGCCGCCGCGCGGATTTTCGCGTTGTCCGCTTCGCGCACCGCCGCAAGGAAGGCGGCATAGCGGGCATAGGGCGAGGCCACTGCGGGCGGCTGTTCCGCCGCTTTTTCTTCCGTCTGCGGCGCAACCGCAGGGACGGGGGATTCCGCTGTCGCGGAAACGTCCTTTTCTTCCGCTTCAAACGCTTCCACAAGCCGCTCGGTCGTGTCCCACGAGGCGCGTTCGATCTCGGCGGCGCGGGCGGGGTCGAGCGGCAGAGCGGGAAGGTCGTAGAGTGCCTCATATGCGGGCGGTTCTTCCGTTTTTGCGGGACGTCGCGTCTCTTTTTTCGGCAGAAGCGCGGCGCATTCCGCGTCGATCGCTTCGCGTGCCTCGGTCGGAAGCGCGTAGACCGTCATGCGGGAACGGATGCCGAGCGCGGCGCGGAGCTTGTTTTCGGTGTATTTTACAATATCGGTAACCAGAAACCGCAACTCGTGCGAGCGGGAGAAGGAGCAATAGCTGACCTCCAGCCGTCGGCGGTTCTCCGAGGCGCAAAGCGCGCCGTTATAGGCAAAGCGGGAAAGCTTGCTGTCGTCCATCCCAAGCCCCGAGAACAGTTTTCCGTCGCGGCTGAGCCGATCCATCACGGCGGATAGCACGGTCGGAATCACGCGGTCGAACTGCGGGCGTGTTTCGGGCGTGCAGAACTTGCTTTTGCGGTAGTCGTAGTTGGAGGCAAAGCAGAGGAGCGCCTGCAGATATCCGTCCGCCCCGCCCGCGACGTAAAATTCCTTCAGCGTGCAGTGCCGCATGATCTCCGTGCGATCCTCGTGGGACAGCACGGGCGGCGGCAGACAGTGAATCAGGCTGTAATCGCAGATCCATTCAGGCAGATACCCCGAAAGCTGCGGGTAAGCCGCGCGGTAGTTCTGCCAGAGGCGAACCAAGGTTGCTTGCCCATCGGTCGTGTCGCCGTGCTCCGCAAGGTTGATGATTTCAAACGCAAGAAGGAGCAGATAGCTGTAGTCGGTTGCGGGGCAGACCCCTTTGCGGATGCAGTCCCGCAGGCAAAGATACCAGTCGAGTTGGGCGCGGGTCATCTGGTCGTATTGCGGAACGTAGGAGAAGAACGGAATCGGCTGCGCGGGGCTTCCGCGGCGCTTTGCAAGCGCTTGCGCGGTGCGGCAGAACGCGTCGTAATAGGTGTGCGTGGAGCGTGGGAGATAGACCGACACGCGGTGCAGCAGCGCGCTGTCGGCGCACAGGCAGTACCCCAACCGGATGCCCGCCATGCCGTAGCTCTTGGTAAAGGCCTTCAGGAGCAGCAGCGCCGGGTGCGCTGCCAGAAGGGACTTGGCGCTGACGCCGTCCTCCGTGAGATCGAGAAAGCACTCGTCCAGAAACAGATGCGCCCCTTGTGCCGCGCAGTATTGCAGGATCTGCTCCAGCAGCGGGAGCGGGATCAGCCGTCCGGTGGGGTTGTTGGGGCTACAGAGGAATACCGCCTCCGGTTTTTTCTCCTCTAAGAAGGACAGAAACCTCTCGTCCAGATCGAAATTCTGCGCCTGATGCAGGAAATACCGCTCTACGCGGCAGCCCACCTGTGCCAGTCCCGAGCTATATTCCATAAAGGTGGGGGCAAGCTCCACCGCCGTCCGGGGCCGCAGGGCGGCGCAGTATGCGTAGATCAGGTCTGCCGCGCCGTTTCCGCAGAGAATATAGGACGCCGGCACCTGCTCATGGCTTGCGATAGCCTGCACCAGCCGGCGGCAGTAGGGGTCGGGGTAGCGGTGCAGCCGGGGCAGAGCCCGGCACACCGCCTCCAGTACGCCGGGAGGCGTACCCAGGGGGTTGGTGTTGGCGGAAAAATCCAGCGTGATACCGCCGCCGTATACATCGCCGCCGTGTTGATTTTCTGTTTGATACAGCATCTATGTCTCCTTCACAGTGCAAAGGGCAGCTTGACCCCGCAGCTCAAAAGCAGGGTGAGAAGCGCTGTGACCGTCATCAGGCGGCACACACGGGGGATATCCTCGTGGGTGATCTCCCGCGATGCGTCGCCGATATACTCCTTCTTGTGCAGCACGCCGTGGTACCACGCATCCCCCGCCAGACGCACGCCCAGCAGTCCCGCGCAGACGGATTCCGTCTGGGCTGAGTTGGGGCTGGCGTGCTTTCGGCGGTCACGGCGGAAGATCCGCCAGCCTGCCGCCGTATCCAGCCCCATCAGGCCGCCCGCCGCCAGCATCAGAAGCGCCGACAGCCGCGCTGGGATATAATTCACCACATCGTCCGCCTTGGCGGGCACCAGACCGATGTTCTTATAGGGCGGCTCCACATACCCCAGCATGGAGTCCATGGTGTTCACCGCCTTGTAGAAAAAGCCCAGCGGCGCGCCGCCGATGGCCAGGAACAGCAGCGGCGCCACCACGCCGTCGGAGGTGTTCTCCGCCACCGTTTCCACGGCGGCACGGGTCACGGCGGCATCGTCCAGCCGGTCGGTATCCCGTCCCACGATCATGGAAACGGCATGGCGGGAGGCGTCCAAATCGCCGCTCTCCAGCGCGTCATAGACCTTCATGCTCTCGTCCCGCAGGGACTTGACGGCCAAGATCTGCCAGCACATCACGCTTTCCAGCGCCAGACGCAGCCACGGGCTGACCAGACCGCTCAGCCACAGCAGCAGAGCCGGGACGGCAGTGGATACGATGACCACCGCGCCCCACAATATGGCGCCCGCCGCCCGCTCGCCGGACGGCGTTTTGGGGCATATGCACCGCAGCCCCCGCTCCAACACACTGATACATTTTCCAATCAGAACGACCGGATGGGGAAAGCCGTGAGGGTCGCCCACCAGAAGGTCTATGCAAAAGCCGATAACAAGTGCCGCAAGCGACCACATCATGCCGTTTCTCCTCCGCCCTGCATTGTAAAAATATAAATGGGATTCTGTCCGCTCATCAGATGGTAGCTTCCGGCTTTTCTGTCCCGCGCTGCCTGCAGGGATACCACCTCCGTCTGCACAAAGGGGAACGCCGTCAGGCAGTCCGTCAGCTCAGCCACGGACTCCAGGGAAACGGCCGTGGCCACGATGCGGACATGGGGATTTTTTGCCAGCAGCAGCGCCACGATCTCGTGCATATTGCCGGCACTGCCGCCGATGAATGCGTGAGTGGGGGCTGGCAGGCCGACGCAGGCCTCCGGCGCGCTGCCGCAGACCACCTGTAAGTTTTCCAATGCAAACCGATTACGGTTTTGCCCCAGCAGCGCTGCGGCATCCTCTCGCCGCTCTACGGCGCAGACAAGCCCTTGCTTTGCCTGTAAGGCCATTTCCACCGACACTGAGCCGGTACCGGCACCGATGTCCCAGCAGACGCTCCGCTCCGTCAGCCGCAGCTTGGAAAGGCACACCGCCCGCACCTCACTTTTGGTCATGGGTACCACGGGCATTCCCTCCGCACTGCGGAGAAAGGCGTCATCCGGCAGACCCGGTGTGACCACCGCGTCGGGATGGGGGTTTTCGATAAGCGCCACGCTCAGAGGGGCATAGACACCATCCGTCAGCTCCGCCGCCGTGCCGCGCACGATGCGCTCATCCGGGTAGCCCAGCCGCTGGCCCACATACACAGAGACGTGGCCTAAATCACCCTCTGTCAGCGTACGGCACAGGTCGTTGATGCCGCGCTCGCCGCCTACCAGCGCAAAGAGGCGGCTGGTTGCCCGCACCTCCGGCAGAATGTTGTGCTGCCGCCCGTGGAGACTCACCACCCGGACATCCTCATAGGAGGTTCGGAGCCGGGCGCACAGATAGGACAACGAGCTCAAACCCGGCAGCACCGCCGTGTCGCAGCCCTCCAGCAGGGGCAGCAGCTTTTTCGTGCCGCTGAAGAAGCCGGTATCGCCGGACATGACCACCGCGAAGCGGCGGTACTCCCGGTGGGTGCGGATAAAGTCCGCAATATCCTGCGGCGCAATGGCGTCGCAGGTGTGCTGTCCCGGCCGCGCCACCGCCTCCAGCATCCGTTTTGCGCCGATGAGACAGTCCGCCGTCTCAATGGCCTCACTGACCTCGTGGGTCATAGCCTCCCAGCTGCCGGGGCCGATGCCGACGATATGCACCCGCGGCCGGACGGTGCAGCCGAACCGCTTACACAGAACATCCAGCACCGCCGCAAAGGGAAGACCCTCCCGCTGGGGCGGGCGGCCAATGACCACCAGACCTGCGCCCGCCTTCCGGGCGGCGGACGCCTTAGCGGGAAAGCCGCCGGCTTCGCCGCCGTCCTTGGTCACCATCCATGCGGCGTTGGCAAACCGCAGTGTTGCCAGATCCATCTCCTCGGAGAAAGGCCCCTGCATGGCGATGATATGGGCGGCCTTCAGCCCCGCTGCGCGGCAGGCCTCCAGCGAGGCATCCATGGGCAGCACCCGGGCGTATACCCGCTGGGTAAAATCGGGGATGCCGCTATACGCCGCCAGTTCCTTACTGCCGGTGGTCAGCAGGATATTGCCCCGCGTACTCTCCAGAAATGCGGCGGCCGCCGCCGCATTCTCCACGCAGACCACATCCTTCGTCTGTTCGGAGGATTGCCGCAGCAGGCGCAGATACTCCGTCTGCGTTTCCCGACAGGCTGTGCAGATGCTCTCGGTGATGGAGGTGGCATAGGGGTGGGTAGCGTCGATGACCAGATCGAACCGTGTCCTTTGCAGCATCCGGATGATGTCCTCTACCGGGATGCGTCCCGCCAGAACCGTAATGTTTTCCGCCTCCGGCAGCAGCGTTTCACCGTACTCCGTGGCCACGCATACCGTAGCCTGCACCGGCTGTCCGGCCAGGAATTCCACCAGCTCCCGGCCCTCCGTGGTGCCGGCAAACACGCAGATATTACACATTTCGGTATCCTCTGGGGGTGATGAGCTGTCCCGCCACCGTCTTTGCCGCGCTGTTGCCGATAAACACGGTGCAGAACATATCCACCTCCGCCTCCCGCAGCTCTGCCAGCGTCAGGATGCGGCGGCTCTGTCCGTCACGGCCGATGTTGCGCACGATGCCGCAGAGTCTGTCCTCCGGCAGACGGCGCAGCAGAATGTCACAGGCGCGCTTTACATGATCCGGTCTGCCGTGGCTGGCCGGGTTATACAGGGCGATGGTCAGATCCGCCGCCGCCGCGCAGTCCAAGCGCTTTTCAATGGTCTCCCACGGTGTCAGACGGTCACTCAGACTGATGACCGCGAAGTCGTGGGTCAGCGGCGCACCCAGCACCGCTCCGCCGCTGCACGCCGCCGTCAATCCCGGCACCACTTGAATCTCGGGCTCCTGCGCCTCGCCCCGCAGTTCATAGACCAGCGCCGCCATGCCGTAGATGCCGCTGTCGCCGGAGCAGACCATGGCGGTGGTCTTGCCGCTGCGCGCCAGCTCCAGCGCCAGCTGGCAGCGCTCGGCCTCCCGTGTCATGGGGGTGGAGTGAAGCTCCTTGCCGGGGTAGCGACCCCGCACCAGATCCACATACACCGGGTAGCCTACGATGGCGTCACACGCCCGCAGGGCGGTATCCGCCCGAATGGTCATATCCTCATAGCTGCCCGGCCCGATACCTACTACAATTACCTTACCCAAAGCGCACCTCCCAATGCTCCGCCGCGACGGCGACGGTCACGCCGTCCCGCGCTGTTTTTTGTACGATCAGTTTTTCGGCATCCAGCAGCGCCGCCCGCTCACAGACATTGTCCACGCCGGTAACGGAGCGGACGAAGTCGGAGGGCGTGAAGTTGCCCGCCACATCCCGCAGCTGCCGCGCCGTGTAAAAATGCACCGGCCAGCTGTGTTTCTCGCAGGCAGCCAGCAGTCCCGCCTCGTCCTGCTTCAGATCGATAGTGTAGACGCCGCGAATGGCTGCCGTGTCCAGACCATTTTCTGCAAACACCGCCTGCACCGCGTTTTCCACCGCGTCGGCGGAGATGCCACGGCGGCAGCCTACGCCTACCCGCAGCACCCGGGGGATCAGCCGCAGGGTGCGGGCAAAGGGCGTTCTGGCGCGCCAGCCGATGAAAATGCCCAGCGAGCCGGTCTCCCCGGCAAACGTACCCTCCGGCAGGGGGGAGGGCAGGGGAAACTGGCTGCAAAGGGGGATATCCCCCTCCAGTATCGCCGCCGAAACCGCCTTGGCAAGCCCCATGTCGGAGATAGCGCAGCCGTGCCGGGCAGCCCATGCGTCCACGGAAAATTTGCCGCGGACATCGGTGGCGGTGGTGACCACCGCCGTGGCTCCCAGCTTTTCCGCCAGCTTCACCGCCAGTGCGTTGGCGCCGCCGATATGGCCGGAGAGCAGGGGGATCACAAACCGCCCCGCCTCGTCGATGCAAACCACCGCCGGGTCGGTTTTTTTGCTTTTGACATAGGGTGCGATCTCCCGCACGGCGATGCCGCAGGCCCCCACAAAGATCAGTGCGTCCATGGAGGAAAAACACGCGCCATATACCGCCTTGTCCAGCGGCAGAAAGCCCGGCTCTTCAAAACGCGGCATGGTGTAGCACATCCATGCCGCCTCCGGCAGCGCCGCCAGTATCCGCCGCGCCGTGGCGCAGCCGCCCCGGCTGAAGGCAAACAGGGCGGCTCTCATTGCGCCCCCTTGCGGAACTCCGTTGTAAAGTTGGGGTGATACAGCAGCGAGCGCAGATAGGTGTCACCCAGACAGTTGCCCACCACGATCAGCGAGGTCTTGGTCAGACCGTTGCCCGTCACCGTCTCGTGGAGCGTGCCCACGGTGCAGCGGAAGATCTTCTCCTCCGGCCAGGTGGCCTTATACACCACCGCCACCGGCGTCTCGGCGGCATAGCCCCCTGCCAGCAGCTCGGCTTGCAAATGCTCCGTCAGCGAGGTGCTGAGAAACAGCACCATGGTGGCCTGATGGGCTGCCAGAGAGCGGATGGACTCCCGCTCCGGCACCGGGGTGCGGCCGGGAGCGCGGGTGATGATGACGGTCTGGCTCACATCGGGCAGGGTGTACTCCGCCCGCAGCGCGGACGCTGCGCCGCAGAAGGCGCTGACGCCGGGGCAGACGTCGTAGACAATGTCCCGCTTTTCCAGCTCGTCGAACTGCTCCCGCACCGCGCCATAGATGCTGGAATCCCCCGTGTGCAGACGCACCGTGGTCTTTCCCTCCGCCTCCGCTTTCTCGATGAGGGCGATAACCTCTTCCAGCGTCAGCCTGGCGCTGTCGTGGATTTCGCAGCCCTCCCTGGTATAGTCCAGCAGCGCCGGATTCACCAGGGAACCAGCGTAGATCACCACGTCGGCCTCGCCCAGCAGCTTGGCGCCTCGGACGGTGATGAGGTCGGCAGCGCCGCTGCCCGCTCCCACAAAATGTACCATTGTCAGTCCTCCTTTATCCGGCGCAGCAGTGCCGCTGCGCCCTTAGTCTCGCAGAGATAGCCGTATTCCTTGGAGAACAGGATGGCGCCTGCCTCCATATCGCCGCATTTATAGGGCAGCATCGCGTCGATGCGTCCCGCCAGACGGTGCAGCACCGCCTCGTAAAGCCCTTGCTCCTGCAAAATCCGCAAGGCGTCGTCACAGGTGGCGCAGCGGAGCAGCTCCTCCGCTGCCGCCGCGCCCAGTCCCTCCGCAGCGGCACAGGCCGTCAGGATGTCCGTGCGGCAGTCGCCGTAGCGGGAGTGGGTGTTCCACATACCGCCCGCCAGCTTTACCAGCTTGCCGATATGACCGATGAGCAGCGCCCCTCGGAAGCCCAGCTCCCGGCACATCTCCAGCGCGTCGCCGATGAAGTTGGAGGTCATCACCGCCGTGGCGGGGTCGATGCCCATGGCGTCCTTGATATAGTCCGCGCCGTAGTTGCCGGGGGCAAGCAGTACATAATCCGCGCCGCCCTCCCGCCGCTGCCGCAGCTCTACATGGATGGTGTCCACCAGCGCCTGCTCACTCATAGGCTCTACGATCCCCGTGGTGCCTAAGATGGAGATGCCGCCCTCAATGCCCAGCCGGGGATTGAAGGTCTTTTTTGCCAGCGTCTCGCCGTCGGGAGCGGAGATTACCACACACATGCCGCCGGTGTATCCGAACAGGCCGCAGACCTCCTCCACGGCCTCCCGGATCATCAGGCGGGGTACAGAGTTGATGGCCGCCGCCCCCACCGGCTGGTCAAGACCCGGCTTGGTTACCCGGCCTACGCCCCGTCCGCCGTCGATGACAATGCCAACCGTCTCCGTTTTCCGCACCTCGGCATAGATCAGGGTGTCACGGGTGATATCCGGGTCATCACCGCTGTCCTTCCGGATGGCGCAGCGCACACAGTCCGGGGACAGACAGATGTCCTCCACCGCCAATGTCAGCTCCATGCCCTTGGGTGTCAGCAGGCGGATGGACTCCTTTTTGCTGCCGCTCAGCAGCATCCATGCGGCGGCCTTGGCTGCCGCCGCGGCACAGGAGCCGGTGGTGTAGCCCAGACGGAGCTTTTTCCCGTCCCGCATCACAAATTCCTTCATGACCTACCGCCTGATCTGGTAGAGCATGGCGTTGCAGATGGCCGCCGCCACATTGCTGCCGCCCTTGCGGCCCCGGGCCACGATGTGGGGCGCAGCAGCGGCCTCGATGATGCGCTCCTTGCTCTCCACCACGTTCACAAAGCCCACCGGCACGCCGATGATGAGGGCGGGATGGAGCTTGCCGGCCTCCATCAGCGCCTCTAAGGAGAAAAGCGCCGTGGGGGCGTTGCCGATGGCGAAGATGCAGGGCTTTTCCAGTGCCGCCCCCCGCTCCATGGATACAAAGGCACGGGTCACGCCCCGCTCCTTGGCCTCCGCCGCCACGTCTGCGTCCGACATGAAGCAGTGTACCTCCCCACCCAGCGAGGCGAGGATGGTCTTGTTGATCCCGGCCTTGGCCATCTGGGTGTCGGTGACGATGTCACAGCCCGCCCGCAGGGCGGCGATGCCCTTTTCCACCGCGTGGTCGGAAAAGGCCAGATTGTCCACATAGTCAAAATCCGCCGTGGTGTGGATGACCCGCTTGATGACCAGCTCGTTTTCCGGGTCCAGCCGCCGGTCGCCCAGCAGTTCGGTGATGATGGCAAAGCTGCGCTTCTCGATATCCATAGGCTTCATCTGTTCCGTCATAGCGTCTCCTTTCTGCAAGCCGCCAAAAAGCGCTGTGCCATGACAGGCTTGGCGTAAA
>OOIG01003020.1_pt1 | contig 10662 bp, 11 predicted proteins | sample 1692091 | NCBI WGS metagenome assembly OOIG01 (sample SAMN06348188, study PRJEB24527) | human gut metagenome | biome: human gut; feature: ankylosing spondylitis patient; material: feces | host: Homo sapiens | place: China | collected 2015-10
TCGACAACATCATCTTGGGTGTTGAGGACACAAAGCACGGCTTTTTGCAGAAGGCCGAGGCCCGCAAGAAGGTCATGGCCCTGAGCGAAAAGTACGGCCTGAAGGTCGACCCGGACGCGCTGGTCAGCGACATCTCCGTCGGCATGCAGCAGCGTGTCGAGATCCTGAAAATGCTCTACCGCGACAATGAAATTCTGATTTTCGACGAGCCTACGGCGGTTCTGACCCCGCAGGAAATTGACGAGCTCATGGACATCATGCGCGGCTTCAAGGCCGAGGGCAAGAGCATCCTGTTCATCACCCACAAGCTCAACGAAATCATGGCAGTCTCTGACCGCTGCTCTGTCCTGCGCAAGGGCAGGTATATCGGCACCGTTGACATCAAGGACACCACGAAAGAGGAACTGTCCAAGATGATGGTTGGCCGCGACGTGCAGTTTGCCGTCGATAAGAAGCCCTGCGAGGTCGGCAAGCCGATCCTGGAGGTCGAGAACCTCGTCGTGCCGAGCAAGGTCCACAAGAACAATGCCGTCCGCGGCGTCAGCTTCAACGTCCGCGCGGGCGAGATCGTCTGCGTTGCCGGTATCGACGGCAACGGCCAGAGCGAGCTGATCTACGGTATTACGGGCCTCGAAAAGCCCACGTCCGGCACCATCAGACTCGAGGGCAGGGACATCACGAATGCCCCCATCCGCGAGCGCAGCAAGGCCGGTATGAGCCACATCCCGGAGGACCGCCACAAGCACGGCCTGGTGCTGGACTACACCCTGGAGGACAACATGGTGCTCCAGCGGTACTTTGAGCCCCAGTTCGTCAGCAAGGCGGGCTTCCTGAAGCGCAAGGCCATCCGCGAGTACGCCAACCGCCTGATCGAGCAGTACGACGTCCGCTCCGGCCAGGGGCCTGTCACAGTGGCCCGCAGCATGTCCGGCGGCAACCAGCAGAAGGCCATCATCGCCCGGGAGATCGACAAGGACCCGGAGCTGCTGATCGCCGTGCAGCCCACCCGCGGCCTGGACGTGGGCGCCATCGAGTATATCCACAAGCAGATCGTGGCTCAGCGGGACGCCGGCAAGGCGGTGCTGCTGGTGAGCTTGGAGCTGGACGAGGTCATGTCCCTGTCCGACCGTATCCTGGTGATCTATGAGGGCGAGATCGTGGGCGAGCTGGACCCCAAGACCACCACGGCGGAAGAGATGGGCCTGTACATGGCCGGCGCCAAGCGGAAGGGGGCTTGAGAAACCATGAGACAAGAAAAATCATCCCTCCTGCGGAACAAGGGATTCCAGTCCCTGCTGGCATCCCTGCTGTGCATCGTGCTGGGCCTGCTGATCGGCTACATCGTGCTGCTGATTATCAACCCCGCCGGCGCGGGAGAGGCCATCCGCACCATTGTGGAGAACTTCCTGTACTATCCCAGCGCCGCGGCCCGGCTGCGGTATCTGGGCAACACACTGGTGAAGACCGCGCCGCTGCTGATGTGCAGCCTGTCGGTGCTGTTCGCCTATAAGGTGGGCCTGTTCAACATCGGCGCCGCCGGCCAGTACGTCATCGGCGCCGGCGCCAGCCTGTACTGCGCCCTGGGCTTCGGGCTGCCCTGGTACGTGTGCCTGTTGGCGGCTATTGCTGCCGGTGCGGTGCTGGGCGCCATCTCCGGGCTCCTGAAGGCGTACCGCAACGTGAACGAGGTCATCTCCTGCATCATGCTCAACTGGATCAGCCTGTATCTGGTGAACGCCCTGCTGTCCCAGGTGAAGGAGACAGCCAGTCCCTACACCTTCACCCTGAGCAGCACGAATCCCGACGCCATCCTGCCCTCTCTGGGCCTGGGCGCCCTGTTCTCCGACAACCAGTATGTGACCATCGCCATCCCCCTGACGGTGATCGTGGCCGTGGGCATCTGGGTCCTGCTGGAGAAGACCAAGCTGGGCTATGAGCTGCGGGCCACCGGCTGCAACAAGTTTGCGGCCAAGTACTGCGGCATGAAGGAGAAGCGAAACATCATCCTCACCATGGCCATCGCCGGCGGCCTTGCCGGCATGGGCGCGGCCACGCTGTTCCTCACCGGATTCGAGCAGTGGCAGGTCACCCAGTCCGCGGTGCCGGCCATGGGCTTCAACGGCATCGCCGCCGCCTTCCTGGGCGGACTGAATCCCATCGGCGCTATCTTCTCCTCGTATTTCATTCAGCACATCACCAACGGCGGCGCGTATGTGGACAAGACCATGTACTCCGCCCAGATCTCTGATCTGATCTCCGCCCTGATTATCTACCTGTGCGGCTTCGTACTGTTCTTCAAGGTCTTTATGAACAGCCGGCTGGACCGGCGGGATGAAAAGCGCCGGGCCAAGGAAGGCCAGGCCGGCTCTGAGGAAGGAGGGAAGGCGTAATGTTACTGCTGCTGCAATACACGCTGATTTTCGCCTCCGTCCTGCTGCTGGTGGCGCTGGGCGGCTGCTTCTCTGAACACTCCGGCGTCATCAACATCGGCCTGGAGGGCATCATGGTCATGGGCGCCCTGGGCGGTGCGCTGATGATGAAGTTCCTGCCTGCAGGCACCTCCGCCTTTGTGGTGGTGCTGTTGACGGTGCTGGCCAGTATCCTGCTGGGCATGATCTACTCCCTGCTGCTGGCGGTGGCGGCCGTGAACTTCAAGGCGGACCAGACACTGGTGGGCACGGCCATGAACCTGCTGGGCACCGCCGCGGCCACCGTGTTCGTGAAGGCCATGAACACCGCCGCCGATCCGGACAACGTGTCCTCCACCATCCAGTACCTGGACGGCCGCAAGGCATTCCTGGTGAACATCGGCGGCTTTGAGTTCAACTGGTGCATGCTGCTGGCGGTGATCGCCCTGGTAATCGCCTATGTGGTGCTGTACAAGACCCGCTTCGGCCTGCGGCTGTGCGCCTGCGGCGAGCATCCCCAGGCAGCGGATTCCGTGGGCATCAACGTCTACCGGATGCGCTACGCCGGCGTACTGATCTCCGGCGTGCTGGGCGGCCTGGGCGGCATTGTGTATATCATCGCGGGCGTCAGCGAGTGGAAGTTTGAAAACGGCGTGGCCGGTTTCGGCTTCCTGGCCCTGGCGGTGATGATCTTCGGCCAGTGGAAGCCCACCCGCATCGCCCTGGCGGCGCTGCTGTTCGGCTTCTTCCGGGCCCTGGGCAATGTGTACAGCGGCTTCGACCTGCTGAGCAATCTGAACCTGCCCAGCTCCGTGTATAACATGCTGCCCTATGTCATCTCCCTGGTGGTGCTGGCCTTCACATCTCAGAAGTCCCGTGCCCCCAAGGCGGAGGGCATTCCCTACGACAAGGGCCAGCGGTAATTCCATCACAAAACGGAATTTCACGACAAAATATGCCTCCCTGTTATCGGCTTCGACAACAGGGAGGCTGTTTTTATCCCAGCACGTAGCCCACCAGCAGAGCGGCCAGCAGCAGGGAGAAGGCACTCTGCACCACCTTGCCCAGGAAGCAGTTCCGCAGCCGCAGGCCGCTGCCCTCCAGCACCGCCAGCGTCTGACACAGGACCGAGAGGCCGCCCCAGCCCGCTGCTGCCGCCGCCAGAAGAAAGCCGAAGGCATCAGCTGTCAGCAGGGGCGTCAGGGAGAAGAGCTCCAGCGCCGCCACCAGGACCGCCCCCAGGCGGCCGCCCACGGCGGTGAGAGGCTGCGCCAGCACATAGAAGAACACCACGAAGGCGCACACAGACAGAATCCCGGCAAGCGAGGACCGGACAGCCCCGGTGAAGGCCTCCGCAAAGCTGACAGCCCGGAAAGGAGGACGCCTTGTCAGCTCCTGCCGGGAAGCGGATTTTCCGCTGCCCCGAAACACCAGTCCCGTCAGAAGGGCGGAGAGCACATGGATCAGCCACAGCCACACCCCGGCCCGCACACTGCCGAACACCCCCACGCCCAGCACACTGATGAGGAACACCGGATTGGAGTTGTTGCAGAAGGCCAGCAGCCGCTCCGCCTCCTCCCGGGAGACCAGATTTTCCCGGTAGAGGTCTGCTGCCGTCTTGGCGCCGATGGGGTAGCCCCCCACCAACCCCAGCACCAGCGCAGCACTGCCAGCACCGGGGACCCGGAACAGCGGCTCCATCAGCCCCGCCAGCCAGGGGGCGGCCAGCTCCCCGAACCCCAGAGCCAGCAGCGCTGAGGAGGCCACCAGGAAGGGGAACAGGGAGGGGACCACGGAACGGGCACAGAGGGCCAAAGCTTCCGCCACACTGTCCCGCACGGCCCCGGCGTCCGCCAGAAACCACACCAGCAGGCCGCCGAGGCACAGGCAGGCCAGTATCCGCCATCGAATCCGCATCCCGCATCACCTCTCCACACCCTATGCCGGAGCGGGGGACACTATGCCCCCGGCATGTTGCGGGACGTTTGTGCATACAGTCGGGAAGAGGTGAACGTATGGAGCGGAATCGAAAGGACCGAAACGGCGGCGTGCTGGACACGGTGGCGGAGCTGTTCGACCTGCCGGCAGATCTGGTGGCGGGCCTGCCCCACCTGGAGATGATGGGCAGCCGCCAGCTGTATCTGGAGCACCACACAGGCATCCTGGCGTACAGCGACGAGCAGATCGACGTAAACACCACCGGCGGCGTGCTGCGGGTCCGGGGCGCCCGCCTGGCCCTGATGGCCATGACGGCGGAGGAGCTGCGGATCGGCGGGGACATTGCCGCCGTGGAGTGGGTGAGGTGACACCATGCTGAATCAGATCGTCAACCGGCTCCAGGGCCAGGTCCGGATCCGGGTGGAGACCCCCTTTCCGGAGCGGGTGCTGAATCTGTGCGGCGCCCGGAACCTGGCCTTCTGGGATATGGAGTGGGAGTCCGAGACTGCCTTCACCTGCCGGCTGAACCGGCGGGATTACTACGCCCTGCGCCGGGCGGTGAAACAGCTGGACTGCCGGCTGACCGTGGTGCGGAAGGAGGGCGTACCCTTCTTCCTGGGCCGGTTCCGGCGGCGGCACGCGCTGTTGGCGGGACTGACCCTGTGCAGCGCACTGCTGTTCTTCGGCTCCTTCTTCATCTGGGACTTCACGGTGGAGGGGAACCAGCGGGTCACAGACGAGGAGATCCTGCGGGCGCTGCAGCGGCAGGGGGTGGGGATCGGGACCTTCGGCATCTCCCTGGACACGGAGGACATCCGCAACCATGTGCTGCTGGAGATTCCGGAGCTGCTGTGGATCACAGTGAACGTCTCCGGCTGCCGGGCCTATGTAGAGGTGCGGGAGCGGGTGGAGGCGCCGGAGCCGGTGGACGAGCGGGAGCCCACCAACGTGGTGGCCCGCCGGGACGGGCTGATCCTGGACATCCAGGCGATGGATGGGGTCCGGTGCGTGCTGCCCGGGACGTCGGTGGAGGCGGGCGAGCTGCTGATCTCCGGCGTGGAGGACACGGAGACCGTGGGCGCCCGGGTCCTGACCGGCATGGGGAAAGTGGAGGCCCGGACCTGGTACACCCTCTCCACGGTAATGTCTCTGACGGTGGCGGAAAAGCAGTACACCGGAGAGGAGAAACAGGGCTACTCCCTGGTCTTTGGGACAAATCGGGTAAAATTCTTTTTAAACAGTAGCATCGGGACGGGAAACTATGATAAAATAACCGAAAGGACCCAGTGGTCCCTGTTCGGGCTGCCGCTGCCGGTCACCTTTGTGAAGGAGACCTTTCGTTTTTACGAGACGGTCCCCGCCGAGGTCTCCGCCGCCCAGGCGGAGAGCCGGGGTGAGGCGATCCTCACGGACTACCTCCACACTCTGGTGGACCCCTACGGCACCGTCAGCTCTACCCTGTGCACTTCTCGCCGGGAGGGGGACGGACTGCTGGTAACACTGACGGCGGAGTGTGTGGAGGAGATCGGCCGGGCCGTGCCCATCTACACAGACCCCACAGAAGAATCGGGCGGCTGATGCCCGGGAGATACAGGAGTGATACCTTGGAACAGCGAATCAGCATTGAGCGGCTGGAGCAGGCCGTGAATATTTTTGGCTCCTTTGACGAGAACATCCGCCTGCTGGAGCAGGAGTTCTCCGTCACGGTGGTGAACCGGGACGGGGAGCTCCGGGTGGAGGGCGAGCCGGAGGACACCATGCTGGCCTGCAAGGCCATCCAGGCCCTGCTGACCCTCTCTTCGCGGGGGGAGGCCATCGGGGAGCAGAACGTCCGCTACGTCATCGGCCTGGTGCGCAGCGGCAAGGAGTCCCAGATCACCGAGCTCACCGGCGACGTACTGTGCATCAGCGCCAAGGGCCGGCCCATCAAGCCCAAGACCATCGGCCAGAAGGAGTATATCAAGTCCGTCCTGAAGAACACCGTCACCATCGGCGTGGGCCCGGCGGGCACCGGCAAGACGTATCTGGCCGTGGCCGCCGCCGTCCAGGCCTTCCGGGACAAGCAGGTGAACCGCATCATCCTCACCCGCCCGGCGGTGGAGGCCGGCGAGCGGCTGGGCTTCCTGCCCGGGGACCTGCAGAGCAAGGTGGACCCCTATCTGCGGCCCCTGTACGACGCCCTCTTTGATATGCTGGGGGCAGAGACCTACCAGAAGTACCTGGAGCGGGGCAATATCGAGGTGGCGCCTCTGGCCTACATGCGTGGTCGGACTCTGGATGACAGCTTCATCATTCTGGATGAGGCCCAGAACACCTCCCGGGAGCAGATGAAGATGTTCCTCACCCGTATGGGTTTCAACTCCAAGGTGGTCATCACCGGCGATGTGACCCAGATCGACCTGCCTGCCGACAAGACCAGCGGCCTCAAGGAGGCCATCCGGGTACTGAAGAATGTGGAGGGCATCGGCATCTGTGAGCTGACGGACCAGGACGTGGTCCGCCATGTGATGGTCCAGCGGATCATCAAGGCCTACGATGACTACTATGCCCGCAACGAGCGCAATGAGCGCAAGCGTGAAAAACGATAACGGGGTGTAATCTCCGGGAGGTGCGGCTATGACACGGTTTTCCTGGTTTGGCTATGAAGTCGAGGTGGATGAGGCGGCCACGTCCGACTGGTATGGCCAGGCGGAGGAGTGGGGCTGTGCGTGTGGCCACTGCCAGAATTTCTTGGCCTTGGCCAGGGAACGGCGGCTGCCGGCGGAGCTTCTGGGTATTCTGGATAGCCTTGCGATCCCGCCGGAGAAGGCTACCTATGTCTGTGAGCTGTATCACGATAAGACATGGGCGGAAAAGGGCCTCCTCTATCAGTTCTCCTGGCGTGTGGCCGGAGAGATCAAGGCTAAGCCTGCCAGAGAGGACCGGGGGGCTAATTGGGGGCCGGGGATCGAGTTCGCCTGGGGTGAATGGAGCCTGGGGTATGAGGACTACCCTTACGGGGCACCGGACTTTCCTATGCCCCACTTTGACCTGGAGTGTATTATGCACCTGCCCTGGGTTTTGGACGAGCCCGTTGATGGACAAAAGGAGGAATAAAACATGGCAAAGCGCCATTACATCCCGGTGACGGCGGACGTGCCGGGGGCGGCCAGCGAGGGCAACTGCGCCCTCATCCGCAAGGCTATCCGCACGGCCCTGGCCCTGGAGGGGGTCACTGCCCCCTGTGAAGTGGATGTACTGCTCACCAACGATGCGGGCATCCATCAGATCAATCTGGACATGCGGAATGTGGACAGGCCTACCGATGTCCTCAGCTTCCCGGAGTTTGACCTGACGGCCGGTGAGCCGCCTCAGGCGGAGGACGAGGATTTGCTGGATCCGGCTACGGGACTGCTGCCTCTGGGGGATATGGTGATCTCCATGGAGCGGGTGAAGGCCCAAGCCAAGGAGTACGGCCACACCAACCGTCGGGAGCTGGCCTACCTTACCGTCCACTCTGTGCTGCACCTGCTGGGCTACGACCACCTGGACGAGGGCCCTGAGAAGGCCCGGATGAGAGAGCGGGAAGAGGCCGTTATGGCGGAGCTGGGCATCTCCCGGTAATTGCCTGTACATAGGAAAATTTTTTGCGGTAAAAGTGTTCAACGCCGCGTATGAAACAAAAGAAAGTTGAGGATCATCTATTATGAACGAGATCAAAAAAACAGCAATGATCGCTATTGTGGGCCGGCCCAACGTGGGCAAGTCTACCCTCACCAACGCCCTGGTGGGGGAGAAGGTGGCCATCGTCTCCAGCAAGCCCCAGACCACCCGCAACCGTATCTGCGGCGTGGTGAACCGCGGGGATACCCAGTTCGTGCTGCTGGACACCCCGGGTCTCCATAAGGCCCGGACCAAGCTGGGAGACTATATGGTGAAGGTGGTCCGCCAGAGCGTGGCGGATGTGGACGGCGTGTGCCTGCTGGTAGAGCCCATTGCCAAGATCGGCGCCCCGGAGCAGGCCCTCATTGACCGCATCAAGGAGGAGAAGCTTCCCGCCGTGCTGGTTATCAACAAGATCGACACTGTGGAGAAGCCCCAGCTGCTGGAGGTAATGGCGGTGTACGCTGCCGCCTGTGACTTCGATGCCATCATCCCCATCTCCGCAGAGAAGGGGGATGGACTGGATATTCTCATGGAGCAGCTCCAGAAGTACGCCGCCGAAGGGCCCCAGCTGTTCCCGGAGGGCATGACCTCTGACCAGCCGGAGCGGCAGATCGTAGGGGAGATCGTTCGGGAGAAGCTGCTGCGGAATCTGGACAAGGAGATTCCCCACGGCACCGCCGTGGAGGTGACCCGGTTCTCTGAACGGGACAATGGCATCATTGACCTGGATGTGACCATCTACTGCGAGAAGGCCAGCCACAAGGGCATCATCATCGGCAAAAATGGCAAAATGATCAAAAAGATCAGCAGCCACGCCCGCCAGGATATTGAGCGCTTCATGGGTACCAAGGTCTATATGGAGACCTGGGTGAAGGTAAAGGAAAATTGGCGGGATAATGTGAATTTCATCCGGGATGTAGGCTACCGGGAGGACTGATGGCCGGGGTGGTAAATTCCCCCGCCACAACTTCCCATGGATGCCCTGCCTTCTGTCTGCCCACCATAAGAGTGGGAGGCGGAAGCAAATGGATGAGCAATTTTGGACGTTGTTTCGGGAGACCGGCGCGCCGGAGTTTTACCTGATGTACCGGGAGGAGCACCGGGGCGATACCGTCGGGGCCTAAGTGCCCTGCGACGGCGCCCCTTACATAGAAGAAGGAGTGCCATGGCCAGAGAGCGGACAGTGGTAAAAGGGATCGTCCTGCGGGGCGTGGATACCAAGGAGAGCGACCGGATCCTGACGGTGCTGACGGCGGAGCTGGGCAAGGTGGCGGTGGTGGCCAAGGGAGCCAGGAGCCGCCGCAGCCGCATCACCGCCGCCACCCAGCTGCTGGTCTACTCCGATATGGTCCTCTCTGAGAGCCACGGCTGGCAGATCCTCAGTGAGGCCAACACCATCGCCCTCTTCGATGGCGTACGGCAGGACGTGGAGCTTTTGAGCCTTGCCAGCTACTTTGCAGAACTGACAGAATCGGTCACTCTGGAGGGGACAGAGTCCGGGGAGATATTGAGTCTCCTTCTCAACGCCCTATATGCGCTGGGGGAGCTACACAAGCCGCCGGAGCAGGTGAAGGCCGCCTTTGAGCTGCGGCTCATGTCCCTGGTGGGCTTTGCTCCTCTGCTGGACGGCTGCGCGGTGTGCGGGGAAGAAGACCCGGAGGAGCCGGTACTGGACATCCGGGGCGGCGTTCTCCGCTGCCGCCGCTGTGGAGGAGAGAACGCCCTGTCTCTGACGCCAGCTGCTCTGGCCGCCATGCGCCACGTGGTTTATGGGGAGGCCAAACGCCTTTACAGCTTCACTCTACCACCGGAGGATCAGCGGCGAATGAGCCTGGCGGCGGAGTCCTATGTCCGGGCTATGCTGGAGCGGGACTTCCGTACCTTGGACTTCTACAAGTCCCTGCGGGTGATGTCGCCTACGCCCAAAGAGGGGAAAACTACAGACAATTAGTAATATTTTGTCGAAAATATACGGTGCGTATTGAAAAGCGGGGCTTTCTGTCGGAAACGATGGGCCTTGTTCGTGCATGACCGTGATTTTCAGGAGAAGAAACAATGAGCGAATTATTTGATAAATCCATCCGCACGCTGGAGCTGCCGGCCATTTTACAGATGCTGGCGGACCAGACCAGCTGCGAGGCCGCCCGGGCCAAGGCCCTGGCGGTGACGCCCTCCACCGACAAGCAAGAGGTGGAGCGGCTTCAGGACGAGACTGACGCCGCCCGGGAGATGATCGGCCAGCGGGGCAGCCCTGCCTTCTCCGGCATCAAGCCGGTGGCGGAGAGTCTGTACCGGGCGGACCGGGGCGGCGCCCTCAACACCCGGGAGCTGCTGGACATCGCCGGGGTGCTGCGCTGCGCCCGGCGAATCAAGGACTACTGGGGGGACGGCGGCGGAAAAAAGACCGCTGTGGACCACCTGTTCAACTCTGTAAAGGGCAACCGCTTCCTGGAGGAAAAGATCACCACCGCCATTCTGGAGGAGGACGTGATTGCCGACAATGCCAGCCCGGAGCTGGCGGATATCCGCCGCCACAAGCGCAATGCCGCGGCCAAGGGCCGGCAGATCCTCCAGAAGATCATCTCATCCTCCAGCTACAGTAAGGTGCTCCAGGAGGCCATCATCACCCAGCGGGACGGCCGGTTCGTGGTGCCGGTGAAGGCGGAGTTCC
>OOIG01003025.1_pt1 | contig 10657 bp, 7 predicted proteins | sample 1692091 | NCBI WGS metagenome assembly OOIG01 (sample SAMN06348188, study PRJEB24527) | human gut metagenome | biome: human gut; feature: ankylosing spondylitis patient; material: feces | host: Homo sapiens | place: China | collected 2015-10
GCCTGGCTGGAGCGCGGCCTTGCTGCGCAGGGGCTGAAAACCGATTTCGTCCGCCTTGCACAGGGAATGACCCGCATCAATGTCAAGATCAAGGCGGGGCAGGAGACTGAGCTGAACGGCGCCGGTCCCGACATCCCCGAGGACGCAATGCGGGCGCTGGAGGAAAAGCTTGACCGCTTGCAGCAGGACGATATTCTGGTGCTGGCAGGCAGCATCCCCGCAAGTCTGGCACAGACCACCTATGAGCGGATTCTGGCCCGGCTCGAGGGCCGCGGCGTCCGCGCGGTCGTGGATGCCACCCGCGACCTGCTCGTGAATGTGCTGCGCTACCGTCCGTTCCTCATCAAGCCGAACAACCATGAACTGAGCGAAATCACCGGTGTAAAGCTGACCACCGACAGGGAGATCGCAGCGGCGGCAAAGATGATGCAGGATAAAGGTGCGCGCAATGTGCTCGTCAGCATGGCAGGGGACGGTGCCATGCTGCTGGATGAGCAGGGGGGCGTGCACCGCATCGGCTGCCCCAAGGGCAAGGTAGTCAACAGTGTCGGCGCAGGGGACAGTATGGTGGCCGGCTTTGTGGCGGGCTACCAGCAGAGCGGCGGAGATTATGAGGCTGCGCTGCGTCTGGGCACCGCCTGCGGCAGTGCCACCGCGTTTAGTCTGGGATTGGCAGCGAAGGCGGATATTGACAGGCTGCTGGCGGCGATGGAGTAAGTGGCTTTTGCGGAGCGGTCAAGACCGCTCCCTACAAGGCACCCGTGTATGGCAGACCGTAGGGAGGGGTCTTGACCCCTCCGGGAAAGTGGACCGCTGACGCAAACGCCCCGGAAACAGGCGGCGGTGTAAGCTGGCGGGCGAGCAATGCTCGCCCCTACAAGAGTTTTTTGACAAACTGAGTGAATCAAATTTGATTCACTTTTTCGGTTTTACCACCCCAGAGTGAATCAGTTCTGATTCACTCTGGCGGTCCTCGTGCGTATTTTGCACAATCTCTCAGAATTGGTCTAATCATAAGTACACTTCCTTTCCGTGCTACATCGTTATTCCGTATAACCCTCTTGAATACACTTTCCGGGGGAGAAAAAAGAGCCCGGAGAACCTTACCGATTTGGTAAGGCCCTCCGGGCTCTTTCAATATTTTCTCTGTTCTATCCGGGCGTAAGGGTACACTTTCTCCGCAAATCTTGATGTGAATTCAATAAAAATCAAATAATACGCATAGTAGCGTCAATTGCACAGTTATATAGATAATAAAAGAAACCGTGTACATCAAAATAAATGCTGAAGAAAAATGTCTAATTTGCCGCTCGCCCCCAGACTTGGGAACACAACAGGCAAGCCGCTGGCAACGACCGTACACTGACTCTGCAAGGGTCTTACTTCTTACAACCCAAGCGCGGTCACCCCATCTGAAGCTGTGGGGCATCTGGAGTATCATTATGTCCTCTCCCTGCCGTGAGTTAGGGTCTGCCTTGACCTTGCTGTGCGCCCCACCGAGAGAGTAAAGTACCTGTTATGCTGTGTATTCAGTTGTAAAGGTGCTGGTACAGAATAAATCTGTAAGTCTAGTATACGCCACAGATTAGCAGTCGGTCAACAGTAAGTGCTAATTGTTTACACGACATTCACAATTCAAGGCGACAATCCACCTATGATGGATTTCATTAGAGAGTTTGCTCACCGTCTAATGTATTGTACATAGTCATCAGCAGGGTTCGCTGATGCATCTTTCGGTTATGGATGTCAATCAAGCATTAAGATATCCTTGCCGCAAAAGTCACCGCAAATTTTGCCCCGCCGCCAGGGGTGTCGGTCACGGTCAAGTCTGCATGATGCAGCCGGGCTAGTTCCTTGGCTACGCTTAGACCAAGGCCAAAATTGTGCTTGTCGGTGCGGCTGGGATCAGCGCTGTAAAAACGGTCAAAGACCCGAGCTTTTTCGGCATCCGGTATGCCGGGGCCGTGGTCTTGCACGGCCAGGGTGATTTTTTCCCCACAGTATGTCAAGCACAGTTCCACGGGGGTGCCCGCGGGGGTGTGGTCAAACGCATTGTTGAGCAGGATTGCCAGCAGCTGCTTTACACGGTCCGAGTCCGCCTCTATGGAAGGAACGCTGTCCTCCGGCAGGGTCAGACTTAACGGGTGTTGGCGCTGCTGCGCCAACGGGAAAAACGCATCGTATACTTCTAGGCAGAGGTTATCCGGTGCGATGGGGTGCAGATGGGCCGGCAAGGCATCCAAGTCGCCGTTGGCCAGCACCAGCAGATCCTCCACCAGCCGCGCCATACGGTCCGTCTCCTGCTCGGCATTCCGCAAAAGGGTGGCGCGTTCAGTCACAGGAGTGCGGCACGCAGCGTCCAGGCTTGCTTTTACTACGGCCAGCGGGCTGCGCAGTTCGTGCCCGGCTGCGGCGATGAACTCCTTCTGCCGCCGCATGGCCAATGCCGTCGGAGCCAGCGCTTTGCCGGTCAGCCGCCAGCTGATGATCGCCAGCAGCAGTGTGCCAGTGAACCAGATCGCACCATACTGCACAACTGTCTGGACCGCATGACGGTGTACAAAGCCCATATCCTGTAAAGCGGCCACAAGCAGATAACTGCCTGCTGTGCCGCGCGGCAGCAAGGCTGCGTGGCAGCGGTATTCGTTCAGCGTGAACACCGCGCTTTGCCGCTGCACGGCACCGCTGCTGTCATGCAGACTTGTGTCCAGCAGGGGGGACAAACCTTCTTCTAACAGAGGTTCAACCGCATTGCGGGCATCGGCGCTGCCCGTGGTGCCCGCAAAATGCAGCGCGGCACCGTTGTCCCACAAAAACAAAAGGCAGCCGCTGTTGTGCTCCTGGTCAGCCAGCCAAGCGTCACTTACGCTGTCGGCGCTGTCCAGCCGGTCAACGATGGCAGAAAAGTTCTGCGTGAGCAGCGTCTCCGCGGCGGTCCTGTACTGGGCGGCGGCATAATTCCATGTCACGACCAGCGCACCTGCCAGCACCAACGAGGTCAGCGCCGTCATCAGCAGGGTCAAACGGCGGCGCAGTGCAGTCAGCATGGCGGTACCTCCGCCTTATAGCCGCTACCGCGCACGGTGGTGATCGTTACCGCACTGCCTACGGCTTTCAGCCGCCGCCGCACAAAATGGATGTAACAGTCCAGATTAGCGTCCTCAACTTCGGCCAGTGGTCCCCAAACCCGCGCCAAAAGCACCGCACGGGTCTGCAGCTGCCCCGGTGTGCGCAGCAGTACCTCTAAAAGATCGGCCTCCCTCTTGGTCAGGGCCGCAGCGGCCTTTGGCCCGCTCAGGGTCAGTTGGGCGGCATCCAGCGTCACGTCACCGCAGCGTATGGCAGATTCGGCAGTGGTGCCGGGGCGGCGGGTTAGTGCCCGCAGCCGGGCCAGAAGCTCCCGCGTGTCAAAGGGCTTGCCCAGGTAATCGTCTGCACCGGCATCCAGGCCGTCCACCCGGTCATTGATGCCGGACAGGGCCGTCAGCATTAACACCGGGGTGGTACATCCCTTGGCGCGGGCGGCCCGCAGCAGGCTAAGACCGTCCAGCCCGGGCAGCATCCGGTCCAGTACACAGACATCGTATGCGCCGCCGCACAAAAGGGTTTTGCCGTCTGCGCCGTCGTGGCAGGTATCTACAGTATAGCCCGCAGCTTGCAGGGCAGGCAGCAGCGCCGTGCAAAGGGCGCGGTCATCTTCGATCAATAAAATCCGCATGGCATAATTCTCCTTTTCCCTTTCTAGTATACACCCCAAACCTTGAAACAGTCTTGAAAAGCCGCAGCTTTTTTCAAGGACAATTCAAGATTCGGGCGGTATACTGGTGCTACACCCGATGAAGGAGGGCACATACTTATGAAACGAATCATCAGTGCCGGATTATGCACGGCATTTATTTTGAGTCTGGCAGGCTGCGCCAGGCAGGACACCACTCCCAGCCTGACCGCTGCAGACACCACCGATACCCAGATGGGCCGCTGGGTCGAGAGCCGCGTTGACCTTGGCGGTGAGCAGCTCATCTCTTACCCGACGCAGCTGGCGGACGGAACGATTGTTCTGTACACCGGCAATCGAAGACTACACCCGCCGCACCAGCACTGACGGAACCAACTGGACATCGGAACCTGCAGCGTTTGACGTGGGCGATGCGATGGTCACGTGGATCCTCGTTGCGCCGGACGGTGAGCAGGCGCTTATCACCTATGACGGGGAGAATGCCGGGCTGGTTCTGCAGGCACCTGACGGAACCAAAACCGTTGTAGAGGATGACACGGTAAAGCAGGGCATCAACCCCAACACAGCTGTATTTCAGGGGGATAAGCTGGATTTTGTCTCCAACGGCGGCACCGTGGATTTTGTGCAGGTCAGCCTGACTGACGGCAGTGTTACGACCGCCGCACTGCCGCAGGATCTGGCGTACAGCCTCAACTCCCTCACGACAGTCGGCAACCAGCTTGTTTACCTGAGCTTTGACAATAATACCGGCGATATTATCCTGAACGCCCTGGACCCCGCCACCGGCGCAAGCACCGAGCTGCTGAACCCGGTCCCCAATGCGACCAGTTCTCAAGCGCTGACCGGCGACGCAGACGGCGCGGCTTATTACGCCTGCACGGACGGCATCTACCGCCTGGCCCCCGGCGGCACCCTGCCGGAGCAGGTCGTCCCTGCCGAGGGCACAGCGATGAGCATTTCCAGCAACTATCCGCTCTCTCTGCTGCGCACGGCGGCGGAGGACTTTATGGTCCTGCTCTTTGGCGACAGCGGCGGAAACGGCGATCTCTATTTCTATCACTATGACGAAACGCTGCCCACCCATGCCGACACAACGCTGACCGTCTGGTCATTGGCGGATTCCGCCACGGCGCGGCTGGCCGTGAACGCCTACAAAAAAGCCAATCCCGAGGTGGACGTTACCTTTGAAACCGCCGTGCAGACCGACACCGATGATGTCAGCGCCGCCATCAACGATGCGCTGACCCAGCTGAACACCGAACTGCTGGCCGGGGAAGGGCCTGATGTGCTGCTTCTGGATCGTGTCGACTACACGACCTATATCAATAAGGGAATGCTGGCTGACATGAGTGACACCGTGCCGCTGGATGCGCTGCAGAGCAATATCATCGATCCGTTTATGACCGATGGCAGGGCCTATGTGCTGCCTGCGCGGTTCATCGTCCCGGCACTCTGTGGTGACGCTGGCACGCTGGACGGCCTGACCGACCTGAACGACCTGCAGGACGCCGTGCTGGCCGCTGCACCCCGCCCCGACACCGAGCAGTACAGCGATGAATATTACACGGCTCTGCCCGATGACCAGAAGTATGCTCTGGCGCTGGCCAGCGGCGTTGACTTCGCGAAGCTGCTCCTGCCTTCCAGTGCCAATGCCCTGCTGCACGACGGTGCACTGGATGCGGACGCCCTGACCAAGATATTTACCTTTGTGAAAACAACTGCCGACTACTATGGCATGGCTGACTATATCAACACCGAGATGGACGGTGCATCTTCCCAGAGCTACGACAACGCGGACATTGTCATCATCGATGCACAGCAGGACGAGTACAGCACCTGCAGCCGCGCCAAATTCGGCTGGATGGATGTTGCCACCCCCTACGCCGTCATTGCAATGGCGCGCACCAACGATATTTTTGATGCGGATGCCGAGGCCGTTCCCGTGGATATGATCCCGATGCCCGGCCTGACGCAGGGTGCCTATAACCCGCAGGTACTGGTGGGCGTGAATGCCAACAGCAAAAATCCGGATGCCGCAAAGGGGCTGGCCGCTGCGTTCTTCGGCACCGATGTGCAAAGCCAGTATTGCTCCGATGGTACAACGGTGCGGGCGGACTGCCTGCGGGAAAAACTCGATGCCGTCAAAGCGACGGTAAGCGGCGCAAAAACGGGTAAAGTGACCGGCGCGTATGTCGGCGACCTGGATGCCTTCTACGCCAACTGCACCACACCTGTATTGTTCCCGGTGATGCTGCAGCAGAGCTTTATAAACCATGCCAAGGCCATCATTGACGGCAGCGAGGACGTGGCCGCCGCTGTGGCGGGTGTGCAGAGTGATCTGGCGCTGTATCTGGCAGAACAAAAGTAACATCGGTGCGCGGAGCGGCCATGCTGCCCCGCGCATCGCTTTGCAGGAAAAAATTGTATGCAGAAAAGACAAAACAAACACCCGGACCCTACGCCCTGGCTGTTTCTGGGCCCCAGCCTGTGCGGTGTCACCCTGTTTGTGCTGGCCCCCTTTGTGGAGACGGTGCGCCGCAGCGTGACCGACACGATGGGGCGACACTTTGTGGGCCTTGCCAACTATACGGCGGTACTGGGCAACGATGCGTTCCGACTGGCGGTGGAAAATACGGTGCGGTTTATCGGAGTATGCGTTCCGCTGCTGCTGGCGCTCAGTCTGGCACTGGCTTTGGCGCTACGGGCGAAAGGCTTAAAAAATACCTCCTGGGCCGAGGTCTGCCGCACGACCTTTTTGCTGCCCATGGCTTTGCCGGTGGCAAGCCTTGCACTGCTCTGGAAAGTATTGTTTGCCCAAAACGGCCTTGTGAACGGAACTTTTGGCACCCATTGTGACTTTATGGGCACGGATGCTGCGTTCTGGGTGCTGATCGGTACTTATCTGTGGAAAAACATCGGCTATGACAGCATCCTTTGGTCCAGCGGGCTGGACAGCATCTCCACAGACTTGTACGAGGCCGCTGCCGTGGATGGTGCCAGTGGGTGGCGGCAGTTTACAGCCATTACCCTGCCCAACCTGCTGCCCACACTGGCCGTCACGCTGGTGCTGAGTCTGCTGAACACCTTTAAAGTTTTCCGCGAAGCCTATCTGGTGGCCGGGGCCTACCCGGAAAAAAGCATCTATTTATTGCAGCATTTGTTCAACAACTGGTTCCTTGCACTGGATCTGCCAAGGCTGAGCGCCGCAGCAATCCTGATGGCAGGGGCGCTGGGGGCGGTGATCGCGGTATGCATAAAACGGCTCTAAAAAAAATTCTGCTTTTCCCATTCGTCCTGCTCGTATGGTTCCCGCTATGGTTCCTTTTGATGGGCACGCTGACCGGCTCGGAGGAGCTGGCAGCGACCATCGGCCCGGCGCTTTCCGGCAGCGGGCAGGCTGCGTGGACCCTGCTGCCCAGCTACCCTACGCTGGAACCTGCTGTCAAGCTGCTGCTGGACACACCGGAATACTTTACCACCTATTGGAACACCTGCCTGCAGACATTTCCGCAGTTGGCTGGTCAATTGGTCGTGGGTGCTCCCGCCGCATGGGCACTCTCCCGCTTGAAATTTCGCGGGCGCGGGGCCGTGCGGGGGCTGTACCTTATTTTAATGTTGCTGCCGTTCCAGGTCACTATGGTGCCTGCCTATCTGACGATAAACCACCTGGGACTGATGGATACTGTCTGGGCGGTCATTCTGCCGGGGGCATTCAGCACATTTCCCGTATTTGTGATGCAGCGCGGGTTTGACGCTGTTCCTCTGCCGCTGCTGGAAGCTGCCGCTATAGATGGCGCGACCCCGTGGCAGCAGTTTGCGCGAATCGGCCTGCCAGTGGGGCTGCCCGGTATCCTGGCTGCGCTGACCATGAGCTTTCTGGATGCCTGGAATGCGCTGGAACAGCCTATGACCTTTTTAAAAACACAGTCGCTTTGGTCGCTGTCACTCTATCTGACCGATACTACCCGCGACCTGGCACTGACCATGGCGGCCAGCCTGTTTGCATTGCTGCCCGCCGTACTGATTTTTGCTTTCGGCCAAAAGTATCTGGAACAGGGGATTCTGGCCGGAGCCGTGAAAGGATGAGGACCTATCGAACTGCTTACCGGGATGGACCCACGCCAGCGCCAGCGGCTTGGGTGGATTGTCCGCTTTTTTGCACTGCTGCTGGTGCTGACACTGCTGGCCCGCGGTACAGCAGGGGCAGCCATGGCCAGCGTGACGGTGCAGAGGCCGTCCTCCGGCAATGTGACAAAAAGCGTGCGCACTACGGCCACGGTCAGCTTTGCGGGCGGCACACCTTTTACAGTGCCCGCGGGTCTGCTGGTCATGGCAGTACCCGTGCAGGCGGGGCAGACCGTCAAGGCCGGGGACACGCTGGCCGTGTTTGATGCCGCTGAAGTGGACCGCGCCGTAAACGCCAAGCGGGCCGCGTTGCAGCAGGCCCGGACCCAGGCCGCACAACAGACGGCGGGAGACACCGCCGACCCCTACGCCGCCCAGCTCGCCCAGCAGCAATTAGAACGTGCCTACGAGGAAACACACAGAATCTACGCCGATGGTGAAGAGAGCGTTTCCCGTGCCCAGACCAAGCGGGACGAAGCTGCTGCCGCTCTGGAAAAAGCCCGCAATGCCAGCTATGCGGACGACGCTGAAAAACAGGCCGCCGTACAAAACGCCGCCGCTGCCCTGGAAGCTGCGGAGGATGCCCTGTACAGCGCCCAAAAAGCCGCCGAAGATGCCAACAATGCGGCACTTTCCGCCGCCCAAAGTGCCGAGGATAACCGCAACACCGCACTGCACACGCTGGAGAAAGAGCAGGAAACCACGGAAAAACAGAACGCACTGGACCGCGCCGCTGCTGCTGTAACGGCCTCTGATGCCGAAACCCTGCAGGCCGAACTGGATGCCTTGCTTGCCGTGCAGCAGGCGGGCGGCACACTGACTGCCCCCAGTGATGGCACCCTTGTGTCGCTGGATCTCGTGGTTGGGCAGCCCTCCCCTGCCGTGGGCGGCCAGCTGGCTGCAGATGCCGATTTTACCGCCGAAATTCCTTTGGAAGAATCTCAAGCCAACCTTGTTTCAGTTGGCACTGTACTGCACCTGAGCCAGAGCCGCGCAAGCTGTGATGCCGCCGTGCAGAGCCTTTCGGCCCCGGATGAAAACGGCACCGTTACAGCAAAATGCACCTTGTCCAAAGGGGCATGGTGTGCCGGTGCTGCCAACGCATCGGCCACGGTGCAGGGTGAAAAGCGGCCCTGTGTGCTGCCGGCCAGCGCGGTACATAAAGATAATACCGGCTGCTATGTGCTGGCTATCGAACAAAAAGCCACAATCTTGGGTCAGCAGAATATCGTAGTATCGCTGCCTGTCACGGTGGTGGAAACGGGCGATACCACCGCCGCCGTCAGTGGTGCGCTGGACGCCGATACACAGGTCATTGTCAGCAGTACGCGGGCCGTGCAGGCCGGGGACCGGGTGAAGATCCATGATGCATCGTAAAAGAGGTTGGGCGGTTGCGGCAGTATTGCTGGTAGTTTTGCAGCTGCTTTTGCAGACCCGCGCAGCGCATATTGTACAGCAGAACCCAACCGTAACGGTGACCCTGTCTTCCCCGCTTACAGCCGGGCAGCTTGCCGCTGCACGGGAATGGGAAAAAAGTAATGCCAACACTCAAGCCGTTACTGCCAGCTTTTGGAGCGAGAAAGCAGCAGCGGTCTCGGCAGATTCTGACCGCACAGCGGAAGATGTGACCTGTATCGGCTTTGACGGTACAGCGCAGGACTGTCTGCCTGTGGAATATCTTCAGGGCACAGCACCCGGTGTCGTAGGACAGCAGTGCGCGATTTCTTCGACGCTGGCGTGGACACTGTTTGGCAGCTATGATATTATGGGCTTGACTGTTGCACTGGACCGTACCGAGTATTTCATTTCCGGCGTGTTTAAAAGTAAAAGCAAAACGCTTCTTTATCCGGCGCAAAGCGGCTTTACCCACGCGGCGCTGCGGGGTCTTTCGCCCGACACCCCCAAAACGGACGCCGAACAGTGGGCCGCAGCAACCGGTGCCGGAAAGATCACCGCCATCACTTACGGCCCCCAAAAGGCATGGCTGGCTCAAGCAGCGTGTGCCCTGCCTGCTCTGATTGTCGGACTGGCTTTGGTCGTGCTGTTGCTGCGCTTTATTTGTGCCCTGCCCGGTGTCTTGCACGGGGCAGCCCTGTTTGCTTTAGCACTGGCATTTGCGTGGGCGGTACCCCATTTTCTGCAAACCCTGCCCGGCTGGCTTATCCCCGGCCGCTGGAGTGATTTCAGCTTTTGGCCCACTTTATGGACGAAAATTATGGATACTTGCAATGGAAATATGAAGTAATTTAAAATTTGCAAGCAGAATAAGCCACAGATTGATGATGAAGAAACTTGCTTTCGATATATATTTCGCTGAGGATGTCTATAGAAATCGTTGGGAAAGTTGGACAAACTCTTTGGGATATTTTTGCATGAACATGACAATTAAATGCACAAGCATTTTTGGAATTGAACATAATGAACGGGTTTATATAGGAAAACAGCAAGATGCTAAAGCAAGGGTCATATACCGGGAATAGTGGTACTCTATTGCGTTTTATTTTACATTCTTTGACCACCATTTGACTACTACTGTGCAGACGCACCGTAAAACACCGAAAAGCCCGTTGTGACAACCACCAACAGGCGTTTTCTTGCTTTGGACGCAACTGTGCAGAACCAACAAAATTCACGCTTCAACGTTGGTCTGTACGGGCTTGTCGTAGTTCTCCGACTACTGCGATACGGCAGGTTTTAGGCTCGTTTTTGCTCGATGCAGCGTGATTTGTACTTGCAAAACTGCGGTGGTCAACGGTAGTCAGACCACGAATTGACCACTATTGGAAATTGACTACT